>ENA-OQBT01000183-OQBT01000183.1-human-gut-metagenome-genome-assembly--contig:-NODE-183-length-43681-cov-3.984295_pt1 | contig 43681 bp, 48 predicted proteins | sample MGYA00242749_ERZ504557 | MGnify/ENA primary metagenome ERZ504557 (study PRJEB26092, sample SAMD00036243) | human gut metagenome | host: Homo sapiens | study: EMG produced TPA metagenomics assembly of... | reverse complement strand
TTTGATTATCATACTAATCATCGCGACAATAATCCTGGGTGAAATTATTTTGTTAATCGTTTTCTCGTTTTATATAAACAGATTGAAATTGATATAATGTGGGATCAGTATAAAAGCACTGCATTGTTTGGAGAATGTAAGTGGATAAATGAAAATGTGGATGTAAAAGAAGTATCAAACGGTTATAATAAAGCCGGCATTGATTAAACAATAAAGAAGGGGGAAGTATGTAGTGGAAAAAAATAGAAAACAGATTATTATCTGCGTAGCGATTGTCGTTTGTGCCTGTGTAATCAGTGTATTAATTACATATAACATATTACAACAAAAAAATCATCTGACAGTGGAACTCTATTATGGAACTTTTGATTTTTCAGAGTATCAAAATGTTGAGAGTATCAATAAATTAGCCATTATACATGATAACGATGAAAAACAGGGTGAATATGAAATGGAGATAGAGAATACTGATAAGGTTGAAACGGGAATCTGGAAATGGAACGATGATGGTTATATTACCTTGTATCAGGATGATAAAGCAGTTGCAAATCTAGTGTATATGAATGGTAAATATCTTTTCTTTGATGCCGATGTTGAAATCCAAAAACTTAAAAAGATATCTGAAACGGCAATAGTAAAATAATTGAGGAGATGGGATATGATAGAAACAGCTATTATATATATAAAAAGAAATAAAATAAAATCTTTGATTATCATACTAATCATCGCGACAATAATCCTGGGTGAAATTATTGGCCTGCTATTAAGCAATGCCTCAGAAAAATCTGAGAGAGCTGCATATTTATATAATGGGGCAGCCTTAGTAATTGAGGATGATAATGGAGGTTTTACAAAGAGTGATTATGATGAAATCAGAAAGGTGAAATATGTTACAGGACTTGGGGCATGGAGAGAGCTGATTGCAGATCCGGTGGATACAGAGAATGTAAAGGAACATAAAGGAATAGATCCGGAGAATAAAGATGTGCGCAATCGGGCTGACAAAATGGTGATTATTGCAAATATGGATGTGCAGCAATATAGCCTGTTTTCATGGGAAAAGAATGTTTCTCTTATTGAAGGAGAATTTCCTACTTACAAAAATAAAGGAATTATTGTAGAACAGCGATATGCGAAAAAAAATAACCTTAAGGTAGGGGATGAAGTTAAATATACTATAGGAGACCAACCGGAGGCAACGTCTTTACAAATATGCGGAATTTATAAAGTGGACAGTGACTTCGAAATATATGACTCAAATGAAGAGGGAACCTCGGTATACATACATAGTCCATATAATTCTATATATGTAGATTATGATTATATTGTAGAGTTACTAGGGTTAGAATACACCGCGTCAACGGGAAGTGAAGTGTATATTGATAAGATAGAGCATATAGATGCAGTAAAAAAACAATTAAAGAAAATGTATGGAGATAATGTGGAGATATATGATAATACTTCCAATTATCTCGATTCAGAATGTAAAGTCGTAGGATTGATGGGAAAAACATCAAAAATAATTTGCTGGATGATAATTATAATGGGTGAAATTATTTTGTTAATCGTTTTCTCGTTTTATACAATCCAATACCAAAAAGATACAGGACTTTTTATGGTACTCGGAAGGTCAAGAAAATGGTGTATAGGTAGATTTGCATTTATAGGAATGATATATGCAATTAGTGGTTTGCTTTTGGGTGTGCTATTATACTGTGTGCTTGGCAATTTCATATGTAGCATTATAAGTGGTATAGGTAAGAATGTCATAATTAATAGTACAGACAGAGCTATAGGTGGATATGATACACCCGGAATATTTCAAGGCTTTGAGGTACGTATAGAAATGAGTGCTTTTTTTACTCTGAAAAACATTATAATTCTATTAATAATTTCGTTGGTTAATTGGATTGCATTTATGGTACTGCCTGTTGTAACAACTGTTGAAGAAAATGCAAAGAAACTGTTAAATTCGAAGGGATAGTGGTAAATATGTTGGAAATGATTAATGTATCGTATGCATATAAATCTAAGAAGGAAATTGTGCATGTGTTGGATAAAGTTACATACAGATTTGAAATAGGAGAAATGTATGGAATATTTGGTCCGTCCGGTTCAGGAAAGACAACGTGCTTATCGTTACTTGCCGGTTTAGAAAAACCGGATGAGGGGGAAATTTTGCTGGATGGAGAAAATATACAAAATATTGGTGGAAGAAAACTGCGCCAAAACAGTATATCATTGGTTTTTCAGGATTATCAGTTATTTGATTATATGACTTCCCTTGAAAATGTAATGGTTGCAGCCCAGATAAGCTTACCTGATGTACCCAAAAAAGAATTGATAAAAATGTGTAGAGACAGCCTTGTAATGGTTGGACTTGATGATAGTCAGATAACTCGAAAGGTTACGGAATTGTCAGGTGGACAGCAGCAAAGAGTTGCAATAGCGAGGGCGTTGATAACAGATGCAAAATATATTCTGGCAGATGAGCCTACAGGAAATCTGGATAAAGAAAATCGAAGAAAAATTGTCGAATTGTTACAGCAGATAGCTCATGAACAGGACAGATGTGTTATAGTAGTAACCCACTCGGATTATGTAAAGAAAAAATGTGATATTTGCTATGAAATGGGAGATGACGATGAGGAATAAATGGTGGCAGGCATGCAAAGAATTATTAGGGAGACCGGGGCGGAATATACTAATTGCTATTTGCATATTTGTACTGACACTATTTTGCGGAATTGCAACATTTTTAGATTCGGCAATAGAGAGCTTTTACAAATCTTTTGCAGATATGGCAGGATGTTGTGTTCTTGTTGAATTAGACGATTTTTCTACTTTAGATGATTGGAAAGATATTTTAGAATATGCAGATAATAATAAAAATGTTGTAGGATATAATAACGCATTTACAAGTGATATTATATGTGAAGCGGTAGATTTTGAAAATGTACCATATACAGAAAAACAAAGCGATTTTGAAAAAAATAAAATATATGTCAGTGGAAACATAAATACTTCTTACAATGAATATTTCAGTAGTGGTATTTTTAAAATTTCAAAAGGAAAATATCCGATGTCAGGTGATAAAGGGGCAATGATATCAGATAAGCTTGCCTCTGAAAATAACCTGTCAATTGGCAGTAATGTATCTATACAGTATGAAAATAATACAATCAGTATTAAGGTAATTGGGATTTATACTGTAATAAATACTCCAAAGACACAGGTGAGCGATGGCTACTATAAAGAAGTAGCTAACAGTATAGTATTCACTGATTATAATTCGTATGTTGAATTAAACAATGAAGCAAGCTGTTATGGGATGAATTTTTTCAGCAAAGACTATAAAAGTACATCACTTTTATATGATGATATGAGTAAAATGTTTCAAAATGTTCCGAATTCGGCAGTTGTCAATCAGGTTTTGAATGAGGAACTGCAAATGACAGATGTAATATCAATGTTAAAAAGTATGACAAGTGTGACGTTGAGCGTTATGTATATTGTATGTGTTGTGGTTATGTCGTTACTGACCGTTTTATGGCTTAAAGGACACTCAAAAATGATTGCAATATACAATACACTTGGACAGAGAAAATTTAGGACAATTCAAATTCTGTTATATGAGATTTTGATGATAACTGTTCCGGCACTTGTGGGTGCAGGAATATTAACATTGGGACTGCTTAATAGATTTTCTGTCAATATTTTTAAATACTTTGTTGAATTTTGTGAGATTTCAAATTTTCAAAAAAGCTTTTCACTTGATATATGGAACTTTGAAATGAATATCTGGCAATTTGTGTATAGAATCGGGCTTTTGGAAATTAGCGTTATTTTAATAACTATGATTGGAAGCTGTATTTATGCTAATAAGGGTTTGCGCACATTAAGGAATAATTAGGAGCGGTTATGTGGTATAATCTTTTTGATGTAATAAACATGTATAATATGATAGGAGCATATAATGGACAAAATTCTTGTTGTTGAGGATGATAAAACAGTATACAGTGGCATAAAAAAGCTTCTTGAATTGCAGCATTATAGTGTGGTAATTGCACAAAACGGTATGGAGGCTTTGGAAAAAATAGATGAATCGTTCAGCCTTGTAATAATGGATATAATGATGCCACAGTTGGACGGCATTGAAACCTGCAGGAGAATGCGTGAAAGACACAGTGTTCCGATATTGTTTTTATCAGCAAAATCGGAAGAGCTGGATAAGCTGGAAGGGCTTGAAGTGGGCGGTGACGATTACATGACTAAGCCATTTTCGAACATGGAGCTTATTTCAAAGGTTAAAGCTCTTATCAGACGATATCGGGTATATGACAGCGGAAGTGCAAATCGCACAAACAAGGATGAATCTATAGAGACAGATGGACTTAAACTGTTTACGAATCGAAACAAGGTTGAGTTTAATGATAATGAGATAAAATTAACCGGAAAGGAATATGAGATATTAAAATTGCTCATGAAAAATCCGAACCGGATATATACGATTGAGATGATATACGAGATGGTATGGGATGAGGCTTTTACCTATAATGCAAAGAATACTGTTATGGTACACATTAAAAATCTTAGGAATAAGCTTATAAAGGCATGCGGCGATGCATGCATACACACAGAATGGGGAAGAGGATACCGTTTTGAGAGATGATTTAAAGAGGGTAAAGAAAAAGCTGTTTTTGACATTTGCAATTGCGATTATAGGGACATGTGTCGTTTTTTGGAATATTATACGATCTGGGAATTGATTTGTTGAACAATTATATTGAAGGTACAACTTTGATCTACTATAACGAAAAGCCATATATAGATGAGTTTCAACAATATGTGACTGATAATGATATAAGTACTACAGATGTCGAGCAATATGATGAATGGATGTCGGAGCATGATGTTTCGTTTTATAGTGTTAAGGAAGAGGGAAAGGTAATATACAACAAGTCAAATGTAGATAAGCTTATATCTCCGGCTAAAAATATGTATGATTACCGATTTACAGGAAGCTATCAGCTGCCTGTCCAGTTCACCGATATAGAAGCGGAAGTATTTATATATACAGGATTTACGATAAAATATTATATAGCTTTAATGATTTTTGATGTGGGATTATCTCTTATGCTGGGAATCGTATTTGTGTATTTACGCATCAGAAAAATTATAGCGGGCTACCAAACAGAGCTTGAAGCATCACAGGAACAGGAGAAAAAAGCGCGACAGGAAAAGGATGAACTGATGCGTAATATGGCTCATGACCTGCGTACGCCATTGACTGGTGTTATGACATATGTTGATGTAATGAAACTGGAGAACGAAGCATATGCCGAGAATATGAAAAATCTTAATTTATAAGTGAAAAGGTATTGGATATCAGGACTCAGGTAGACAATCTGCTGGATTTCTCAATTGCCGGTTCACAAAGACCTATTGAATTGGATGCATCAATGGATGTTGAGTATATATTTGGAGATTACCTCTCAGATGTGTGTGCTCAGCTTATGAAAAGTAATTATGAGGTTGATGCAGAAGGAATAAGCTTTAAGCAGGTAAAGGTTGCTGTTAATATGGCATTTTTGACAGAATATTTTCCAATCTGACGGATAATATATATAAATATGCGGACAATAAGAAGCCTGTTGTTATGAAAACAGCTTTTACGAAAAAAATTTTTAGCGTTGAAATTGGCAATGGCGTATGTGACAATAAAACGCTTCTTAAAAGTGCCGGGATAGGGCTTAAGAGCGTGGATGCGATGATGCAGCGCATGAATGGAAGTATGAGCTTTAAAAGGGAACATGGGAAGTTTTGGGTGAAGCTTGAGTTTCCGATTGTGTAGTGAATATTTTTTCATGAAAACCTCCATACTAAATAGAAAAGAAGTATGGAGGTTTTTATGAGCAGAAATATTGAAAATCATGATTCGGTGCTCTTGCTTCAGGATTGCATAGCGGGCTGTAAGATGGCACTTGAGAGCATGGACGATATAAGAGAACACACAGATGACAAGCAGCTTCGTGAGCTGATAGACAAGTACTATGATGAGCACACCGGCTGTCAGTGGATTGCAGGGATATGCTTGACAAAGCAGGTGCAGATATTAAGGAACCGGGTGTGTTTGCAAAGATGGCTGAGAAGCTGCAGACAGCAATGAAGATGGCAGTGAATGATGATCAGTCCCAGGCAGCAAAGCTACTGACGGAGGGCTGTAATATGGGCATAGAGACAATCAGCGGCAGTCTCAATGAATATCGCGATGCTGATTCAAAGAGTGTGGCAATTGCAGAGAGGCTCAGGACGCTTGAGGAAAAAATGGTGGGAGATTTGCAGCCACTATTATAAAAAATATAAAATAACGCTGTTGTACTGATTTGGTACAACAGCCGTTTATGCGTAGCTGTCAAGCATCATGCCTGAATAAATTGACGAAATATATGGTGTGTTGAAATTGTGCCCGGGATTCTTATATGCCACAACAACCTTCTGCACATAGTTCATAGGGTTGACTGTCACAGAGTTTGCTTTGTCACCTATTGCATCCTTTAGTGCTGTAAGAGTGTTGAAGGTGTCATCAGCTCTGTCCGGACTAAGCGCACCGGCGAGGATATCGCGGTCAATAGTGAGCTTGCCGTCATCGTCTGTCATGAGACCGATGTAGGAAAGCTTTGACTGTGAGCCTTTGTGATGGAGCTTATATCACGAAGCAGCCTTGTGGCATCTGCAGAGTCGTTCACTGAATAATCATCTGCCACGTCTATCATCTTATTGTATGCGTCAACCAGAGTCTGCACATTGTCGGCAACTGCATCGGAATTGGCCTTAAAACCGATGGCTGCGGCACCTGTATCTGTGGTCGGCTTTTTGAGCGTGAGCTCAAAGGTATTATTGATGGTAAAGGTGTTGGACAAGGATGAGTGCGCGGTGCCATTCAGCGAAAAGTCAGAGTTGTGGGCAGGGATGATACCTTATCAATACCCAGCTGCTTCATCATGCTTATGGACTCTGCGTTAGCTGACGGAGCCACACTAAAGAGAGAATCCTCAGTCTCGTTGAGACCTGTCTGCATTGATGTAAGCTGAAGCGCTGCCTTGCCTGAGTCATCATGGACTATGTCAGCCTCAATGCCAAGACCAGATGCGTTTATGAGCCTCTTGAGCTTGTCCTGCACCTCGCCGTTTGTTTCACCGGTGCTCACTCCGAACTGGAACTCATAGGATGATGCATTGGTATTTATGTCAAAGGAATAGCTGCCCGGTATAAAGGACAGGGCCTTGCTGTCTAAGTAGCTGCCGGTATTGATCTGTGGTGCGGCGAGCTGTCTGACATCTATATCAAAGCCGTCTGCTCCTTTATTCTCTGAGCCGTCACCCACGTAGCGCACGCCTACAGCATCCTCATTAGATGACTCCGCAACCTTCTTCTGGAAGGAGTCAGAGGAGCCTGCGTATTTATCAGAAAGCGAATCCACGGCATTTAAGATGGCCTTAGAGCTTTCCTTTATATCGATAGCATATTTCTTGGCCTCGGACATATTGGAAATCTTGTACAGAGGGGACTCTTTATTTGTCTTTATTATTCTGTTGTATATCTTGCGCAGGTCGCTTTTCTTGTGCGAATCATAGCGCGATACCTCTTTATTGGCATAAGTGCTGGCATAGTAAGCGTAGGCACTGTCTATCTTTGCCATAAAGACCCCTCCTTTCATCCGTGAAAATCGTTTAATCCGTTAAATGGTAATCCTTTAAATATTATATTGTATAGCTGCGATTACTAATGCTTAACTGCAGCTATAATAAGCTATGTAAAATTTTTAATTATCAAATCCTACTTATACACATATATTATATCGTCATAATTGAGGATTTACAACAACAAAATACTTGAAAAATTCAGATAAATGTACTATATTTAGTTATGTATCTGTAAGATTTATAAAAATTAATTGCTGCCGGACATACAAAAAGGTACAGACAGCGGCACTGTTCAAAAGAATTTGCAATAAATTTTAAAATAGCTATTGACGGTTACGGCTCAACTGTGATATAGTATACAGGCTTGGAAATAGGTCTTTTTTTTATGCCTTTTTTTAAGGGTACAAACAACAAAGAATTTAAACGGAGGTGGAAGTCGTGCGTACAAAGATTACATTAGCGTGCACAGAATGTCAGCGTCGTAATTACAACATGACAAAGGACAAAAAAACTCATCCGGACAGAATGGAAACCAAGAAGTATTGTAGATTCTGCAGAACTCATACAATGCACAAGGAAACAAAATAGTCTAGGAACTGAGTGAAGGAGTACATTATGGGACAGAATGAAAAAGTCGAAAAGGCTCCAAAAACAAGCTGGTTTTCAGGTCTGAAAGCTGAATTTCAGAAGATTATCTGGCCTGAGAAGCAATCGGTCATCAGACAGACCATTGCAGTACTGGCGGTTTCAGTAGTTACCGGTCTTATTATTGCGCTTCTTGACTGGGGCATCCAGCAGGGCGTAGATTTCCTTATTGGTTTACATTTTTAAAACGGAGGCAAAGTGATTATGACAGAAGCGAACTGGTATGTAGTTCATACCTATTCAGGTTATGAAAACAAAGTCAAAGCTAATATTGACAAAACAATCGAAAACAGACATCTTGAGGACCAGATCCTTGAAGTACGTGTTCCGTTGGAGGACGTTACAGAGGTGAAGAACGGTGTTCGTAAACAGGTTTCCAAGAAGATGTTTCCAGGCTATGTTCTTATTCATATGATTATGAATGATGATACATGGTACGTTGTACGAAATACCAGAGGCGTAACTGGATTTGTAGGTCCGGGAAGCAAACCGGTTCCTCTCACAGAAGCCGAGATGAGACCTTTGGGTATTAAGACGGAAAACGTGGTAGTTGATTTTGCTTGAGGGTGACATGATAGTCGTTATCGGCGGTGTCTGGAAGGATACAGTCGGCGTTATCACAGCTATGAATTATCACAAGCAGACAGTTACAATTAATGTAGAGCTGTTCGGTCGCGAGACACCGGTAGAAGTAAGTTTCGCAGATGTTAAGAAAACAAATTAAGGAGGCAATTCCAAATGGCAAAGAAAGTAGAAGGATACATTAAATTGCAGATCCCTGCTGGAAAGGCAACTCCAGCTCCTCCAGTTGGACCTGCACTTGGACAGCACGGTGTAAACATCGTAGAGTTCACAAAGCAGTTTAATGCAAAGACAGCCGATCAGGGCGACTTAATTATCCCTGTAGTTATTACTGTATATGCAGACAGAAGTTTCAGTTTCATTACTAAGACTCCACCTGCTCCGGTATTAATCAAGAAAGCTTGCAAGATTCAGTCTGGTTCAGGCGAGCCAAACAAGAAGAAGGTTGCTAAGATCACAAAGGCACAGGTTCAGGAAATCGCTGAGCTTAAGATGCCTGACTTAAACGCAGCTTCACTTGAGTCTGCAATGAGCATGATCGCTGGTACAGCAAGATCAATGGGTGTTGAGGTGGTTGACTAACACTTAGCGAAGCCAACATACCCCTAAAATAGTTGCAAATTTATGCAACCTAAAATAATAACAAAGAAACGTAAATGTGGGAGGGTCCTCTCCCGATATTACCACCAGGAGGTTATTTTTCATGAAAAGAGGAAAGAAGTATCAAGACGCTGTTAAGGCATTTGATAAGAAAGAGCAGTACGATGTTGCTGACGCTATCTCTATCGTAAAGAAAAATGCTACAGCTAAATTTGACGAGACAATCGAGCTTCATCTTAGAACAGGCTGCGACGGACGTCACGCAGAGCAGCAGATCCGTGGTGCGGTTGTATTACCACACGGAACAGGAAAAACAGTTAAGGTTTTAGTTTTCGCTAAGGGAACTAAGGTTGACGAGGCACAGGCAGCAGGAGCTGACTTCGTTGGAGGCGAGGAGTTAATTCCAAAGATCCAGAACGAGGGATGGTTAGACTTCGACGTTGTAGTTGCTACACCTGATATGATGGGTGTTGTTGGTCGTTTAGGACGTGTCCTTGGACCAAAGGCTTAATGCCAAACCCAAAGGCAGGAACAGTTACTATGGATGTAACAAAAGCTGTTAACGATATCAAAGCCGGTAAGATTGAGTACAGATTGGACAAGACAAACATTATCCATGTGCCAGTTGGAAAAGCATCTTTCACAGACGAGCAGTTAAACGACAACTTCCAGTCTCTTATGGGTGCAATTAATAAAGCAAAACCTGCTAGCTTAAAGGGTCAGTACATTAAGAGCGCAACTCTTACATCTACAATGGGACCTGGCGTTAAGTTAAACGTGGTTAAGATTACACAGTAAGATAGTTAAACAGTTACAGTAAAACAATTTACAAGACCTATCAAACGCCAAGCAAAAGTTTTGCGGAAAGTAATTGACATCCGTAATATAGTTTGATATAATTGCAATGCATATTGCCGAAGACAGTAGGTGCCGCAAGGCGTAAACGTAGAACCTACCGAGGGAATTTTCGAGATTTATCTTGAATTTTGACTTGTACCCTTCTGTCGACAGGCAGGAGGGTTTCTTTGATTAATAAATCAAATACCTCATGTCTTTTATGCGAAAATCTAAAAGGAGGTAAATGAATCGTGGCAAAGGTAGAACTTAAACAGCCAATCGTAGATGAGATTTCCGGTGTTATCAATGGTGCACAGTCAGTAGTAGTTGTTGATTACTTAGGACTCACAGTAGCAGAGGATACTCAGTTACGTAAACAGTTAAGAGAAGCCGGTGTAACTTACAAGGTATACAAGAATACTTTAGTAAACCGTGCAATCCAGGGAACAGAGTTCGAGGGATTAAAGGATGTCCTTGAAGGACCAAGCGCATTCGCTGTATCAACAGAGGATGCAACAGCACCAGCTAGAATCTTAGCTAAGTTCGCTAAAACAGCTCCGGCTTTAGAGATTAAAGCAGGTGTAGTTGAGGGAACATTTTATGATGCTGAGGGTATGAAGGCAATCGCCGCTGTACCTAGCAGAGATGAGCTTCTTGGAAAATTACTTGGAAGCATTCAGTCACCTATCACAAATCTTGCTCGTGTACTCAATCAGATCGCAGAGCAGGGTGGCGCTGCAGATGCAGCCGTAGAGGCAGCACCAGCAGAGGATGCTGCAGAGGAAGCTCCAGCAGCAGAATAATTCAAATATTATATTTGAACCTTATTATCATAATTAAATTTTTAAATGGAGGAAATTATAATGGCAAAGTTAACAACAGCAGAGTTTATTGATGCTATCAAAGAGTTAAGCGTATTAGAGTTAAATGATTTAGTAAAAGCTTGTGAAGAAGAGTTCGGTGTTTCTGCAGCAGCAGGTGTTGTAGTTGCAGCAGCAGGAGCTGACGGAGCAGCAGCTGAGGAGAAGACTGAGTTCGACGTAGAGCTTACAGAGGTTGGACCAAACAAGGTTAAGGTTATCAAGGTTGTTCGTGAGATCACAGGTCTTGGACTTAAAGAGGCTAAGGACGCTGTTGATGGCGCACCAAAGGTTATCAAAGAGCAGCTTGACAAGGCTTCAGCAGAGGATGCTAAGGCTAAACTTGAGGCAGAGGGCGCTAAGGTTACTCTTAAATAGTCGGATAGGCTACGAGCGGAGTAAAAACATAAAAAAGAGCCAAGGGCAAATTCTATTTGCGCCTTGGCTCTTTTTTATGTTTTTATTGCGCGACAGTCGGAGCGCGTCCCCGAAAATGCCTGAGCATTTTTGGGACCTCTGCTCGTAGCCTATCCGACGGCGAAATGATTGCGCGACAGCACAAATCACTTTTGGGGATTTTGGGAAAAAATAAAAAAACACTTGCATTCGTGTCAGATTTGTTGTATAGTATACGTTGTACTATTATGGTGCAGTGGCATTTTTATGCAATTTTTTAAATGATGCAAATTTGTCAATAGGTAAATTACACTAAAATGCATTCGCAAATATGTGCACAAGAGAAAAACCACAAGATATAGTAACTGGGGTGGTTTTTGAATCATTATCTAGATGCTTGCTAGATTAAAATAAAAACGAGAGGTGAAACGTCAATGGAGAAAAACAGAATACGTCCGGTCACATCCGGAAAAAGCATGCGTATGAGTTACTCAAGACAAAAAGAGGTTCTGCAGATGCCAAATCTGATTGAGGTCCAGAAGGATTCTTATCAGTGGTTCTTAGACGAAGGTCTCAAGGAAGCTTTTGCGGATATCTCTCCAATCACAGATTACAGCGGAAAGCTTAGTCTTGATTTTGTAGATTTTACATTATGCGAAGATGATGTAAAGTATACAATTCCTGAGTGCAAGGAAAGAGATGCAACATACGCAGCTCCTTTAAAGGTTAAAGTCAGACTTCACAACAAAGAGACAGATGAGATTAATGAGCATGAAATTTTCATGGGTGATCTGCCTTTAATGACAGAGACCGGTACATTCGTAATCAACGGTGCAGAGCGAGTTATTGTCAGTCAGTTAGTTCGTTCTCCTGGTATTTATTACGGAATTGCTCATGATAAGCTCGGAAAGACCCTGTATTCTTGTACTGTTATTCCAAACCGTGGTGCATGGCTTGAGTATGAGACAGACTCTAACGACGTTTTTTATGTAAGAGTAGATAGAACACGTAAGGTACCTATCACAGTACTTTTACGTGCACTTGGAGTAGGTACAAACCAGGCTATTCTCGATATGTTCGGAGATGAGCCAAAGATCCAGGCATCATTCAGCAAGGACCCTGCAATCACAGAGCGTGAGCCACAGGGAAGCTATGAGGCTGGTTTATTAGAGTTATATAAGAAGATTCGTCCGGGCGAGCCACTTTCAGTTGAGAGTGCAGAGAGCTTATCACAGCAATGTTCTTCGATCCTAGAAGATATGACCTTGCCAAGGTAGGACGTTATAAGTTTAATAAGAAGCTTGCTTTAAAGAACCGTATCAGTGGACAGGTTTTAGCTGAGGACGTAGTTGATCCTTCTACAGGTGAGGTTATCGCTGAGGCAGGTACTGTTGTTGACCGTGCGCTTGCCACACAGATCCAGAACGCTGCCGTTCCTGCTTTATGGATTCAGACAGAGACAAGAAATGTCAAGATTCTTTCTTCTATGATGGTTGACATCAGAAGCTGGATTCCTGAGCTTGAGGATCCTAAGTCTATCGGTGTTACTGAGCTTGTTTACTATCCGGTACTCGCTCAGATTCTCGAGGAGTATGATTCCCTTGAGGACAGAATCGAGGCTATAAAGAGAGATATATCTGACCTTATTCCAAAGCATATTACTAAAGAGGATATCTTCGCAACTATCAACTACAATATGCACTTAGAGTGGGGCGCAGGAACAGATGACGATATCGATCATCTTGGAAACAGACGTATCCGTGCGGTTGGAGAGCTGTTACAGAACCAGTACCGTATCGGTCTCTCAAGACTGGAGCGTGTTGTTCGTGAAAGAATGACTACACAGGACTTAGAGGGAATTTCACCTCAGTCACTTATCAATATAAAGCCTGTAACTGCCGCTGTTAAAGAATTCTTCGGTTCTTCACAGCTTTCACAGTTCATGGATCAGAACAACCCTCTTGGAGAGCTTACTCACAAGAGACGTTTATCAGCACTTGGACCTGGTGGTCTTTCAAGAGACCGTGCCGGATTCGAGGTTCGAGATGTACATTACACTCACTACGGCCGTATGTGTCCTGTAGAGACTCCTGAGGGACCAAACATCGGTCTTATCAACTCACTTGCATGCTATGCGAGAATCAATGAGTATGGCTTCGTAGAGGCTCCATACCGTAAGATTGACAAGACTGATCCTAAGAACCCGGTAGTCACAGAAGAGGTTGTATACATGACAGCCGATGAGGAGGACAACTACCACGTAGCACAGGCTAATGAGAAGCTTGATGCAGACGGACATTTCGTACGTAACTCAGTTTCAGGTCGTTACAGAGAGGAAACACAGGAGTACGATAAGTCAGCATTTGATTATATGGATGTATCTCCAAAGATGGTATTCTCAGTAGCTACAGCGCTGATTCCGTTCTTACAGAACGATGACCCTACACGTGCCCTCATGGGATCGAACATGCAGCGTCAGGCCGTTCCGCTTCTTACAACAGAGGCTCCTGTAGTTGGTACAGGTATTGAGACAAAAGCCGCAGTTGACTCAGGTGTCTGCGTAGTTGCAAAGGCAGACGGAGAGGTATTATCTTCAGAGTCAAACCGCATTATCATAAAAGAGACTGACGGAAACAAGAGAGAGTATATCCTTACAAAGTTCTCTCGTTCAAACCAGTCAAACTGCTATAACCAGAGACCTATCGTATTTAAGGGCGACAAGGTTAAGGCAGGCGATGTTATCGCAGACGGTCCTTCAACAAGTCAGGGAGAGCTTGCTCTTGGAAAGAACCCGCTTATCGGATTCATGACATGGGAAGGATACAACTACGAGGATGCCGTTCTTCTTTCAGAGCGTCTCGTAGAGTATGATGTGTATACATCAGTTCATATCGAGGAATATGAAGTAGAGTCACGTGATACAAAGCTCGGACCTGAGGAGATTACACGTGATGTCCCTGGTGTCGGCGACGACGCACTCAAGGACCTTGATGAGAGAGGTATCATCCGTGTAGGTGCAGAGGTTCGTGCCGGTGATATCCTTGTAGGAAAGGTTACACCAAAGGGTGAGACAGAGCTTACAGCAGAGGAGAGACTTCTTCGTGCCATCTTTGGTGAGAAGGCAAGAGAGGTTCGTGATACATCACTTAAGGTACCTCATGGTGCTTACGGTATCATTGTTGATGCCAAGGTATTTACAAGAGAGAACGGCGATGAGCTTTCTCCGGGAGTAAACCAGTCAGTACGTATCTACATTGCACAGAAGAGAAAGATTTCTGTCGGTGATAAGATGGCCGGACGTCACGGTAACAAGGGTGTCGTTTCCCGTGTGCTTCCTGTTGAGGATATGCCATTCCTTCCAAACGGACGTCCACTGGATATCGTACTTAACCCACTCGGTGTTCCTTCACGAATGAACATCGGTCAGGTCCTTGAGATTCACCTGAGTCTCGCTGCAAAGGCACTTGGCTTCAATATCTCAACTCCTGTATTTGACGGAGCAAACGAGGTAGATATCGAGGATACACTTGAGCTTGCAAATGATTACGTAAATCTTCCGTTCGATAAGGAAGAGCTTGAAAAGGATTTACAGGCTGAGCATCCATACTGGAGCGCAGATGCTGAAATCTTCTATGATAAATATGTTGATACACTCCGTGAGGACGTTATGGAATACCTTTCAACAAACAGAGCTCACAGAAGCTTATGGAAGGGCGTTCCGATTTCCAAGGATGGAAAGGTACAGCTTCGTATGGTAGAACAGGTGAGTGCTTCGATGGAAAGACAACTATCGGACACATGCATTACCTTAAGCTGCATCATCTTGTTGATGATAAGATCCATGCACGTTCAACAGGTCCTTACTCATTAGTAACACAGCAGCCACTCGGTGGTAAGGCACAGTTCGGTGGACAGCGTTTCGGAGAGATGGAGGTTTGGGCTCTTGAGGCATATGGTGCTGCATATACACTCCAGGAGATCCTTACAATGAAGTCCGATGATGTTGTTGGCCGTGTCAAGACCTACGAGGCTATCATCAAGGGTGAGAATATCCCTGAGCCTGGTATTCCAGAGTCATTCAAGGTACTTCTCAAAGAGCTTCAGGCACTTGGTCTGGATGTCAAGGTACTTGATGAGAACAGAGAAGAGGTTGAGCTTATCGAGACAAGTGAGTACGGTAATACAGATATCAACTCAATTATCGGAAACGATAAGGACTATGCATTCGAGGACAGTGAGTCATTCGCAGAGCATGGTTTCTCAAAGAAAGAATTTGATGACAACGAAGAGCTTGTTGACATAGAAGAGGAAGAGTCTCCTGAGACAGCGGATGACGATATTTTTGCTGATGAAGTTCTTGATGACGAAGAATAATTAGAAGGGAGTGCCAAAATGCCAGAAACAAATAATATAGAAAATAATCAGGCAATGCAGTTTGATGCGATTCAGATTGGATTAGCATCTCCTGAAAAGATCAGAGAGTGGTCACATGGCGAGGTTAAAAAGCCTGAGACTATTAACTATAGAACATTAAAGCCTGAAAAAGACGGTCTTTTCTGCGAGAAGATTTTCGGACCAACGAAGGACTGGGAGTGTCATTGTGGTAAATACAAGAAGATACGTTATAAGGGTGTTGTCTGCGACCGATGTGGCGTAGAAATCACAAAGTCAAGCGTTCGTAGAGAGCGTATGGGACACATCGAGCTTGCTGCTCCTGTATCTCATATCTGGTATTTCAAGGGTATCCCATCACGTATGGGACTCATCCTTGACTTATCTCCACGTGTACTTGAGAGAGTACTGTACTTTGCTTCATATATTGTGCTTGACCCGGGCGAGACAAAGCTTGCATACAAGCAGATTCTCAATGAGTCAGAGTACCAGGAGGCATGCGATACTTATGGCCGCTCAGCATTCCGTGTAGGAATGGGTGCTGAGTCTATCCGTGAGCTTTTAGCAGCAATCGATCTTGAGAAGGATTCGGCAGAGCTTAAGGCAGAGCTTGAGAATGCTACAGGCCAGAAGCGTGCACGTATCATCAAGAGACTTGAGGTTGTAGAGGCTTTCCGTGAGTCAGGAAACAAGCCTGAGTGGATGATTATGACAGTTATTCCTGTTATCCCGCCGGATCTTCGTCCAATGGTTCAGCTCGATGGAGGACGTTTTGCAACAAGTGATCTTAACGACCTTTACAGACGAATCATCAACCGTAACAACCGTCTTAGAAGACTTCTTGATCTTGGAGCGCCGGATATCATCGTTCGTAACGAGAAACGTATGCTTCAGGAGGCTGTCGATGCACTTATCGACAACGGCCGTCGTGGACGTCCTGTTACCGGTCCAGGAAACAGAGCTCTTAAGTCTCTTTCAGACATGCTCAAGGGAAAGGGAGGACGTTTCCGTCAGAACCTTCTCGGAAAGCGAGTTGACTACTCAGGACGTTCAGTTATCTGTGTAGAGCCAAAGCTTAAGATTTATCAGTGTGGTCTTCCAAAGGAGATGGCTATCGAGCTTTTCAAGCCATTCGTTATGAAGGAGCTTGCCGCTAACGGAACCGCACACAACATAAAGAGTGCAAAGAAGATGGTTGAGAGACTTCAGCCGGAGGTATGGGATGTCCTTGAGGACGTCATCAAAGAGCATCCGGTTATGCTTAACCGAGCTCCTACACTCCACAGACTTGGAATCCAGGCCTTCGAACCAATCCTTGTAGAGGGTAAGGCAATCAAGCTTCATCCACTCGTATGTACAGCGTTCAACGCCGACTTCGATGGAGACCAGATGGCTGTACATCTTCCACTGACTGCTGAGGCACAGGCTGAGTGCAGATTCATGCTTCTGTCACCTAACAACCTGCTTAAGCCTTCCGATGGTGGACTTGTAGCCGTTCCTTCACAGGATATGATCCTTGGAGTTTACTACCTCACAATGAGAAAGCTCGCTGATTACAAGGATGATCCAAAGATGGTTGCACAGGTGTCATCAGACACTGTATATAATGATATTGATGAGCTTAGAAAGCTCACAACTCCTGATGAAAATACAGGAAAGGCTGAGCTTGGCTTATATGACCTCATCTGGTTTGAGGATGTCACAGACGGAAACCGTCGTGTGCTTTGCAGACCGATAGATCTTCTCGGCCGTTACTATGGAAGTGTTAATCTTGCAATGCTCGCTTACGAGAACAAGGAGATTACTCTTCACCAGAATATCTTTGTACACCGTACAGTAAAGCTTCCTGACGGCACAGAGGTTTCAGGTTTTACAGAGACAACAGTAGGACTTTTGATATTCAATGAGAACATTCCACAGGATCTTGGTTTTATAGACAGATCAAAGGCTGAGAATGCACTCAAGTTTGAGGTTGAGTTCCACGTTGGTAAGAAACAGATCAAGCAGATCCTTGAGAAGGTTATCAACACACACGGAGCTACAACAACAGCAGAGGTTCTTGATAATGTCAAGGCTATGGGATACAAGTATTCAACCCAGGCTGCTATGACAGTTTCAATTTCAGATATGACAGTGCCACCACAGAAGCCACAGATGATCGCTGATGCACAGGACACTGTAGATAAGATTACAAGACAGTACAAGCGTGGACTTATCACTGATGAGGAGCGTTACAAAGAGGTTATCGAGACATGGAAGGATACAGATGATGCCCTTACAAAGGCACTTCTTACAGGTCTTGATAAGTACAACAACATCTTCATGATGGCAGATTCCGGAGCCCGTGGATCTGATAAGCAGATCAAACAGCTTGCAGGTATGCGAGGACTCATGGCTGATACAACAGGTCGTACAATCGAGCTTCCTATCAAGTCATGCTTCCGTGAGGGTCTTGACGTACTCGAGTACTTCATGTCAGCACATGGAGCTCGTAAGGGACTTTCAGATACAGCGCTTCGTACAGCCGATTCAGGATACCTTACAAGACGTCTCGTAGATGTTTCACAGCATATGATCGTTCGTGAGTCAGACTGCTGTGCAGGCACAGGACGTGAGATTCCGGGAATGGTTGTAAAGGCATTCATGGAGGTCGAGAGGAAATCGAGAGCTTCAGGAGAGAATTACAGGTCGTTTCTCTTGCAATACAATCTGCGATAAGGATGGCAATGTAATCGTTAAGGCCAACCATATGATTACACCAAAGCGTGCAGCAAAGGTTATGGCAGAGGGTGTTGATGAGAACGGTAATCCAATCACACAGGTTAAGATCCGTACAGTGCTTACCTGCCGTTCACACATGGGAGTATGTGCTAAGTGTTACGGTTCAAACCTTGCAACAGGTCAGGCAGTACAGGTTGGTGAAGCAATCGGTATCATCGCAGCACAGTCAATCGGTGAGCCTGGTACACAGCTTACCATGAGAACCTTCCATACAGGTGGTGTTGCCGGTGGAGATATCACACAGGGTCTTCCTCGAGTAGAGGAGATTTTCGAGGCACGTAAGCCTAAGGGACTCGCTATTATCACAGAGTTCGGCGGAATTGCCACAATCAAGGATACAAAGAAGAAGCGTGAGGTTATCGTTACAAACAACGAGACAGGCGAGACAAAGGCTTACCTCATTCCTTACGGCTCACGTATCAAGGTTGTAGACGGACAGGAGCTTGAGGCCGGCGACGAGCTTACAGAGGGTTCTGTAAATCCACACGATATCCTCAAGATTAAGGGCGTTCGTGCGGTTCAGGATTACATGCTCCGTGAGGTACAGCGTGTTTACCGTTTACAGGGTGTTGAGATTAACGATAAGCATGTCGAGGTTATAGTTCGTCAGTGTTTACAGAAGATCCGCGTAGAGGAGCCGGGAGATTCAGATTTACTTCCGGGCAGCATGGTTGATGCCCTTGACTTCTTAGAGCTCAACGAGAAGCTTGAGGAAGAGGGCAAGGAGCTTGCAGTTGGCTCACAGGTATTACTTGGAATCACAAAGGCATCTCTTGCAACCAACTCATTCCTGTCAGCAGCTTCATTCCAGGAGACCACAAAGGTTCTTACTGAGGCAGCAATCAAGGGCAAGGTTGATCCGCTTATCGGTATGAAGGAGAACGTAATCATCGGTAAGCTCATCCCGGCAGGAACAGGTATGAAGATTTATCGTAATATCAAGCTTGACAGCGATGTAAACGATGACGATACACTTGATTTTGATGATGATGATTTTGCGGATTTCGCAGAGGAAGAGGCAGTCGGAGTTATTGATACAGATGCTGAATCAGTTGATGAAGAATAATTACTGATGTTTGTACTTAAGCTATAGAAGCTTTTACAAACCAAAATAAAGAAGTCCGGGAAACCGGGCTTCTTTCTTGTATTATATTGAAAACGTAAAGTATTATATTGAAAATTATATTGAAAACAAAATTGGTCTTGACAAAACAGACAAGGATTTGTATAATATTTTAGCGTGCATAAGATTGCACTGCTTAAAATAAAACAGGAGGTGAAAATAATGCCAACATTTAACCAGTTAGTAAGAAAAGGACGTCAGACATCTGTAAAGAAGTCTACAGCACCAGCTCTTCAGAGAAGCTTTAATTCTCTCCAGAAGAAGCCAATCAACACTTCTTCTCCACAGAAGCGTGGTGTATGTACAGCTGTTAAGACAGCTACTCCTAAGAAGCCTAACTCAGCTCTTAGAAAGATCGCCAGAGTTCGTCTTTCAAACGGAATCGAAGTAACTTCATACATTCCTGGTGAGGGACACAACTTACAGGAGCATAGCGTTGTTCTGATTCGTGGTGGCCGTGTTAAGGATTTACCAGGTACACGTTACCATATCATCCGTGGTACATTAGATACTGCAGGTGTTGCAAACAGAAAACAGGCCCGCTCTAAGTACGGCGCAAAGAGACCAAAAGCTGCTAAATAATTTAGCAACATTGTGTATCACAAACAGAACTAAAGTAGGTTAGTGTTGGGATTAGACCTGCAGATGCAGGATTTCACTTTATGAATACAATTCCGCACGAACACATTAGAGAGACACATGTGAGTACCGATGAATTAATCCACAAATATCATGATTAAGGAGGGAAGTAACGTGCCACGTAAAGGACATACTCAGAAAAGAGACGTATTAGCAGATCCAATGTACAACAGCAAAGTAGTTACAAAGCTTGTTAACAGCATTATGTTAGACGGTAAGAAAGGCGTAGCTCAGAAGATTGTATACGGAGCATTTGCTACAGTAGAAGAGAAGACAGGAAGACCAGCTCTTGAAGTATTCGAAGAGGCTATGAACAATGTGATGCCAGCTCTCGAAGTAAAAGCAAGACGTATCGGTGGTGCCACATATCAGGTACCAATCGAGGTTCGCCCTGATCGTCGTCAGGCTTTAGGCCTTCGTTGGTTAACAGCATTCTCACGTGCCAGAGGAGAGAAAACTCAGGCTGAGAGATTAGCTAACGAGATCATGGATGCAGCTAACAACACAGGCGCATCTGTTAAGAGAAAAGAAGATATGCACAAGATGGCAGAGGCAAACAAGGCATTCGCACATTACAGATTCTAGTTTCTGTAAGAAGCTTACAGCTTTGCTTTTGATTCATGCAGCGGACCGGATTTGTAACAGAGTCCGGTTGTGCATAGGACACTAAATATAGGAGGAAAAAACCTTGGCTGGAAGAGAATATCCACTTGAGAGAACCAGAAATATTGGAATCATGGCTCATATCGATGCTGGTAAAACAACACTGACAGAGCGTATTCTTTATTATACTGGTATTAACTATAAAATCGGTGATACTCATGAAGGTACTGCTACCATGGACTGGATGGAGCAGGAGCAGGAAAGAGGTATTACAATTACTTCTGCCGCTACAACATGTCACTGGACACTTGAAGAGTTCACTAAACCAAAGCCAGGAGCACTTGAGCATCGTATCAACATCATCGATACACCGGGCCACGTTGACTTCACAGTAGAAGTTGAGCGTTCACTCCGTGTACTTGATGGCGCAGTTGGTGTGTTCTGTGCAAAGGGTGGTGTTGAGCCTCAGTCAGAGAACGTTTGGCGTCAGGCTGACACATACAATGTACCTCGTATGGCATTCATCAATAAGATGGATATCTTAGGTGCAAACTTCTACGGAGCTGTTGACCAGATCCGTACAAGATTAGGAAAAAATGCTATCGTACTTCAGTTACCAATCGGTAAAGAGGACGATTTCAAAGGAATTATCGACCTTTTCGAGATGAAGGCATATATCTACAATGATGAGAAGGGTGACGATATCACAGTTACTGATGATCTTGGAGATATGGCTGATCAGGCTGCAGAGTACCGTACAGAGCTTATTGAGAAAATCTGTGAGTTAGATGACGATCTCATGATGCAGTATCTTGAGGGTGAGGAGCCATCTGTAGAGGATATGAAGAAGGTTCTTCGTAAAGCAACATGTGAGTGTACAGCAGTACCTGTATGTTGTGGTTCTGCATACCGTAACAAGGGTGTACAGAAGTTACTTGACGCTATTGTTGAGTACATGCCAGCTCCTACAGATATCCCTTCAATCAAGGGAACAGATCTTGAGGGAAATGAGATTGAGAGACATTCATCAGATGATGAGCCATTCTCAGCACTTGCATTCAAGATCATGGCAGATCCATTCGTAGGAAAGCTTGCATTCTTCCGTGTTTACTCAGGAAAATGTAAGGCAGGTTCTTATGTATTAAATGCAACAAAGGATAAGAAAGAGCGTATCGGACGTATTCTTCAGATGCATGCTAATAAGAGACAGGAATTGGATGAGGTTTACTCAGGTGATATCGCTGCTGCTGTTGGATTTAAATTCACAACAACAGGTGATACAATCTGTGATGAGCAGCATCCGGTTATCCTTGAGTCTATGGAGTTCCCAGAGCCAGTTATCGAGCTCGCTATCGAGCCAAAGACAAAAGCTGGACAGGGTAAGTTAGGTGAGGCTCTTGCAAAGCTTGCAGAGGAGGATCCTACATTCCGTGCTCATACTGATCAGGAAACAGGTCAGACAATCATCGCTGGTATGGGTGAGCTTCACCTTGAGATCATCGTTGACCGTCTTCTCCGTGAGTTCAAGGTTGAGGCAAACGTTGGTGCACCTCAGGTTGCTTACAAGGAGACATTTACAAAGGCTGTTGATCAGGAATACAAATATGCTAAGCAGTCAGGTGGACGTGGACAGTACGGACACTGTAAGGTTCGCTTCGAGCCAATGGATGCCAATGGAGAAGAACTTTTCAAGTTCGATTCAGAGGTTGTCGGTGGTGCTATTCCAAAGGAGTACATCCCATCAATCGGCGAAGGTATCGAGGAGCTACAAAGGCCGGCTCTCTTGGTGGATTCCCAGTAGTTGGTATCCATGCAACAGTATACGATGGATCTTACCATGAGGTCGATTCATCAGAGATGGCATTCCACATTGCCGGATCTATGTGTTTCAAAGAGGCTATGGCAAAGGCTGCACCTGTATTACTTGAGCCTATCATGAAGGTAGAGGTTACAATGCCTGAGGAGTACATGGGAGACGTTATCGGTGATGTTAACTCTCGTCGTGGACGTATCGAGGGTATGGACGATCTCGGCGGTGGAAAGATTGTACATGCATATGTACCACTTGCAGAGATGTTCGGTTACTCTACAGACCTTCGTTCTAAGACACAGGGACGTGGAAACTACTCAATGTTCTTCGACAGATATGAGCCGGTTCCAAAGAATGTACAGGACAAGGTTCTTGCTAACCACGCAAAATAATTGCAAATTAGCAAACAATTTATAGTACAAATGATGAAATATATACTATATATGGTATAAAAATCAAAAATAAAGGCATTTCCCCTTGAAAAAGGGGGATTTGCCGTAAAATTTACTTGAAAAAACTTTGATTATTTCGTATAATCAAAGCAGTCGGTAGATTATAAAAATAGCCCATGGGGCATAAAAGTTTAAGGAGGACGTTTCAAAATGGCAAAGGCTAAATTTGAAAGAACAAAACCACATTGTAATATTGGTACCATCGGTCACGTAGATCATGGTAAAACAACTTTAACAGCAGCTATTACAGCAGTATTAGCAGCTCGTGTCGCTGGTAACACAGCTACAGATTTCGCTAACATTGATAAGGCTCCAGAGGAGAGAGAGCGTGGAATCACAATTTCTACAGCTCACGTTGAGTATGAGACAGAAAAGAGACATTACGCACACGTTGACTGTCCTGGACATGCTGACTACGTAAAGAACATGATCACTGGTGCAGCTCAGATGGATGGTGCTATCCTTGTTGTTGCTGCTACTGATGGTGTTATGGCTCAGACAAAGGAGCACATCCTCCTTTCTCGTCAGGTAGGTGTTCCTTACATCATCGTATTCCTTAACAAGTGTGATATGGTTGACGACCCAGAGCTTATCGAGCTCGTAGAGATGGAAGTTACAGAGCAGCTTGAGGAGTACGGATTCAATGATTGCCCAATCATCCAGGGATCAGCTCTTAAGGCTCTTGAGGATCCAATGGGACCTTGGGGAGACAAGATCATGGAGCTTATGGATACTGTTGATTCTTATATCCCAGATCCACAGCGTGATACAGATAAGCCATTCCTTATGCCAGTAGAGGACGTATTCACAATCACAGGTCGTGGTACTGTTGCAACTGGTAGAGTAGAGCGTGGTACACTTCACCTCAACGACGAGTTAGAGATCCTTGGTGTTAAAGAGGACGTTCAGAAGACTGTTGTTACTGGAATCGAGATGTTCCGTAAGCAGTTAGACGAGGCTCAGGCTGGTGATAACATCGGAGCACTTCTCCGTGGTATTAACCGTGACCAGATCGTTCGTGGACAGGTTCTTGCTAAGCCTGGTACAGTAACATGTCACCATAAGTTTACAGCTCAGGTTTACGTTCTTACAAAGGACGAGGGTGGACGTCATACTCCATTCTTCAACAACTATCGTCCACAGTTCTACTTCAGAACAACAGACGTAACAGGTGTTTGCGAGCTTCCAGCAGGAACAGAGATGTGCATGCCTGGTGATAACGTAGAGATGACAATCGAGCTCATCCATCCAGTAGCTATGGAGCAGGGTCTTACATTCGCTATCCGTGAGGGTGGTAGAACAGTAGGTTCTGGACGTGTTGCTACAGTTATCGAGTAATTAATAGAATTACAGTAAATTCAAGGCTTCCAAGGTTTTCCTTGGGAGCCTTTTTATAAACTCAAAAATGTGATATAATTTAAATGGCTCTAATTTGGCTCTAAAAATTATATGGAGGAGATATATGTCATTAATCAATAGTTATGCTTTATGGAATAATAAAGGTGGAGTAGGTAAAAGTACAGTTTCTTTTCATTTGTCTATGAGATATGCAGAGACACATCCGGACGCTAAGGTTCTTGTTATTGATTTGTGTCCACAAGCAAATTCCAGTATGATGCTTTTGGGAGGAGGAGCTTTAGGAGATGAGAGGGTAGTTGAACTGTGTAGTAGGGAGATTCCAAAGTCTGTTGTTGGATATGTAAGTACTGTAATTACAAATGGACGTGGTGCAAATTTGCCAAATCCGTATGATTTTTTAATTCATGTAAGTGATTATAACAAAGGGGCACCTGATAACTTATATTTATTATGTGGTGATGGAAATATGGAACCGATGGCACCTGCAATTAATGAAGCAGCATCGGCAAAAGCATTAACTGATATTGTCAATATTGGTTTACACTTTTTTCACAAGGATGTTCGACTTTATGCTGCCTCTTGTAGTGAAGTATAGTATTGTTGCCGCTTAACCATCGGAGGTAGTCCACCATTAGCAGAGCAGATTCTCCGATTATTCCAATAACTGATAAAATATCTCCAAATAAGAGTTTTTAACTGTTCTACAGTCATTGAGGTGGCGTCGTAGCGTCCATAAAGTAATTCTTCTTTGAATCGTGCCCACATACTTTCACATCTTGCATTGTCATGGCATCTGCCACCGGCACTGTTCATACTTTGAAGAATGCCATATTTATTGATTGCGTTACGGTACAACTCGCTAGTATACTGTGTACCTCTGTCACTGTGAAGAATGGCACCCCGGAGCATCGGATATGCTTTATAGGCATTATCTAAGGTTTGTTCACAAAGGGTAGCTTTCATATTCGTATCCATAGCCAGACCTAACACTGCTAAATCGTAGCAGTCAAAGATAGCTGAAACATACAGTTTTCCATCGGAAGCCTTTATTTCAGTCATATCTGTAATACACTTTTCGAGAGGTTTCTCAGCTGAAAAGTCCCGCTTAATTAAATCATCTGATTTCCGAGCTTCTTTATCTGCTTTGGTAATACCGTTAGGCTTACGCTTCGGTTTATGAGTAAGACCAATTTCTTCCATGACACGATAAACAGTTCTCTCACCAGGAATGTCTACTCCTTCCGGCTGTTTGAGCTGCAACGCCTGATACATACGGATCCTTCCATATGTATCATTGCATTCATCTTCTCGGCAAATAGCAACCATCGCATCTGCCAACGGCTGATATTTCCAAGGAGTCGCTTTTGTTTTTAGATATTTATTGAATGCCTGTCTGGAAACATGAAGTGCTCTGCAATAAAAAGAATTTTTACCCTTGATCCTGCCGTCATCCGTTTTGATTGCAATAAACATTAATCTCTGTTTTTTGCTGACTTCCGACGGCTGGCTGCGAAAAAAGCACTTGCTTCCTCAAGAAATTCATTTTCTTCCTTTAAACGACGGATTTCCTTATCCTGCTCTTTCACACGTTTTCTGAGTTCGATAAGCTCATCATTAAGTGATAAAGCATTTTTAGGAGTATGGGATGCTTCTGAAGCGCTAAGGCGTCCTTCTTTAAATGCTTTTACCCAGCAGTAAATCGTGCCATCTGGTATGCCCAGTTCTTTAGCTGCTTTGCTCCGCCTATTTCCTGAGCAAGCTTAACTGCCTGTGCTTTGTATTCGTTGTCATAGGTTCTTTGATTTCGTGCCATAATGTTTTCTCCTGTTCTCGTATTGATTATATCAAAATCCTTGAGAATGTGGTGTCAACTTTTATGATACAACATCAAACTCCGAATGCACAGCCTTGGAAGTGGATAATAGAAATATTTAAGAATTTTATTTTAAATATTGCAGATTCACAAGATGATTGGATGTTTTTTGTTGATACGAATCCAAGTTTTAGCATATATACACAGATGGCAATTGCTGCGGTAGAGAGATTATTGACACCAATTAATGCGGATGATTCATCAAAGACAGCAGCATCAGCTATGATAGCCCTTTTACATGGTACAAATCCACCACATCCGATATATGGTTCATGGACATTTGCTGAGGTTGCAAAGCAGCGAAATGTAAAGATTCCGCAAATTCATTTATTAATAGGGAATAGATTAACACAGTTTGAAGGACCAGCAGCTGCGTTTGCTGCTTTGTCTGATGCTACAGCAACTGCATTATATGATATTTATCAAAAAAATCCGAGTTATTTTGTTAGTGCTGCAGAACCTATATCAACAAAAGAACAGTTTAAAAATTATTATTCTGTTCCGTTGAGAGATTTTAATACAGTTGGAGTGGTGTGTGCACATTTGGGTCGCTTGATGTCATCTATGAAACAAGGATATTACCCAGTATATGGTGTAAATGTAAAAGTTAATATGGAAAAGATTCAAGAATGCTTAAAAGCAATTGATATGATTATAGATAAATTATAGGGAAAAATAGGGAGTCCACTCGTGACTCCCTTTACTTGATTACAATAATTTCTTGGCACACGTCCAGAGAAAATTGTAATAATATTTTATGTGAAAGAAAAAATATTATGTATAGATAGAATAAAGGAGAACTCACTCGTAGTTCTCCATTTGAAATACTATATTAGTGTCCCACTCGTGAACACCTCTCTTGTATCTTCATATTAGCACGAAAATCCGAAATTGTCTACTTTTCCTTTCGATTTTCTTCTAAAAATTTTTCTAAACTTTGTATATCTGAAAAATCATAAGTATTCAACATTTTTTCAAAATCATCAATGTACTGTTGCTTTGTAGCTAAATCGGCTTGTAGAGAAGAACGATTACTTTTCAATTTTTCGATATACTGTAATTTATCATTATACATATTTTGTAAAGTTTGATAATAGTGGTTTGTATCTAATGAAATGAAAATAGCTTTATCTACGGCACGCATTTCATCAGCGGTCAGGTCTGTAATGTAATCGCCAAGCCTTGCTTTGCTTACACAGGTTATATTTCCGAGCAGTACATTTCCATCGAGTATCAATTACCGGAAGAATCTTTTTTCTCTGCAATAGGAACAACAATTGGAAGTGCAGAGGTTGTGTGTGTTATAGGAGCAACTACTGTATTTGGCGATGTTCTATTAGCGGAGTTGTACTGGAGAATAACACAAGGACGTTCTTTACATTCTTCACTTCCAACACCAATTCCTAAGTTACAACGATATACCTGACCTCTATATATAATTCGATTTTTGGCTGCTGGTGCGATTGCATTTAAATATAATTTGTTCTTAAACCATTCAAGATATTGTTGTGTTTTTGTAAGATCAATATTCATTCAAATCTCCTTTATGATGTTGTGAATATATAATGATTTTTAAACAAGTGTATGATAATCATAGATATTCATCAATCGGTACATTAAATAGTTTTAATGTATCTTCCAACCATATATCGTATTCTTCTTTGTCTATTTTACCAGAAGCTAATTCTTGATTTGTTTTGTTCCAGTCTGGAATAAAAGTCGCAATTTGTGCATTTGGTATATCCAAGGTCAAATGGGCTGTTAGCTGATTGTCTTGTTGTGAATAGGTCGTATTGCCTTTTATTTGTAACCCTCTACGGTCTAAGTCTATGAGGATTGCTAGAAAATCAGCAAAAGTTTTTACTGAAAATGATCTATTGGAAACGATTTTTAAATCTAATAAATCATTTAAAGTAATTCCTAATATATCACAGAATTTCAAAATTGTTTCTACAGGTGGTTCGCTATAGCCATTTTCATAATTTGAATATGAGGAATTACTCAGAGAAAGTTTTGCGGACATTTCACGCTGGTTAATGCCTGCATTTGTGCGAGCTTGTTTCATTCGTTTACCTATTTCAAAATATTCACCTAATCTCATGTTACAATCTCCTTTCTATGATAATGTAACACATCAAGATACAAAAATCAATGTAAATATTACAAGAAAACTAATAAAACACATTGACAAACCAAAAACAATGTAATATATTATGGTTACAAGAAAACTTGTAAAAATACACGAAAAAAGAAAGGAAGATTGAATGAAAAAAGAGAACTATTTATTAACAGCCGCAGAGGTAGCAGAAACATTAGGCATTTCCAAAGGTCATGCTTATAAGCTCATCAGAGAATTGAATGAAGAATTGCAGAGCAAAGGTTATTTGGTGGTTGCCGGAAAAGTACCAAAGGCATTTTGGGAAACAAAATTTTATGGTTACAATCAGACAAATCAGACTGCGTGAAAGGGGGATATGTAATGTCGGCTTCGAGAGATGAAAAGACTGGAAAATGGACAGTACAGTGCTATTACGAAAATTGGAAAGGGGAGAAAAAGCACAAGAAGAAACGAGGGTTTGCAACAAAAAAAAGAAGCATTGGAATGGGAAAGAGAGTTTCTAAAAAGTACCTCGGCAAACATGGAAATGATGTTAGGAGCATTTGTTGATGTGTATTTTCAGGATAAGGCAGGGGAATTAAAGGAACGCACGATTAAAAATAAGCAGTATATGATAGAAGCTCATGTTTTACCATATTTCGCTAATAAGCGTATGAATGAGATTACACCCTCTGATATTATCCAATGGCAAAATGAAATGAGGGCAAAAGGTATTCACAGACCTATTTACGAATGGTGCAAAATCAGATAACCGCATTGTTTACTCACGCGTGTAATATTTACAATCTTGGTAACAATCCCTGCAAAAAGGTTAAGAAAATGGGTAAGGCAGATGCGGATAAGCTGAATTTTTGGACGAAAGCGGAGTATGACAGTTTTATAAGAGGTATAGACAAGGAGAGCCGATATTTTGTGATTTTTGAAATACTCTTTTGGACTGGCTGTAGAGAGGGAGAAATGCTTGCCCTCACAAAAAGCGATATTGACTTTGAAAATAATCAAATTAGTATTACGAAAACTTATTACAGAACGGAACGTAGGGATATTATTACAACACCAAAAACAGAGCAATCGATTCGAGTGATTGATATTCCAGAATTTCTGAAAAAAGAGATAGAAGCGTATGTGAACCGTTGTTATGGCTTGCCGGATAATGAAAGACTGTTTCCGATTGTAGCAGAAGCGGTACAGCACAAGCTGAAGCGTGAATGTGCAAAATCGGGAGTAAAGCAGATTAGAGTGCATGATTTACGCCATAGTCATGTGGCTTATCTCATCAATCAAGCGTACAGCCATTGATAATCAAAGAAAGGTTAGGGCATAGGGATATAAAAATCACGCTGAATACTTACGGACATTTATATCCGAATCAGCAAAAGAAAGTGGCAGATATGCTGAATGCTACAAGAAATGAAAATGCCCCTGCCGATTGAACAAGGACATTTCAGTACAAGGCAGAGCTATGTAACTATATCTCGCAAATATAGTATAGCAAAGGCTCTGCTGAAACTCAATTAAAACTTTTAGCGGAGGACACAAATGGAAGAAAAAAGAGAGAAAAATTACCGATTGATTAATATGGAAGATGTGCAGGCAAGAGAAGTAAGCTGGCTGTGGTATCCCTATATTCCGTATGGAAAGCTGACGATAGTGCAGGGTGATCCGGGGGAGGGGAAAACCACATTCATTCTGCACCTTGCAGCACTTCTCACAAAAGGAGAACCACTTCCAAATGAAGAAGTGGACGTACAGCGAGAGCCGGTCAATGTAATTTATCAAAATGCAGAGGACAGCTTGGAAGATACCATAAAACCACGATTGTTAGAAGCAGGAGCAGACTGTAACCGGGTACTTGTTATTGATGAAAGCGTTGACTGTCTTAGCATGACAGATGAAAGACTTGTCCGGGCAATTAGGGAAACTGGGGCAAAAATGGTGGTTTTAGACCCGATACAAGCCTATTTGGGAGCAGATGTGGATATGCACCGGGCAAATGAAATTAGACCGGTTTTAAAGCAGTTGGGAAATATCGCAGAGGAATATGGCTGTGCGATTATCCTTATTGGTCACATGAACAAAGCAAGCAGCAGTAAGTCCACTTATCGGGGACTTGGTTCAATAGATTTTCAGGCTACGGCACGAAGTGTGCTGGTGGTCGGCAGGATAAAAGATGATACCACTTTGCGAGTGATAGCTCATGATAAGAGTAGTCTTGCACCGGAGGGGACTTCCATAGCATTTCGTATGGATAAAGAAAAAGGCTTTACTTGGAGGGAGTATATGACATTACAGTAGAGGAACTTCTTTCCGGGGAGAGCAGAGGACAGAAAACGAAGGATGCTAAATCGTTTCTTGCGGAAATCTTGGCAGAGGGCAGATGTCCTGTAACGAGATTACAGAAGCGGCAAGGGAACGAGGTATTAAAAAGAAAACGCTTTGGAATGCGAAAAAGGAAATGAGTATTGACAGCGTAAAAGTAGGAAGTCAATGGTACTGGACTTTATAGCAGAGGAAGATAGCAAGATTCCCTTTTCTAAAGATAGGGTAATCTTGCCACCTTGAAAAGATTGCGTGGGGGATAAAAAACGGCTGGAACAGCCGCAATAGCTCCCGGCAGGGCGCAAAACCTGCTTGCAGGTCTGCATTTTTGTTGGCGTAGCTGACAAAGTGCTTTTGCGTTACTTTTGACAAAAGTAACAAAACTTATGTGCCTGTTCGGCATTATTATGATAGATAAAAGAGGAGGAGTGTTTATTGGAGAGAACGATTAGCGGCATGATGGGAAAGGGGGCTATCAATCATAATACGAGAGCTTTTAATGCAAAAAATGTTGACCCGGAACGGAGCATTTACAATGTGCAGTTTTGCAATACCAGTATCAAAAAGGTATATCACGAATTATTTGATGAAGCATTGGAGCGGTATAATGCAAAGCAGAAACGAAGTGACCGGAAGATTGATAATTATTATGAAAAAATCAGACAGAGTAAGCAGGAGAAGCTGTTCCATGAGGTTATTTTGCAAATTGGCAATAAAGACGATATGAACTCAAAAAGCAAAGAGGGAGAGCTTGCAAAGGAAATTCTGATTGATTATATGCAGGATTTTCAGAAACGAAATCCGAATCTCTATGTGTTTTCGGCTCATCTGCACATGGATGAGGAAACACCGCATATTCACATTGATTTTGTTCCTTTTATCCGTAACAGTAAGCGTGGACTTGATACCAGAGTTTCCCTAAAGGGAGCATTGGCAGAGCAGGGCTTTAAGGGCGGTACAAGAGGGGCAACGGAATGGAATCAGTGGATGGAATCGGAAAAGCAGGAGCTTTCAAAGGTCATGGAGCGGTATGATGTGCAATGGAAACATTTGGGAACACACAACAAGCATTTGTCGGTACTTGATTTTGAGAAGCAGGAGCGACAGAAAGAGGTTGCACAGCTGGAACAGACACTTTCAGATAATAAAGTGGAATTAAACAATATCTTATATCAGCAGATTATGGCAGAGGAGAAAACAGAGCAGATACGCAAAGAGGGCGAAGTAATACGGCAGGAGGTGTCAGAGCTTTCAGCAAGTGACTGGCTGAAAGAGCAGACAGAAATATTGTCGGAGGATAAGGAAAAACTGCTATCGGAAAATGAAAATTTGGAGAGCCAGCAGAAGAAATTACAGCGGGAAATCAATAAGATGGTGCAGTCTAAGGAAACTATGGAGCGGAATATTCACACTTATGATGAAGATGAGAAGTGGCAGTTACCGGAACCGGGTACGTTGATGAGCGCAAAGGCATACCGGGATAAAAAGGCTCTGCCGCTTGTGCAAAAGCTGAAAGAACTGGTAAAAAATCTGACACTCAAGTGTATACAGCTTACAGAGCAGGTCAAGAAGCTGACTGTTAAGGTGGACAGACAGCAGAATCAGATTAGCAGGCTGACAGACAAAGCTATGGAGCAGAATGATATGATTGAAAGATTGCAGGAAAAAGTATCGGATTTGGGGCATTTGGAGCGTTATTTCGGCAAGGAACGGTACAGGCGATAGTGGAACAGTCAAAGACAATCGAGCAGGCTGAAAGAGCAGAGAAACGCCCGAAACGAGCCTATGATATGGGCAGATAGGAAAGGATGGGATTGCTGGAATGACAGATATGGAGAAGAAAGTTATGGTGCGGTTATGTGCCAAAATTCTGACGGAAACAGACCTTTACGATACCGATAAAGAGGTACAAAATCTGATAGACTGGGTGCTGGTGTCGGAGCAGATGAAAGAGAACAATAATGTAATCCGTAATCTGACCGGAGAATATAAGCAGATAGAGCCGGATTGCCGGGCGAGAGTAAAGGAGAAGCTGGAGCGTATGAAAGAGCTTTGCAAAGAGCGTAACAGCCTGTATGAAAAACAGAATGATTTGAAAGGACAGAAATGGAAACTGGAGAAGGCGTTGGAACGATAGGAAAGAGGGGCATGGTGGTTGTCATGCCTGTTTTTATGGTAGTCGGGATGAGGGAAAAGTGCTACAATTAAAAGGAAAAAATTGTAGAGAAAATTAAAAACATAGGAGGAAACGTATTTGTGAATGGTTTTACAGATGCATTGGAACAAAGAAATCTGGAAGAGTTAAGAAAGTATCCTAAGGCAGATTTGCACAATCATTTTGTGCTTGGCGGAAATAGACGGTTCATATATCAGGAAACTCGAAAAAAAATTGAGCCATTAGCTAATCCTTTGTCATCAATGGATGAGATGAATCAATGGAGTCAAAAATATATTAGTCAAGACTTTAATAGCACTGCGATGAGAAAATTTTTGATCAGAGCAACATTTCAACAAGCCAGAGAGGATGGAGTAACTGTGCTTGAAATTGGTGAAGATGTGTGGGGCTTAAACGAATTTTTTAATAATGATATTGATGAGTTGGTTAATGCTTTTACAAGTGCTCAAAAAGAAATCGCTCCCGATATAGAATTAAGGCTTCAAATTGGATTATCAAGACATTGTTCGATCAGTTATTTAGAAGATTGTTTATCATATTTTTGGGGAAATAAGAATTTTTATTCTATTGATTTGTACGGTGATGAATTAGCACAACCTATCGAAAATTTTAAAGGAATTTATCGGCGTGCAAAAAAAGAAGGATTAAGGCTAAAAGCACACGTCGGAGAATGGGGGACTGCTAAAGACGTAAGAACAGCCGTAGAAGAATTAGAACTTGATGAGGTTCAGCATGGGATAGCGGCAGTCAGTGATGAATCAGTAATCCGTTTTTTGGCAGATAATAAAATTAGATTAAATATTACACCAACAAGTAATATTTTACTTGGAAGGGTAGCAGATATGTCTATGCATCCGATTGGAAAACTGTATCGTAGTGGTGTTGATGTTACTATAAATTCCGATGATGTATTAATATTTGATTCAGATGTATCCAAAGAATATCTACGGCTTTATGAGTCTCAGTGCTTAACAGCAGAAGAATTAGAAAACATAAGAAAAAATGGACTAAAACCTATAATTATATAGACAAATTGAAATTGCAGACTTCCTTATTGATCATATCTAAACATGGTGCTAGCACCATGTAATAAAGGTAATTAAGGAGAAAATCGGTATTTTTGGAGTGGCTCTATTTTGGCTCTAAAATTTTTTGTAATCACAAAAATAAAGAGAAAAAATGGAGAATGTGAATAAAAATATGCAGTAAAATCAACGAAAAACATTCCGATTTAATTTCCTAAAGCTCGTGAAGGTGGACGTACAGTAGGATCTGGACGTGTTGCTACAGTTATTGAGTAATACAATCTTAATATGGATTTGTTATCGTAAGATAACGTTGTGTCTAAACGTAAGATACCCGTAGAACTTCGGTTCTACGGGTTTTTCTGTATCTTAAAGAGAGAATGATTTGAAAAATTATAAGTAGAGAAATAGCGAAATATTTATCAGCAAGATAAAATACAGATAAATTTAAAATTGAAAAATAAGACCAGTGGTGCCAAAACGGTGCCCAAAAAGAAACTCCTGCGAATGTTTGCCATTCACAGGAGTGATTTTTTACCAACCTTTAATCTGCTTGATCTGTTCAGCACGTTTCGGATCTCGATGATATTGCAGTTTCAGACGGATTGTTTCTACAACTTCCTGTCTGGCTTCATCATCAAGCTGATAGAATGATGTAAGTAGATTATCTACATCAGGCATACTATTTTTGCCAAAAAGATACATCAACGGATACATAGAATTTTTTAAGTAAGTCTTTACACGACTTGCGTCTAAGGCTCCGTTCAAACCGTCTGGAAGTGTAGGATAAATCTCTTCTTCCTTAATTGTGTCAGAAAATGGACTGGCAGAACATATCTCATTCACATCAATTTGCAATTAGTTTGCAAGTCTTAAAGCAAAATCAAATCGAATATTGGAATCTTTTTGAATGATTGAATATAAGGTTGTAGCACTGATTCCAGTTGCTTTTGCAATTTTACGGACATTTATAAGTGGTTAAGAGATCTGATGTATGCGTAGAAAATGGAAAATATGTTACAAATAAAACGAGAATTTGAACTCGAAATTTGGAAAAAATAATGAAAATAACTTGACATTTGAAAATAAGAGATATATTCTTAAGATAAATTCAATAAACGGGAGGTGGATAAAAATGTTTAATCTTGAAGAATTGAGCTTGGAGTTTGTAGAGATTTCTGAATTAAAAACCTCTAAGAACTTATTTGGACCAGTTATGTACGGAACAGGTGTGAGAATGTAGTTTGTAGAAAAGACTTGCTCTATGTAAAAAGAAATATAGAGTAGGTCTTTTTTATTTAAAAAGGATTATAGGAGAGAATATATGAATAAATTAACTACAGCTGTATGGGAAATAACAATGGGTTGTAATATGCGTTGTAAACATTGCGGTTCAAGTTGTGCAGAAGCGCTACCCGATGAGTTGAATACATCAGAAGCTCTTGAGGTGTGTGACCAATTAAAAGATTTGGGAGTTAATAGTTGGCAGTTACAGATTGCATTACCAATGGGGAATTTTGCAAAACGCCAGAATGGCTTATAGAACCTCAAGATATTCTTTCTATTATTGATTTTGCATATAATAAAATTGGAGGTAAGTTGTTAATTGTTTTGGCAGATTGCATAGGTTATTATAGCAATAAAGATATAAAAGTAAATGAGAATTTTCTTAATGATAATTGGTCTTGGACAGGTTGTGGAGCAGGAAAGCATGTAATTGGTATTCTGCATAATGGAGATATTGTTGCTTGTACTTCTATTAGAGATAAAACATTAGTAGCGGGAAATATTCGTGAAAAATCTTTAAAGTCGATTTGGGAAAGTCCGGACTCTTTTAAGTGGAATAGAAATTTTGATAGTAGTAAGTTAAAAGGATTTTGCAGAGAATGTCGTTATACAGAACGATGCTTAGGAGGATGTAGTAACAGTCGTTATTGCATTAACGGCTCATTTGAAAGTGAAAATAGATACTGTGCATATAATGTTGAAATGAAAAAATGGAAAAAATATTTGGAATCACTTAATGATATATCAGAAATTGATAATGTTATAGAAAAAGCAGCGGCTTTAAAACATCAGGATCTTTATAAGATAGCTTGCGAAATTAAACAATCTAAATTATGATTAGAGAGGTAACAAATATGAATAAACATGAGTTATATCATAACCACAATTATGTTTATCTGCTGACTTCTAATATTATTAACCGCTGTGGTGATTCATTAGATACAATACTTTTTACATGGTTGGTATATTTACTTACAAATAGTGCAGGGTGGTCTGCGATTATTTTTGGTATTAATCAAGCTACTTCTGTAATTATTCAACCATTTATAGGTCCATTAGTCGAGAATATGAATAAAAAGAAAGTGTTAGTACTTTCAGATATAGCTCGAGTTCTGTTAGTTTTGTATATATTATATGTATATACACAAAACATGCTTTCACCATTAATATTGGTTTTTATGACAATATCCATTTCATTAATAGAAGCATTTCATATGCCAGCAGGGGTAGCAGTTATTCAGCATGTACTTCCTAATGAACATTATGATAAAGGTGTAAGTGTCAATGTGTCTTGTACCAAAATAGCAGTATTAGTTGGAACTGGCTTGTCAGGCATAGTGATTAGTTCATTTGGAATAGGTATTTCTTTAGCGATAGATGCTTTGATATTTTTAATATCAGCGTTGCTTATAGTAAAAATAGAATTTTCTGTTCAAGAAGAAAAGAAGACAAACCGAATAATTGGCAGAGAATATTTAATTTCGCTTAGAGATGGATTTAGTTATGTATTTGACCATAAGAAGCTATTAAAACTATGTTTTTTATGTATTCTAATTAATTCAGCAGTGGTTCCATTTGATGCACTGCTCGCCCCGATTGCAAGAGAAATGTTTAGTGGAGATGCCAAAATTGTTTCATTACTAAGTGTAAGCGTAACTATTGGTACTATTTTGGGATCATTGACTTTTGCAAAAATGAAAGAGGAGAAAAAAAATAATACACTTGTTACATTTTGTGGAATTGTTTTAGGTGTATACTATGTTTTTATTGCATTTGTTTCAAAATATATTGCAAATCCTATAACTCAAAAATTACTGTTGCTAATCGGTTCGATAATAATTGGTGCAGCATTGGGATTAATGATTACTTATGTACAAGTGAAATTTGTAAAAGAAGTTACTAAAGAATATATAGGACGTGTTTCTGCAATTCGATTTTCACTTACATACGCATGCGCGCCAGTGGTATCTTTTGTGATTAGTATTATATACAAAGTTACTGTTGTTGATACAAGTTCACTTTTTGTGGGATTTGGTATTGTAATAATAATTCTTTTTCTTTTGGCAAATAAGATTACGTTTTCTCCTTTGAAGAAAGGCGATAAAAGTTATTAGAAATTATTTATATGAAAAACTGGCTGCTTTTTGGCTATAAATTAAAGCTGATAGAGAAGAGTATAAACAACAGAAGAGAAGCTTTTTGACTGAGGCTTCCGGTGCCAAAACGGTGCCAAGAAATCAGGCAAATAAAAATAAATAGTACAAATCAGTCGTTTTTCACTGTATTTTGGAGAGAAAACCATAAAAAATATGAGGTAAAATGATATTAAAGTATCGTGAGGGTGGACGTACAGTAGGATCTGGACGTGTTGCTACAGTTATCGAGTAATACAATCTGAATATGGATTTGTTATCGTAAGATAACGGTGTTTAAACATAAGAAACCCGTAGAACTTCGGTTCTATGGGTTTTTTTGTGTTTGCGCGCCATGGGCGCGCTCTAATGGGTGAAAGTCCCGAACATGCCAGATAGTGGGAAGTGTATAGCCGAACAGCAAGGGTGTTCATCGTGAGGTGAAATCTGAAGGAAGCTGTAAGCAAACCTCTGGTCCGACGGACAGAAATCACATATAAGGCTAGGCTACGAGAGACAAGTCGGCATAAAGCAACGAAGTCTAATAACTATCACATTTGTAGTAGCAGAGTAAATGTGGCGGATATATGGAGGGAAAGAGCGTGCACCTTAAGCGTGGAGGTCTCACAGGGGTTTCATTAGCCTAGTAACAACGAATTGTGAGAAGTCAGCAGAGCCCATAGTAGTGAAGAAGTTTCCGCAATGGAAATGGAGCAAAGGGGCGAACAATCAATCAGTTTTAGTAGAGTCTCGATTGCAGAAAAGACAACATCTGCCGTAACCAATCGGGTAAAAGGTGGTTAATTCAAGCGAGACGGAAAGGAACGAACGCATGGACACAAGTAGTCTAATGGAGCAGATTTTGTCAAAAGATAATCTTAATCAGGCATATCTGCAAGTCGTAAGAAACAAAGGTGCAGAGGGAGTGGATGGAATGAAGTACACGGAGCTCAAGGAACACCTTGAAAAGAACGGCGAAGACATCAAAGGACAGTTGAGGACAAGAAAGTATAAACCTCAACCAGTACGCAGAGTGGAGATACCAAAGCCAGATGGTGGTGTCAGAAACCTAGGAGTACCAACAGTAACAGACCGATTTGTGCAACAAGCCATAGCGCAGGTATTAACACCAATCTATGAGGAACAATTCCATGAACACAGTTATGGATTCAGACCGAATAGATGTGCACAGCAGGCAATCATCACAGCACTTGATATGATGAATGACGGCTACGATTGGATTGTTGACATCGACTTGGAGAAGTTCTTTGACACAGTAAACCATGACAAACTGATGACCCTAATCGGTAAAACAATCAAGGACGGGGATGTAATCTCAATCATTAGAAAGTTTCTTGTCAGTGGAATCATGGTAGATGAAGAATACAAGGAATCAGTGATAGGAACGCCACAAGGTGGCAATCTGTCCCCGCTTCTTGCAAACATCATGCTGAATGAACTGGATAAGGAAATGGAACAAAGAGGACTAAACTTTGTCAGATACGCAGACGACTGTATTATTATGGTCGGAAGTGAAATGTCTGCAAAGCGAGTGATGAGAAATCTCACGAAGTTTATTGAAGAGAAACTGGGACTCAAAGTAAATATGACAAAGAGCAAGGTAGACAGACCAAATGGTCTTAAGTATCTTGGATTTGGATTCTACTTTGACAGTAAGGCACACCAATTTAAGGCAAAACCACATGAAAAATCTGTAGCGAAATTCAAGACGAAGATGAAACAGCTCACTTGCAGAAGTTGGGGAGTAAGTAACGCTTATAAAGTGCAGAAACTCAATGAATTAATCAGAGGGTGGATTAACTACTTCAAGATAGGTAGCATGAAAACTCTATGTGCGAAAATGGACAGTAACATTCGTTATCGGCTACGCATGTGTATTTGGAAACATTGGAAAACTCCACAAAACAGAGAGAAGAACCTTGTAAAGTTAGGAATAGACAGAAACACAGCACGGAGAGTTGCATATACAGGTGCAAGGATTGCCTACGTATGCAACAAGGGCGCTGTTAATGTGGCTATAAATAACAAGAGATTAGCCTCATTTGGACTAATCTCTATGTTGGATTACTACACTGAAAGGTGTGTTACTTGTTAAGTTGATTGAACCGCCGTGTACGGAACCGTACGCACGGTGGCGTGAGAGGTCGAAAATTTCTCTAATCAGAGGAATTTCTCCTACTCGATTGTATGGAAATATCAACAAGAGAACGATGGAATTGAGGAGCTACAAAACTCCTATTTTTCTTGGTGTACGGAATGAATGAGGGATAATAAATAAGAAAGAGGAAATCTAACTATATAGTGAGAAAACTGCTTGTTGCAACATGTAGTATATGATAAAATGTGTTTAGAATTATTTTTGATTTTGGAGGAATTCAGATGGCGATTTGTTATGATAAATTATGGAAATTACTGATAGATAAAAAAATGAACCGCACAGAATTGAAGGAAGCGTCAGGAATAAGTTTTAATGTGTTAGCTCGATTAGGAAAGAATGAGCCCGTTTCATTCGAATCAATAGAAAAAATATGTTTTACATTAAATTGTAAGATAGAAGATGTTGTAGAGATACAAAAAGAAGAACCAGTGCAAATCGATAGTGATGCATTTACAACTATAGAACTGTTTGCGGGAGCTGGCGGTTTGGCTTTAGGTATAGAAAAAGCTGGCTTTAAATCATTGGGATTAATAGAATTTGATAAAGATGCAGCAGAATCTTTGAAGAAAAATAGGCCGAACTGGAGAGTTATTCATGACGATATAGCTAATATTTCTTGTTTGGATTTGGAAGATTATTTTGGTATAAAAAAAGGCGAACTGGATTTGCTTTCGGGAGGGGCTCCATGTCAGGCTTTTTCTTATGCCGGAAAAAGATTAGGGCTTGAAGATGCAAGAGGAACCCTTTTTTATCACTATGCAACTTTTTTGCAGAAATTGCAACCCAAAATGTTTTTATTTGAAAATGTGCGGGGTTGATGACTCATGATAAGGGAAGAACATATGCAACGATAACAAATATTTTTGAACAAGCGGGATACACTATTCAGAAAAAGGTTTTAAATGCATGGGATTTTGGTGTGCCGCAGAAAAGAGAGAGGCTAATCACTGTTGGAATTAGAAAAGATTTAGTGGGGAAAGTTTCATACTCGTTTCCAAAAGAACATGATTATAAGCCTGTGTTGAGAGATGTTTTATTGGATTGTCCAGAAGGACCAGGAGTACCATACGGAGAAAATAAAAGGAAAATATTTGAATTGGTTCCGCCTGGAGGTTATTGGAGAGATATTGATCCGGAGATTGCAAAAGCATATATGAAAAGTTGCTGGGATATGGAAGGTGGAAGAACAGGAATTCTTAGAAGAATGAGTCTGGATGAACCATCATTAACAGTATTGACTTCACCGTCACAGAAGCAAACGGAAAGATGCCATCCATTGGAAGCAAGACCGTTTACAGTGCGAGAGAATGCAAGATGTCAAACATTTCCAGATGAATGGCAATTTTGTGGAAGTGTTCAATCTCAGTATAAACAGGTTGGAAATGCTGTTCCGGTCAACTTAGCATATGAAATTGGGGTAGAGATACATAAATCATTAGAGGGGGTAAAATAAATGACGTGGAATTTAGATTTTATATCAGAAGAAGATTTTAAGAAACATGTACGAGCAACAATTATGAAATATGGAGAAAAACTTGAATCGTATGATTTGAAGCGATTTAACAGTAATCTGATTGATCCAATCAAACTGATTTTTGATAAATCGGTGTATCGTACAAGTTGGGAAGAAATTGTAAATAATGAAATTTTTCGGCAGAGAGATAAGTCTAATAATAATGATATAGGATATTTTCATCAGAATATTTTTTCTTATTTCAAAGGCTGCGAAGTACCACAGGCCGGCTGGGATGTTATATACAAAAATTCAGAAGGCATACAAATGCCGGATGGAGATATTGTGCATACAATCTATGTAGAAATGAAGAATAAACACAATACTATGAATTCTGCATCTTCAGCAAAAACATATATAAAAATGCAAGGACAGATTTTGGAAGATGATGACTGCGCGTGTCTATTGGTTGAAGCAATTGCAAAGAAATCACAGAATATAAAATGGTCAACAAAAGTTGATGGAAAAAACGTACAGCATAGATTGATTCGTCGTGTGAGTATGGATCAGTTTTATGCAATTCTCACTGGTGAAGAAGATGCATTTTATAAGATGTGTATGGTATTGCCAAAGGTAATTAATTTTGTCGTAAATGAAGAAGGCAGTGTCGAAGTGCCTCATGATACGGTTATCGATGAGTTGAGAAAAGTAGCATCATTGTATGGTGATGAAAATGGCGAGCTATCTATGGCAATGGCTGTATATATGCTTGGATTTAATACGTATATGGGATTTGATGACAAAATCCGTGGAGAATTAGGAGTAGATAAAGACGGAATGTTGAGACGGATTTATGAATATGTTAAGAAATTACAAAAATAGAAATACCATTAGATGACACATTTAATAAAGAATGATGTATTATGAAAAATCATTTCAACAAATGAGGTATTTAAATGAATGATAAGACTGTATATCCTTATATAAATGATATTGCACAGCGATTAAAAGAACCAAGAAAATATGGGTATGCTTCGTTAATGATTGGAGCTGGATTTTCAAAAAATGCAGAGAGTAAAGGAATGACAAGTATACAACCACCAAATTGGAGTGAACTTGCAGAAAAAATGTATGAGGAACTGTATCCAGAACCATTAGAAGCACAAGAAAAAGAAGAATGGAATACACAAAAGATTATAAAAACATCTGGAAAAAACGTCACAAAGCTGGCGGATGAATATATTGCTAATTTTGATAGAAATAAAATAAACAATTTGATAGAACAGTCCATTGCAGATGAAATGTTTGTTCCTGGAGAATTACATAAAAGGCTTTTAAAATTACATTGGTCAGATATTTTTACAACAAATTATGATACTCTTTTGGAGCAGACGGTAGATATGATTTATCGTGAGAATAACTATGAAATCATATATTCTCAAAATGACTTGCCAGGCAGTATAAAACCACGGATAATTAAGCTACATGGTAGCATTCCGCAAGTAAAACCATATATAATAAGTGATGAAGATTATAGAACATACCCGGATAAATATTCAGCATTAGTTAATACTGTACAGCAAGCAATGCTTGAAACTAGATTATGTTTACTTGGATTTTCTGGGGATGACCCTAATTTCCAAAGTTGGCTAGGTTGGTTACGAGACAATATGGGTGAATATTGTCCTACAATTTATTTGATTGGCTTATATGAAAAACTCAGTGCACCAGAGAGAAAACTGTTGGAAAATAAGGGGATTACTATAGTAGATATTTCTGGATTAGTATCTCGACAGGAAGAAAATCGACACTATCAGGCGATTTCGGAATTTGTTGGTTTATTAGAAAAGAAGCAGAGTGAAAAAGATATTTATTTGGATAGACCATATAAGAATGCTGATATGTTTTGGCAACCTAAAGAATCGAAAAAAGAAGAGTATTTTGAAAAGTTGAAAAACTATTCACATAAAGTTGAAAAGTCGATAGAATCATATATTTTGCTCCCAGAAGAAAAAAGGGATAAATATGCATATTACTTTTTAGAACATTTTAGTGTAGTGCTGAAACTGGTTCATGATCAGGGGGAAGTACCAGAGAAGTTAATTTCAACTATTATTAAAATACTAAGAAAATGTCTGGTCGTTTTAGAAGATAAAAATGCTGAATACTTAGAAAAAGTAAGAGAATTGTTAATTGAAAAAGATTCACAATTGGAAACGTTATGTGAAATATTATTGTATTTGGCAGAAATGTATAGAATCGATGGTAAAAAAAAGTTATATGATGCTTGTATGGAAAAATGTGAGATATATTGTAAGAAAATGCCATACTAT
>ENA-OQBT01000181-OQBT01000181.1-human-gut-metagenome-genome-assembly--contig:-NODE-181-length-43823-cov-4.968235_pt1 | contig 43823 bp, 48 predicted proteins | sample MGYA00242749_ERZ504557 | MGnify/ENA primary metagenome ERZ504557 (study PRJEB26092, sample SAMD00036243) | human gut metagenome | host: Homo sapiens | study: EMG produced TPA metagenomics assembly of... | reverse complement strand
TGAAGCAGTTTGATGAACCGAAGGTTGTAGTCACAGATAAAGCCCCCTCTATTACAAGTGCCTTTAAGAAACTAAAAGAATACGGCTTTTATCAAGGGACAGAACATCGTACCATTAAATACCTGAATAATTTGATTGAACAAGACCATCGTCCAGTAAAGAGACGCAATAAATTCTATCGAAGTTTACGCACTGCCTCTACCACGATTAAAGGCATGGAAGCCATTCGAGGATTATATAAGAAAACCCGAAAAGAAGGCACTCTCTTCGGGTTTTCGGTCTGTACTGAAATCAAGGTATTATTGGGAATCCCAGCTTAAATCATAGATACCGTAAGGGATTTTATTCTTTATTTAAAACTTTGCAACAGAACCAGAATTATCTTTATTATTTATTGTCACTTCCGTTGCACGCATAAAACCAACAAGATTTTTATTAATTTTTTTATATTGCATCATTCGGCGAAATCCTTGAGCCATATCTGACAAACTCTTATTTAATTCTTCGCCATCATAAACATTTTTAACTGTTAATGTGAGAAACAACCAACGAACTGTTGGCTTTTGTTTAATAACTTCAGCAACAACCTTTTGTGACTGAATGCCATGTTTCATTGCTCTCCTCCAGTTGCACATTGGACAAAGCCTGGATTTACAAAACCACACTCGATACAACTTTCTTTCGCCTGTTTCACGATTTTGTTTATACTCTAATATTTCAGCACAATCTTTTACTCTTTCAGCCTTTTTAAATTCAAGAATATGCAGAAGTTCAAAGTAATCAACATTAGCGATTTTCTTTTCTCTCCATGGTCTCACTTTTCCACTTTTTGTCTTGTCCACTAAAACCCTTGATTTTTCATCTGAATAAATGCTACTATTAGGACACATAATATTAAAAGAAACCCCCATCTATTTAGTTATTTGTTTGGTCACTTATAACTTTAACAGATGGGGTTTTTCTGTGCAACCAATTTTAAGGGTTTTCAATACTTTAAAACACATACATACCAACACTTCAACGCACCTTTCAGCAACTAAAATAAAAATGACGTTATTTCTATATGTATCAAGATAAGAAAGAACAAGTTCAAAACCATCAAAAAAAGACACCTTTTCAGGTGCTTTTTTATTTTATAAACTCATTCCCTGATCTCGACTTCGTTCTTTTTTTACCTCTCGGTTATGAGTTAGTTCAAATTCGTTCTTTTTAGGTTCTAAATCGTGTTTTTCTTGGAATTGTGCTGTTTTATCCTTTACCTTGTCTACAAACCCCTTAAAAACGTTTTTAAAGGCTTTTAAGCCGTCTGTACGTTCCTTAAGGAATTCCTTAGTGCTTTCATAGATTAAACTCACATCACGCTTTAAATCGCTTATTTTAGACTTTAAAGACTTGTTTTCTTCAAGCAACTCATTATAATCATTTACATTTTCATTAAATCGCTCTACAAGACCACTATATTTTTCTTTAACTTGCCCATGTTCTTTACTTAATTTTTTATATTCTCTCGCCATATCAGTACTCATGAGATTTCTAACATGCTGTTTTAACCTATCGTTATCTCTCGCAGCAGTCACTAAGTTTTTATAATCACGCTCCGATATAACAACATTTTTGGTTGGTTTCTTTTCTGTTTTCATTATTTCTTTTCCCAAACCAAACATGGACTTTTCACCCGTTGGCACTTCAACACTTTTCATGTGTCGTTTCGCTGGTACTTCTAAATCTGATTTAACTTTATCGCTATAAGCAGTCCATTCATCTTTTTTAACTGCTAAATTTTTTTCTAGAAAATCAATCTCTTTTTCCAAAGTTTGTTTTTTAAATTTAGCTGTCTCAATATGTTTACGGTCAGAGCCACGTTCACCACGCTTCAACTCAAAACCCTGTTTTTTCATATGCTCGGGGAATTTATCTTGTAGCCATAACAGTTCTTGACGATTAAACACATTTTTTCCTTGCAGTTTTCCATCACGCATAGGCACAACACCTAAATGCATGTGAGGGGTTTGCTCATCATTATGAACTGTTGCATAAGCAATATTTTGCTTGCCATATCGTTCGGAAAATAATTTATAACTTTCCTCAAAAAATCGTTTTTGTTCTCCTGGATCCAGTTGCTCAAAAAAATCTCGGTCAGATGTTACTAGCAACTCATTTACAAGAACAGCATCTTTCCTCGTTTTTCTTGTACCTGTTTTTTGTGATTCAATAATTTCTTTGACACGTTCGTTGTAATCAATATTTTTATCATTTTTCAAATCATAATTTTCACGTGTTCGCTCATGGTCAATATCATCATTCGTTCTACTTTTTCGCTCTCTTTGATTATGAAATTGCATGCCTTTTAGTCCAGCTGATTTCACTTTTTGCATTCTACAAACTGCATAACTCATATGTAAATCGCTCCTTTTTAGGTGGCACAAATGTGAGGCATTTTCGCTCTTTCCGGCAACCACTTCCAAGTAAAGTATAACACACTATACTTTATATTCATAAAGTGTGTGCTCTGCGAGGCTGTCGGCAGTGCCGACCAAAACCATAAAACCTTTAAGACCTTTCTTTTTTTTACGAGAAAAAAGAAACAAAAAAACCTGCCCTCTGCCACCTCAGCAAAGGGGGGTTTTGCTCTCGTGCTCGTTTAAAAATCAGCAAGGGACAGGTAGTATTTTTTGAGAAGATCACTCAAAAAATCTCCACCTTTAAACCCTTGCCAATTTTTATTTTGTCCGTTTTGTCTAGCTTACCGAAAGCCAGACTCAGCAAGAATAAAATTTTTATTGTCTTTCGGTTTTCTAGTGTAACGGACAAAACCACTCAAAATAAAAAAGATACAAGAGAGGTCTCTCGTATCTTTTATTCAGCAATCGCGCCCTTTAATGGAACAAAAAGATTTGAATTCCTGTTATAAAAAAAGGATCAATTTTGAACTCTCTCCCAAAGTTGATCCCTTAACGATTTAGAAATCCCTTTGAGAATGTTTATATACATTCAAGGTAACCAGCCAACTAATGACAATGATTCCTGAAAAAAGTAATAACAAATTACTATACAGATAAGTTGACTGATCAACTTCCATAGGTAACAACCTTTGATCAAGTAAGGGTATGGATAATAAACCACCTACAATTGCAATACCTGTTCCCTCTGATAAAAAGCTGGTAAAGTTAAGCAAACTCATTCCAGCACCAGCTTCCTGCTGTTTCAAGCTACTTGAAACAATTGTTGATATAACTGTTTTGGTGAACGAAAGCCCACCTAAAACAAATACGATTATAATTGTCATGAACCATGATGTTGTTTCTAAAAGAAAGGAAGCAGTTAAAAAGCTAACAGAAAGAAATGTAACTCCGATGTTTAACACGTATAAAGGACCTCTTCTATCAACAAGTATCCCACCAATGTAGCCGAAAATAATGACACTCATTGTTCCAGGGAAAATAATTACACTTCCGATTTCGGCAGTACTTAGCTGGTGAACATCTTTCATCATATAAGGAACCATAGAGACAAACCCTGCTACTGTTCCAAATATAATTCCCCCACAAAGAACTCCAATCATAAAAGGTATATTTTTCCCTAATCCGGGATCAACAAAAGGATCTGTTACTTTCCTGATATGTTTTACAAATATCAGGAATGACAGCACGCTAACGATAAGAAAAGAAATGCTATATGATGTTGTAAACAACATAAAAAATACAATGCCTACAGACATTAGTATAATTCCTTTGATATCAAAATGACCTTTTATCCTTACTTCTTTCTTTAATAATTTCATAAGAAACGGAACAGTGATAATTGTTATCATAGGAATGAGTAGAAGATAGGACCAATGAATATAATGGGCTATCATTCCACCAATCGCTGGACCGACTCCTTCTCCCATGGCTACTATCGATCCAATAAGACCAAATGCTTTACCCCTATTTTCCTTTGGAATATAGCGCGCAACTACAACCATTACGAGTGCTGGAAATGCAGCTGCACCAGCCCCTTGAATAAAACGAGCCATAATAAGTAAGGAAAAGAAAGAATGGCCAACAAACCCAATTACCGACCCGAAACAATTTATTATAATTCCAAATAGGAGTAACCTTTTGATGCCTAATTGATCAGATAGCTTTCCATATACAGCTGTTCCAATGGAAAAGGTTAACATAAAGGCTGTGTTCACCCAGTTTGTACTCGCAGGTGGTTTATTAAAATCATTTGCAATATCAGGTAATGAGACGTTCAAAACCATTTCATTTAATACGCTAAAAAAAGATAAAATGCAAAGCCAAATTAAAATTTGGTTGTATTTAACCCTGTTACATTCATTACACTTCATAATTAATTCCTCCTTTACACTTTAATTCAAATCTTTATTAAAAAATATTTCATCTTATTTAACAAGAAACCATATTTATATAACAACATAAAATACACTAAGTTATTTTATTGAACATATATCGTACTTTATCTATCCGACTATTTGGACGACGGGGCTGGCAAACAGGTTCACCGGTAGTAACATGGTACCCTTTTAACTCTGTTAAACAAACACTACGTCCATTTGTAAAGAAAGTTAAATCACTACGATATTCTTGAATACACCGAGCAGGGATTTCTCCACTAAGAATGACCTCATTATTTTTCAATTGAGTGTCTACGATGTTCGCACAATATTTAGGAGCATCGTTGTATGCTCGTGAAAGATATTCCTGTGGCGCATAAATTTTAAAACTAAGATATGGCTCTAACAATTCTGTTCCAGCTTTTTTTAAGACTTGTTCCAATACAATAGGAGCAAGCATCCGAAAATCTGCTGGGGTACTAACAGGGCTATAGTATAAGCCATACTTAAAACAGATTTTACAGTCCGTCACATTCCAACCATACAATCCTTGTTCACAGCCATAGCGTATCCCCTCCATAACTGCATTTTGAAACGATTGATTTAAGTATCCAAGAGAAACCGAGCTCTCATACTGTACTCCGCTCCCTAATGGAAGCGGTGCTACAGATAGACCAATGGAAGCCCAGAAAGGATTCGGTGGAACTTCGATGTGAATGGTATACTCTGCTTTTTTTAACGGTCTTTCCATATAAATGATTGTAGGCTCTTTTATTTCTATCTCCACATGATACTTTTCTTGCAGCAGAGCACAAGTCACTTCCATTTGTACTTTCCCTAAGAAAGAAAGTATGATTTCATGTGTCGCAGAATCCACATAATATCGCAGAAGCGGGTCACTGTCGGAGATTTCTAAAAGTGCATCAAGTAACATTTCCCTTTGTTGAGGTTTGCTCGGTTCAACAGTCGTTTGCAGCAGAGGGAGGGGATTTTCAATTCTCTCTCTCTGTGGCAATAGCTTTGTATCTCCAAGAACACTATTTAACTTCAAAAACTCATTTTGCAAAATAACAATTTCTCCAGAATAAGCTCTATCAATCTTACATAATTCACCATTTATTGAAGTATACATTTCTGTAACTTTTATTTTTTCTTTTTCTGATACTCTAACCGAATCTCGTAAATGCAGTACGCCACTATAAAGACGTATATATGCAAGACGCTGTCTTTTTTCCGAATACTCAATTTTGAAAACTTTTCCGCAAAGTTCAGACTGACCTCGATGTGTTGATGAATAAAATTTATTCGTAATCACTTCTATAAGGTTATCAATCCCTATATTGTTTTTTGCACTTCCGTGATAAACAGGGAACAGAGAACAATTCTGAAATCTTATGCTTTCCTCTTGTTCGAGTTCCAATGCTTCTAATGATTTACCGGACATATATTTCTCTAAAAGGTCATCGTTTCCCTCTATTACCGTATCCCATTGTTCAGATTCGGTAAAGTTCGTCACACACATATTAGGATACAGTTCTACCTTCTGTTTGATTACAATTTCGGCAGAAAGTTTCTCTTTAATATCCTGATAAACCGTTGATAAATCAATTCCATTTTGGTCAATCTTATTGATAAAAAAGATTGTGGGAATACCTATTTTCCTAAGTGCATGAAACAATATACGAGTTTGTGCTTGTACGCCATCTTTTGCAGAAATCAGTAGAATTGCCCCATCTAAAACTGATAATGAACGATATACTTCTGCTAAGAAATCCATATGTCCTGGCGTGTCTATGATGTTCACCTTCGTATTTTCCCACTGAAAAGAGGTTATTCCTGTCTGAATTGTAATTCCTCTCTGACGTTCTAAAAGCGTATTATCCGTCCTCGTTGTACCTTTGTCCACGCTTCCTAATTCTGTAATCGCTCCACTGTTATATAATAAGCTTTCTGTTAAGGTAGTTTTTCCTGCATCAACATGAGCTAAAACTCCAATATTAATAATTTTCATGTGATTTTCCTCCATTCAAAAACCCAAAAGGGCATAAAAATCCCAGTGATAAATACTTTTATCACTGGGATTTTTATGCATAACCATAGGCATACAAAGCATACAGATATTCTCCGGATACTTTAGAATCACATGATAAAGGTATTCTTAAACTGGGTACAAAAAACTAAGCCCTCCTAAAAAAGGACATCCAATTATTTGTTCCCACTATCAAATTGACAGTTTATTTAAGAATACCTTGCCGCATATTTATTAACTCCTTTTAAATAGATACTTAAATAATAGCACGTAAGAGCATATTTGTAAAGGAATCTCCAATTTTTTATCAAAGAGAGTACGTGATTACAAAATAGCTGTAATAATGTACCAATATTTGTTATTCTATAATCTTCCAATTACTCCCGTTCTTTTCAAGTACCAAATCAAATTGAGATACCTGCGTTGCTTTGGTCTGCTGGTCGATATACTCCACTGTCAGCGATACCGTGACTTGATTATCCTTACGATTGTGAATAGGATTTACCAGTTCTTGAAAGATGTACTCTTTTCCGATTGGTTTTAATATCCCGTCATTCACATAGTAGGAAAGTTCACTGGCTGTCGCTGTAGGATAGAGCTTGAAGAACGTCGTTAAAAACTCATTGATTTCATTGGTTGTAATGGAATCAACCGTCCCCTCACTTTCAATGGCTTTTGGTTTATAACTTGATTTCTTAGGTATGTTGGTAATGGTCGGATTCTTAACCAGTACCATATTTCCAGAACCATCTACATAGACACTCACTATATAAGCAGAGTGGACGGTCTTTGTATTTTCTCCCTCTGTAATGAGCTGGTCTACACTGTAGGTTACATTAAACTCATTGTCGCCAGTTGGCTCTACCGTCCATATCTGAAATCCTCTTACAGAAGACGATACAGGAATATCTTTGCGTACTGTATCAACATTGAGAGCTTGAAGTTCATCTGTCAGATAGCCTTTTAGACTTTCCATTCGATTATCAATGGACTTATCGGATTGCTCCCATGAATAGTAGACTTTCGCAAAGTTCTCTACAAAATTTTCTACATGATGAGTATCAACGTATTCCTTTTCTATGATAGTTGTTTCGTGAATAGTATGAGTATCTATAGCTGTAAAGTGCTTGAATATCGCAAAGCTGAAACTAAGCCCTAAAAGTACCCACAAGGCAATCACAACCTTTTTATGAGGATTGACCTTATAGACACGAGGTTTCTTTTCCTTTGGTATCTGTTTTTCTTTATTCTGATTTTTTCTAAATTTCATCATTAAATCTTCCTTTCTCATTGTTTGATTCGTCCTGCTCCCACTAAATGCTGTTGCCAGTAGGGGCTTGTTAAGTCGCATAACCGATTGGGTCGCCTGCATGAAACATACGGTTATTGCCAAGGTATATCCCAACATGAGTAATATAAGAGCCAGCGTTATAGGTAGAATGAAAGAAAACCAAATCGCCAGCTTGTGCTTCCGATAGTGGGATATGCTGGGTCACATCATATTGCTGTTGTGCGGTTCGTGGTAAGTTAATTCCAGCTTTTCCATACGTCCATTGTGTCAGTCCGCTACAATCAAAAGAAGTAGTCGGGGAAGCTCCACCGTAAACGTATCGCCAGCCCTCATATTTCAGTGCTTCGTCCATGATGGCTTGTACCGTATCATCATCAAACTCTGTTGTGACAAGATACTGCGTTACCAGTTGCACATAAAACATATTGCCATAGTTGTATCGCCAGCCCCCATTGATAGGTATGGCTATGGGATTGGGGTAAGACACTTTTTCGCCACCTGAATACTCTTTTGAGAAACTTTGAGCCAGTTCAAAGGTATATTTATTTCCACGATTAGCCACATACCCTAAGAAACCACCACCATAATTGTAGGACTGGATAACCGATTCTAAATCTACACTGAGCCTTTCGCTACTGGCTAATAATTCACTGAAATACTTCACACCTTGCTTAATGGATTCTTCTGTACTCAATGAATTAGGTGGAAGACCGAGGGATTCCGAGGACTGCATAACATCTTCCGCAGTACCGCCCGATTCCACCTGTATAATCGCAAGAAGTATGTTGACATATTCTTCAACGCCATATTCTTTGGCATATTTTTCTACCATAGGCTTATGAGCCAGCACTTCTGCGGAAACATTCACACCTCCATAATGAATATTGGAAATTCCGCTGTCCTGTTCATCTGAAAATAAAATGGCAACAAACAGAAGCAGTGAGAAGACCATCAAGAATAATCCAGAACCACCAATCACTAAAGTTTTCAACTTCATGGTTTCTTACCGACTTTCTTAATGGTGGCGGTTTTGATTGGTGGTCTACTTCTTGTATTTTGTAGTGGTACTCTTTGAACAGTAGACGGACGTTCTTTTGTGATTGGACGTTGTGAAGTTCTATCTGCTGTAGTGGTTGAAGTTGCTGGCTTTTGAACGGTTTTTTCTTGAACGGTATTGCTTGGCGTTCCACTTTTGGACTTGAAAAATCGGACTTAACTGCTGGACGCTCTTGTTTGGCTTGTTGAGATTCCTTATATGAAGTCTGAATATTAGACTGTTTTGAGGTCTGTTCATCATGATATTGTTCTTGTCTTGTAGTCGGTCTTTCATGAACAGAAGAAGCAGGCTGTTTTTTCTGTTTGACCTGTTCCATTTCAGAGCGACGCTTCGCAATGGTTTTTCGCCTTTGTTCCTGCTGTTCCTTGCGTCCACTGGCTCTGTCCGCTTTGGTTTGAGAAATACTACTGGTTAAATCACGGACATTCTCTTTTACTTTGGATTTTCCTTGATATACTGCATATCTTGCATTGGTCGGCAAATCTTTAACCTGTTCTTTCAAACCACTAGCAGTGTCTACCATTCTGTCTTTGGTATCAGCTACTGTACCGATGGTTTGACCGATACGTTTTCCAAGTGTTGATTTTTCCTTTCCGTCTGGTCGGGAGTGATCTGCTTGTGTCCTTGCAGAACTCCCCGAACCCGACTGTCCTTTTTTACCTGTAACAATGGCAGACCCAGCCCTAGAGTAGTCATGGAACGTCCAAGTTTCCGCTGTAGACGGTGCATGTGAGCGTGCATAAGCATACGAGGTTTTCTCATCACACGACTTCCCACACTTTGAGAATCGTTACTCTGTAGAGAAAACATACTCATTAAATCGCCCAGCTTGAAGTAGATCCTGCAAAGGTCACAATCTGTAGAAAAGCAATCAAAAAGAACGGATAACCAGCCGATAAGGTATAGAGCATGGTTGAAATACTAAATGCTGTCGTAATAATCAATGTGATTCCAGCTCGTGTCAAAATGGTATTAAAGAGCTTTGTTATGGCTCGTTTTGACATACCATCAAATGATGGAATCATGCTTAAAATAAAGCTCACAGGCAGAAACATAGCATAGATGATAAAAAGTACCTGCGAGAAAATCATGATTCCTGTTAATAGGAATACAAATATGGAAATCCCAATATTGAAGACAAATAGGAAGAAGACTGTACCTAAACGGTTAATGGTCTTTGTAATGGTTAGATTGGTATTGCTTCTGTCTTCAATTTCTTCCGCAACAATTTTTTCTCTGTCTTCGCCATTGTTGGAATCTGGGCTGGTGGAGAGCAGGCTTTCCACACGGTCAATACCGATACTTTCAATGTCTGAACTGTTGTATTGAAGCAGTAGCCACGGTTGCTGAACCTGTATGGAAAACAGGCTATCTCTGATTAAGTCCACGCTGTCCTTGCCTTGACTATCGGAATGGGGCATGACAATCTTCGTGCCAAGTGATAAACTGGCATTACTGATGTCTGATGAAAAGTCATTGATTTTTTTAATGTAGTCGGGAGCGTAGGCAATAAAGGAAGCCGATAGGATAAACACCAGCACAAAATTCATAATGGCATGAATTGCCTTTGTGGTTTCTCTCTTTATCAGTCCCGTATAGGCAACATAAACCCCAAGAACCAAAATCAAGAGTAAGAGGAATCCAACATAGAAACCCTCTGTTGAAAATCCGTTTGCACTCACACCAGCTAAGGTCTGCATATTCTTACCAATGGAATCTGCTGTAGCGGAAATGAAGTCTAAGGAATAGGCTTCCTGTACTAAGTAACCTGTCGCATTGGAAACATACAAACTGATTGTCCAAATAAAATTGGTAATGGCATATAGTCCATACATGACCTGTTTTCCAATCCCGTCCGACCAGTTCCACGGAAGCCAGCCCCAGCTATTATCCACATAAAAATCCAGTTGATAGTTTTCAAGTGGGTATCGGCTGTATTCATTTGCCACATTGACCGTATCATCTACCAAGCCCGCAGCTTGAACCACCGTTCCCAGCATGGCTAAAAGAAAAATGGCAATCACAAGTGTGAAAGCCACTGTCATTGCCACTTTACCTAGACGTTTCAGCGTCCAGTTTGATTTTATTCTGTTTACTATTGATGGTTTCACATTTACACCTCTTTTCGCACAGGTGGTCTGGTATCAAAGGCATGGAGCAGTTCTTCAAATACAGGGTGGAACTGTATCACACCGACACGACATATAAATCACTGATAAGGCATTGCCCGTTTTCCAAATCACGCAATCGCTTCTGATTGTTTTCGTCCTCTGGGTCTACACCAAAAAAGGCTAAGGTCTTTTTAATCTCGTTAAGGTCAGTGGAACGAAATGCAAATTTTAAGCCGAGGTTATTTTTCAGTTTTTCATCTAAGAGGTCGTCTGTATTTTGGGTCACGAAATATACCCCAGCGTTCATAGCACGACCAGCCCGAACCAGCTTCATAGATAGTGTTTTTCCTTGTGCTACCTGTAAAAAGCTCCATGCTTCGTCTAAATCTACAATCTTGAAAATGCTTCGGTCTGTATGGATAAAGTCTAAAGCAAAGGTACTAATGACAATCAGCATAGCAACGGATAAAAGCTCCATAGTGGTATATTCCTCAAAGGAAGTTTCCTTGTCGGGAAGTACCAAGTCCGCAACCTGTATAATGTTCAGTTGTTTTTCTAAGCTGATAGACTGCTCCACATAACCATTACTGAATAATAAATGTGCAAAGTCATAGTCTGTAAAACTTTCGATATGGTCGGCTATACTGGTACTTAGTGGCGTATTCTCAACCCGTAATTCCTCAATCACTTTCATCAACCCTCGTACTTCACTATTGGTTACTGCACGAATGGCTTTTCTAAGGATTGGGAAGCGTTCCCCATCACGAGAGGAAATCCCCGTAAGGAATGTCAGAATATCAATAGCCAGTGATTCAGAATCTTTGGGATTTTTCATAATCACATAAGGGTCAAGTAAGCCTTTGTTTTTCTCATCAGAAGTCAGAGTGACGATATTGATTTCATGGGAAATCTCTGGCAAGGTTTCTTTCCATCTGCCACGTTCTGCTTTTGGGTCTACAATCACTGCTTGTGCCCCATAAAGCACCGCATAATAGACGATAAGGTTATTCGCAAAGGATTTACCACCACCCAGCGAACCAACAAAAGCCCGACGCTAACGCATTTGGTTACTGAACCCTTAACCCCTTGACTGGCAAGAGCAGGTTTCAGATAGACATTGCGTCCAGTATCTAAGCTGTAGCCAACATAAATCCCCTCATTTTCCCCCAGCATTTGAGTAGCACCAAAACCTAAACCAGCGAGGAAATCAGAGGTCACGTATTGAATATAATCATTCATATAACGCTTGCTGGCAGGTAAAAATTCTTCATGTAAGCCGAGCATATCCCCCAAATGGTCGTACCAGTTTTACGCTTAAATCGTCATAAAAATCTTTCACTTCATTACAACGACGTTTGAGTTCGTCAAGATCATTTGCTGATACCCTTACCACATAAGACAGCTTGTACATAGATTCCTTGCTTTGGTCTAAATTGGTTTCCAGCTCATTCACACTTTCCAGAGCTTCCGCCACATTGGAGCTGGTTTCATTATCACTTTGCCAAGCGTGGTTATCCAAGTCTTTCAGTTCTTTCTTTTTATTGCGGACAGTAGATAGGGCTTTACGATTCGCTACAATTTCCACATTCATTGACGTATCAATCGGGAATGTAAATTGCTGTTGCTGGTAGTAGAAGATTTCAGAGGACGGGAAGTCCAGTTCTCCGACAATGCTGTTAATGGTAAAGTAAGCTACATAGACGGTTTCATCTTCCTGCTGGATTTTCAAATATCGCTGTTTTTCTTCCACCAAACAGCGAGTAGGCTTAATCAAGTCATAGTATTTAATCAGCGTTTCATTATCCAGCTTTTTCTTTGATAGATGGTACTCATACTCTTCATAGGCAGTGCCTGTCTGTCCGTAAAGGTGTTCAATCAGATAGCCGAAGTCGTCCTTATCTAACCTGCGGATTTTGAAACGACGAGAGATTTTATTTTCTAAGAGCTTTTCCATCTTCTGAAAACGCAGGATTTCATCATTACTCATACTAACAAAATCGCCCATCAGCTTATGGTTCACATCATAGACAAAATCAGACAAAGCATTTTTTGCTTCAACGGTAAGACTTTTCATAGAAAACTCCTGATCGTTGAGAAGCAACTTAAAGCCGATAAAGAAACGGTAGTTCACTTGATTTTCGCCAATCATGGATATTAAAGCGTCTGTCTGTTGGTCGATTTTGTCATAGGCAACCGCTTTGAGCTTGCCAGTGACTTCATTTTTGGAACGCTCTTGTGCAGAACGTATGCTGGATTCTGTACTGATTTGTAAAGCATGAATTTTGCCATCACGATTTTGTGCGATAAGCTGTCTGAAAGAATCATGCACTTGTATTTTCTGTTCTGGACTTAGAAATGAGTAATTGTAAGGAACAAGCTCATAGTAAGCATAACATTCCCCGTCTTTATTCCAGACGAGATTGTTTTCAATGTATTTAATTGGATATGCCATAAAATTCACTCCTAACTGCTGTAATGGCTTCTTGTGGCTGGTTTCTGCCAAGCGTTACTTTTTTTCCTGCATAGGTCAGCTTTGGTCGCAGTGCATAAGCAATGACAGACTTCAAAAATCCATAAGGCTTTTTACCATCAAAAGTTTTTGTAGACATAAACCATGTGAAAGCCACAGGAATCCCAAAGTATTTGAGAAATGCTCCCTCTATCATGGAAAGAGGGGGCAAGTTGCCAAGTATCATCACTGCAAAGAGTGACACGACAAACCATGTCATTTGCGTAAAGGTTATGGGAAACGGAAGTCTAAAATCATTGATAGAATACAGTACCTTTTCCACAGACCAGATACTGGTATAGCTTCGTATTTTCTTCATGTAATCAATCCTTTCATAAAAAATAGGGGTAGCTGATTGAGCCACCCCGTAAAATAGAAAATCTGCCAGTAGTAATGTACCGACAGATTTAATAGACGATTTCAAAAATCCCATGATTGGTTGAGATAAACGTTCCTGAAAGGTCTAAATCCCGACCATAGGCTTGATAATCAATATAGTTTTGAAGACTAGCTGGTACTTCGCCTAAAGCACCCGTTTCTTCAATGTAGTAGCGTGCCACGTCATACATATCATCACAATCGGAATGAATGATAATATCCTCTTGATGTTCGCTTAGTTCTTCAATGCTTGAAAAATGAGTGAGCAGAGCAGATAGCTCCGATTGTAATTCTTCGGGTAATTCCGATACCATTTCCCATAGTCGATTGAGTTCGCCAATGGAAGTGTATTCGTCAACCGTAAAGGGTAACTCGTAGTCATGAATGGCGTATTCCTCATATTCATCATTCAAGCCGATTTTCTCTTTGACTTCCTCAAAGTCAATGGGAAAGGTAAACCACGCACCGACCAATTCGCCTCATTGTATTTGCCTAAATTCGCAATATAGACTTGCATATCGTCCATATATTCACGTCCTTTCTTTGTAGAGATTCAAAAATCCCTACCGCACTTCGTTTGGTGTACCATTCCTTTGCGGAACATAAGAAAACCACTTATATTCCACAAAAAGAACGGTTTTATTTAAGCACCAATAATGCGATTGAATAGCTCTAGTAAAATGTCTTTTACTCCAGCAGCGTTGAAGACTAAGCCAACCGCAATAATCGCAATAATTAAAAAGCCAATCAGTTTGCTAAACTCACGCTTGAAGCCAAGATACAAGCCAATCACAACGATTGCTAAAAGCACCAGTGATTGAGCGTTTGATAGAAACCAGTTATAAAGGTTTTGTCCAAAATTCATAAAAATGTTCTCCTCTCTATATTCAATGAATTTGTATTTGAGTTATTTTTTTGTTGTTATCACGTCCTGTTCTTTTACTGACTGTTGCTTCAAAATCTGCTTGTGTCGGTCTGTCAGTTTCGCATGGTCGAGAATGTCTTTTACAACCTGCGTCTGGTTGATTTCATCAAGTTTAATCGCAACCTTTAAGGTCGGGGCAACTTGATGAGATAGCCAGTTCAGCGTCCTTTGGAAGGAGTAAGGCTCTGGTTTTGTGGTTAGTTTTAATCGTTCACGATTGTTCCCAATAAACCAAGCCCATTCTTCATTCAGTTTCCAATCAGAACGAGGTTTGGAATCGTCTTTATCTACAAAACGGATATACCGATTGATAATTTTAAAGGCGGTATGCTCTGGATTGTCATAGACGAGTAAATCACGGACTGCATAATAGGCACGCTCATTTTTCAATCGAATCTCAAAACGGTTTTTTACTTCTGCGTCTTCAATGGGAATATCATTTTTCTTGTACTGCTCGTAGTCCTTTTCATAGATACAGAAATAAACTTCACTTTGTAATGAACCGATATAGAGGGTGTTTCCCATACATTCCTTTTCCTCTTTGCGTACCAGTTCGCCACTGCGATAGCTTTTAAAACTGCGGAAGACGGAGATACATTCTTCCTGTTGGCACTTTTCAGTGAGTACAGGGATATTTAAAATCCCTGTCTTATCGTTAATGGCAAGGTCAAGGCGTTTCATCACACCGCCAGCCACCAAAACGTCCATAAAGAACTCATACCAGCTTCTTTGTTGTGCCAGAAGATAGCTTTCAAATTGTCTGCACCCACGACCTTTCAATTCCACCAGAACTCCTTTGTCCAGTTCATGGGAGCAAAGGACGAATATGTCGCCTAAAGCATAATGCTCTGAATAAGAATAGAAACCATAGTCCTCATGAAGAAAATAGGACAGTTTCAGTTGTAAGATGTTTTCGACCACCTGCTGTACGTCTGTTGTCGGAAAGCGAATTCTTACATAATCAAACAGCATTTCAAGGGGAGCGTCGGGATTGAAGCGTTCCAGAGCTTCCCAAAGGGACTGCTGTAAATCCTCTGATGGCTTGACTTTTCCTGTTTCAATATCGCTTAGATACTGCCTTGTAATACCAGTCGCAACAGCTAAACGGTTTTGAGATAGTCCATAAGCCAAGCGTTTTTCTTTTAAATGCTGTAACCAAGTTTGTTCATTCAGTAAAAATCCCTCCAATCAAAAAGGCGTATGTCAACTTTTAAAGCCATTTGACATACGCTGAAATTTTGTAAATCCCTTGTAACCAAAGGATTTTCTAATGTTTTTTTGACTGTTTCCTGTCGATTTGTACCCCCCTGTTAGATACGGGGGGTTAAGTGCTGGCGTGGCTATTGCCACACCAGCCAGCAAGATCAGTCCACACCTGCGACTTCCGCTTCGCACGTCGCCTGCGTGGACTGTCTGCTGTTGGATAACTTTTTAATTTCCTCCAAGAAATCATATCCTTTTGGTACAAGGGGAGTATAAAACTCTGATATGACACTTGTTCCTACATCAACATAGCCACGACCTTTGATTCGCTTTAAGAAGAAATCCTTTTGTACGTCACTGCCAAACATCATGCCATAGCCCATTTCAGACATACGACCTAAAGCCACTCTGAAATTAAACTGATCACGGATTCCGTCGCCTAAATATTTTGCGTCTGGACGTTGACAAGCCAGTATTAGAAAGAAGCCAGCTTGACGACCTAACATGACAATCTGTTTCAGCTTATTCATAACTGCGGTGTTTTCTTTTGTTCCCAGCATTTCCATGAAAGCGACGTATTCATCAAAGATTAAGAAGTGTGCCGGGAGACCTAAGTAAGCATAATTTTTGCCAGTCTTATAGTTCTTCATCTGCTTCATTTCCTCACTACGTTTCATCATTTCTTCATAGAATGTTTCAATGCAAGAAAGCAAGTCTTCTTTTCTATAGTAGACATTTGCCATCACAGAACCTAAGTCCGCAAGATCAGCATTTTTCGGGTCAAGAATATACAGTTTTGAATCTGTATGAAGCAAGGCTTCAATCAGTGTCAGTATAAAGTAAGTTTTACCGCCACCTGTACCACCAGCAATCAACATATGAGGGAGCTTATCATATTCCCACCATACGTTTTTCATTAAGCGAAGTTTACCATCTTTAGCTTCTACTTCATCAATAGAAATACGACTGGCTATGGTGTCATAGAGCAAAGTATATTCCACATAGGAATCCTTTAACTCTTTATCCGTCAGCTCACAGTACAAGCCACTCTCTAATTTCTTTTCCAAGTGTAAGAGTTGGTCTTGATATTTTCCCAGCGTGATTTCCACCCGTATCTGTATCAAGCCATTTTTAAGTCGATAATACATTTTAGGGAAGTAGGTTATCTTTTCCTTTGTACGACCAGCACTATCTTTAAAGAAACCCTCTGTTTTGACCTGTTCAGATTCATACCACTTGTTTTCAAGTATCATCTTTGCCAGTTTTTGACGGTGGTAAAGTTGTTTAACCGTATCATAGCGAACCCGTTTGAATACAAACGCTACCAGCAAGCAGATAAGAATTGCGACACTGAAACTGATAATTAAATAGGGAATGTCAATCTTATCTGCTTGTGATAGGTTAAAATCCTGCCAGTTGATCTGCTGGATTGTCTTCACATGAAACAGTCCGACAACCAGCAGGAAAACAGGCAGGAGTGACGCTATCGTAAAATGAAAGACTAAATCTTTACCAGATGGGCGAATCCTTTTACCACGCTGTTTCATGCGAAAAAGTCTCCTTTCTACCTAGCGACTATTTGTCTTGTGTCGGTTCTTTCTTTGCTTGTGGTTGAGCTTTGAATGAACTAGAATCCTTTGTCAGCACAATATCGTCTGCCTTGATATACCAGTCAACATCTGCTCCTTGATAGGTGGCAGTAGCAACGGTGTCCGCAATGGGATTGATAAGTTCCACCCGTGCGTTATAATCAAACTCTTTCAAAGGCACGCTGGCAGGAATACTTACTTGAATCATGCGTCCTTGTCCTTTGGATTTTAAGTCATAGGTACGTTCCTTGATTTCATCTGAAACCGACCCGTCTTCATTTTGGATTCTCACTTCACGACGTAGAGCAGAGAATTTCAATTCTCCAAAAGTCGTGTCTTTATCTAATACAATGCCATTTGCTAATCTCATCATTTTTCCTCTCTTTCTTTATTCTTTTATCATGTCGTCAGCATGTAAAAGGTAATTTGTAAAACCACGAGTGCCGATTTTGTAGCCCTCTGCGGTAATACGTGGATTGACTAACTTCACACGTTCCTCAAAGCCGAAATGTTTTTCGCCAGCTTCAGCAGGAAGCACCACCACAATATCATCTGCTCTTTGAACATCAGAATAGAGATTATAGCTTCTTGATAAGACAGTTAGCCGTCCGTTGATTCTTCGCTGAACGACTTTATCCTCGCCAGCAAATTCTAAATTGCCGAATGTTTTTTCCATGTTGGGAATCACAAATTTAAGTTCCATATTTTTACCTATCCTTTCTTTTTTATTGGCTGAATGAATGTTTGATGGTCTTAAAGAGTGGGGAACGACCTTTTGATTCTTGATTTTTTGTTTTCATAAGTTCACTTCCTTTCAAAATCGGGTAAAAAATAGACACCTCATTTTTTGAAGTGTCTACCTATTAAATATTCAAATTTTATTGGAAGTATCTTTATATCTTCACTTTTCAAGGATAAATCGTCGTATCAAAGCTCATTCATAAGTAGTAAATTAGTAGTAAATTGAGTGGTTTTGACCTTGATAAAGTGTGATAAGTCCAGTTTTTATGCGGATAACTAGATTTTTATGCTATTTTTATTATAAAAATTCAAAATTCTAATTTTGCAAGCACCTTAAAACAGCTACTCAATACCGCCTAAAAAGATTGAAAAAAGCTGGAGGAATTTCTCCTCCAGCTTTCATCTAAAACTATATCTTTTACAAAATTGCCAAGCAAACAAAGTTAAGAATGAACAAGAAGTCCAAAATCCACATAACAAAGTGAACATCTTTAGCTTGACCTTTCACAATTTTAACTAATGTGTAAGTGATAAATCCAGCTGCGATACCGTAAGTAATGCTATAGCTGAATCCCATAAAAATTGATGTGAAGAAAGCTGGAATAGCTTCACTCAAATCATCCCATTTAACATTTTTAAGATTTGAAAGCATCATCACACCAACGATGATAAGGATAGGTGCGGTTGCTTGTGTAGGAACGATTGAAACAAGTGGACTAAAGAAGCTTGAAATAGCAAAGAGAACAGCTACAACAAGGGCAGTCAAACCAGTACGACCACCAGCACCGATACCTGCTGCTGATTCAACGTAAGTTGTTACATTTGAAGTACCTGCAATCGCACCCAATGTTGTACCAACTAGATCAGAATAAAGGGCACGATCAAGCGCTTGAGACTCTTTATTTTCACCAGTTGTAGCAACAATACCAACCTTCTCACCAGTACCAACAAGTGTCCCAATTGTATCAAAGATATCTGTTAAAGCAAAAGCAAGGATTGCCATTAAAACGCCTGGAATACGTGAGGCATCTGAGAACAACGACCCCAAACCTTGACTTCCAAGAGCAACACCAAACACTTCTTTCAAATCATTGATAGAAGCAGATAAGTTTGTCGCTGACCAGTTGATTGAACCAAGATCAACCACGCCCATAAAAATACCAAGAATAGTTGTTACAGCAATTGAAAGAATAACGCCACCACGAATACCTTTAACAATAAAGAAAATAGTAATAGCAAGACCAATCAATGCAAGGATAACAGCAGGTGTGTTAAAAGCAACCAAACCTGGAGTGGCTGAAGCATTAGCTGTAATTGAAGCAAGACCTTTGTCAGCACCTGTTCCAGATACTGTGTATGTTCCTGCATCAACAGAGAATTTCAAGAAACCAGCATTTTTGATACCAACGTAAGCAAGGAAAATACCAATACCTGCTGAAATCGCTGATTTTAAAGTTGCAGGAATTGACTCAATAATCAATTTACGAACTTTAGTAAGAGTAATCACAAGTGAAATAATTCCACAAATGAAAACCATCGCTAGCGCTTCTTGCCAAGTATATCCTAATGCAAAGACAACTGTATAAGTAAAAAAAGCATTAAGTCCCATACCAGGTGCCTGGGCATACGGAAGGTTTGCATAAAAAGCCATCATCAATGTACCAACAACAGCTCCTATAATAGTAGCAAGGAATACACCTTGCGTAGGCATACCAGTTTGTGAAAGAATTGAAGGGTTGACAAATAAAACATAAGACATTGCAAAGAAAGTTGTCAAACCAGCAGTTACTTCTGTACGAACATCTGTACCATGTTCCTTAAGTTTAAAAAACTTTTCCATTTTAAAATGGTTTCTCCTTTGATAGGGTTAATAATAATCGTTTTTCGTACAATTTCCGAACAACTCATATAGTCTATCAAAAAAACGTTCATTTTTCAATAACTTTATTTGAAATTTTCTCGGTCAAGAAATACCAGACATAAAATCTGAATAAATGTAAACCCTAACACAAAATGAACAGCATCCCAGCTAACAACGTCTAGAATTTCACTAATAACGGTTTTTGGACGTGTGAAAATATCCCAAGAATTCAAGCGGGCGTAACGCCCGATATGGATAGCAAAACTTGAAATAAATGACAAAACACCAATAAAAAGCAACCGTAAATAATAATTTTTTAGTTTAAAAGTAAGAACAATATTTTTAACACTTTCAATCCCACAAAGAACACCAAACAAAATACTAGACACATATAACATATACAAAATCAAACTCGTTTTGTTCCACAATACTGTGCTTGTAAATTGCATATGAACAATATCCGTTAACATATAGAAAGTATTAGGATAAAAGAATAGCCACAGAATAGCTCCTAATCCCCTTACAACTTTTTTACTTATATAATAGGAAACAAGTGAAAAATCAAGAGCCACCAAAGCTAAAAACATATTCCAAACAAGGTCTGGTCCTTCAAGATGATAATGATAAATGCCAAAAGCAATACCTCCGAAAAATAGATGAACAAAAACAATTTTTTTAGCCATGTTTTTCTCCTTTCCTTAAACAGACATTATAACAAAAAAGATTTTAAAAAGCCCTTTAAAACTAACAAATAAAGTGAGCATAACCACCAGACATGGTGGTAAAATACTAAAAAATAAAAGCCAAGGGCAACTCCTTAGCTTAATTAATCATTATCCAACAAAATAAACATCATCACCTGTACAACCATTAATCCTAGAATAAATGGCATATTAATTGTTGTCAGAGCTTTTGAGACCTGCTCAAAAATATTGAGGTGTTGTGATAAAATCACTTTCCAAGTAATCCCCAATGTTCGTAAAATCTGAAACATTAGACTAGCAAAAAATGCAATTCCCATTACAAAGAATACTTGAATATAATGATTTAATTTAAATGCATTTAAGATCAACCGTATACTCAATGTTCCAGCAATCAAGGCAAATACAAGAACTGCCAAATAAAGCATGAAAGATTTCATCCCATTTGATGTCCATAAAGCAGCAGTATCCCAAGATGTGTTAGCCACACTAAACAAGACATTCAAATTATAAGGATAGAAAAAGCACCAAAATATTAAAACCAAGCCACGTAACAAAACGTGTTTGAAATAATAGAATAAAAATCCCATTTCCAAAGTCAACAAAGCAAACAGGACGTCATTCATCAAACCATCAACGTTAGACTGATAATAAACAACTCCCAGAATAATGCCCAAGGCAAATAAGTGACTCCAAACAATTTTATACATGAATCGAAAACCTCATTTTTTATTACTACTATTATAGCATAGAAATCTTTTCTTTTAATTTTATAGTCTTTTTTGTTATAATAACAGCTATGATAAAGAAAATGATTGCACTTGATTTAGACGGCACATTGTTGCGCAGCGACAATACCATTTCAGATTATACCGTTGAAACGATTAAAAAGGTTCAAAATAAAGGGCATAAGGTCGTTATTGCAACTGGGCGTCCTTATCGTATGGCACTTGAACACTATCGCCGCCTTGAATTATCGACTCCGATGATTTCTTTCAATGGCTCGCTCACGCATTTACCCGAGAAAAAATGGGAATGGGAACATAGCGTTACGATTGACAAGCAATACCTGCTTGATATTCTTGATATGCAACAAAGCATTGAAGCAGATTTTATTGCCAGCGAGTACCGAAAAAAATTCTATATTAGCGCCCAAGACCATAATCGCGTAAACCCTCAGCTTTTCGGTGTCCCAGAAATTACTAAAAAAATGTCAATGGACATCAAAAAAATCACTAAAAATCCGAACGGCATTCTCATGCAAACACGCCATCAAGATAAATACGCTCTTGCAGAAGAGATGCGTAAACACTTCAATTACGCAATCGAAGTTGATTCTTGGGGCGGTCCGCTGAACATTCTCGAATTTTCACCAAAAGGTATCAACAAAGCCTATGCTTTAAAATATCTCCTAAAAATACTCAATATCTCTCAAGATAACTTGATTGCTTTTGGTGACGAACATAATGACACCGAGATGCTATCATTTGCTGGAACAGGCTACGCTATGAAAAATGCAAGTGACACTCTTCTGCCATTTGCCGATAAACAAAGTGAATTTTCTAATGAAGAAGATGGTGTTGCCAAAGAACTTGAAAAAATTTTTCTATAAATTTATGAAAAACTCTCTTTTTTGAGTTTTTTCTTTTTTCATTCTTTTTAAAACGTTTTCATAACATTTTCATTTTTTTGATAGGCAGTATCCGAACAAATGCTATTTTTTCTGTCAAATTCAGTCGTTTTAACCTGAGCGTTTCTGAAAATTTTTCATGATTTATGCTACTTTTTCTCAAAAAGCTATTGCTTTTTTATTGAAAACGTTTTACAATAATATTGTTCTTAAATTTCCTTGAAACGGAAAAGAATTGCCAAGTTCGCTTGGAAGGAGATTATTCTTTTTTGTTTCAACGAAAAATATTTAAAAGGAGGAAGAACAAGAATGGGTATCGGTATTATTATTGCCAGCCATGGTAAATTTGCTGAAGGTATTCATCAATCAGGTTCTATGATTTTTGGCGAACAAGAGAAAGTTCAAGTCGTAACTTTCATGCCAAGCGAAGGACCAGATGATTTGTATGCACACTTCAACGATGCTATCGCACAATTTGATGCTGATGATGAAATCCTCGTACTAGCTGACCTTTGGAGTGGTTCTCCATTTAACCAAGCTAGTCGCGTGATGGGTGAAAATCCAGACCGCAAGATGGCTATCATTACAGGTCTCAATTTGCCAATGCTTATCCAAGCCTATACAGAGCGTATGATGGACGCTAATGCAGGTGTTGAACAAGTTGTTGCAAATATCATTAAAGAGTCTAAAGACGGTGTTAAAGCACTTCCTGAAGAACTCAATCCAGCTGAAAAAGCTGCTGCTGCGCCTGTTGCACAAGCTGCACCTCAAGGTGCTATCCCAGAAGGAACTGTCATTGGTGATGGTAAACTTAAAATTAACCTCGCTCGTATTGACACACGTCTTCTTCACGGCCAAGTTGCAACAAACTGGACACCAGCGTCTAAAGCAGATCGTATTATCGTTGCTTCTGATACTGTCTCTAAAGACGAATTACGTAAAGGTTTGATTAAACAAGCTGCGCCAAATGGTGTTAAAGCAAACGTTGTTCCAATCAAGAAATTGATTGAAGCCGCTAAAGACCCTCGTTTTGGTAACACACATGCACTTATCTTGTTTGAAACACCTCAAGAAGCTCTTGAAGCTATCGAAGGCGGTGTGCCAATTAAAGAACTTAACGTTGGTTCAATGGCTCACTCAACAGGTAAAACAATGGTTAACAACGTTTTATCTATGGATAAAGATGATGTTGCCACATTTGAAAAATTACGTGATCTTGGCGTAACATTTGATGTACGTAAAGTTCCTAATGATTCTAAGAAAGACTTGTTTGATCTTATCAAAAAAGCAAACGTTCAATAATATGAGCTGTGTTTAACATAAAAAGTGAGCGTTTCTATACATTACCGATTATTATAAACACAAACTCAACATCCTGTTTTTATCCAAATTAAGTAAGCCGTGGTTTCTGGCTTACCTATTGCACATTGAAAACTTTTATAAACGAAAGGAACTAGAATAATGTCAGTTATTTCTATGATTTTAGTCGTTGTAGTTGCCTTCTTCGCTGGTCTTGAAGGTATCCTTGACGAATTCCAATTCCACCAACCACTAGTTGCCTGCACGCTTATCGGTCTTGTTACTGGTAACCTTGAAGCAGGTATCATCCTTGGTGGTTCACTTCAAATGATCGCTCTTGGTTGGGCTAACATTGGTGCCGCTGTTGCGCCTGATGCTGCCCTTGCTCAGTAGCTGCTGCCATTATCATGGTCAAAGGTGGAGATTTCACAACTAAAGGTATCGCTGTTGCAACTGCGACTGCTATCCCTCTTGCTGTTGCTGGTCTTTTCCTTACAATGCTTGTTCGTACAGCTTCTGTTGCCCTTGTTCACGGTGCTGACGCTGCCGCTAAAGAAGGAAACATCGCTGCTGTTGAACGCACTCACTTAGTTGCCCTATTCCTTCAAGGACTTCGTATTGCTGTTCCTGCTGCACTTCTTCTTGCAGTACCAACTTCAGCAGTACAATCTATCCTTAACGCTATGCCGGACTGGTTGTCAGGTGGTATGGCCGTCGGTGGTGGTATGGTTGTTGCCGTAGGTTACGCTATGGTTATCAACATGATGGCTACGAGTGAAGTGTGGCCATTCTTCGCTATCGGTTTTGCTGTAGCAGCTGTCTCTGATCTTACTCTTATCGCACTTGGTACAATCGGTGTTGCTCTTGCCTTTATCTACCTTAACCTTTCAGAAAAAGGTGGAAATGGAGGCGGAACTGCTTCAGGTTCTGGTGACCCAATTGGCGATATCCTAGAAGACTACTAGAAAGGGGCACAAACATGACTGAAAAACTTCAATTATCAAAATCTGATCGTCAAAAAGTTTGGTGGCGTTCAACTTTCCTTCAAGGTTCTTGGAACTACGAACGTATGCAAAACTTAGGTTGGGCATATGCTTTAATCCCTGCCATCAAAAAACTTTATACATCGAAAGAAGACCGAGCCGCTGCTCTTGAACGTCACTTGGAATTCTTCAATACTCACCCATACGTTGCTGCTCCAATCATCGGTGTAACTCTTGCCCTTGAAGAAGAACGCGCAAATGGTGCTGAAATTGATGACACAGCTATCCAAGGGGTTAAAATCGGTATGATGGGACCTCTTGCTGGTGTCGGTGACCCAGTCTTCTGGTTTACTGTTCGTCCTATCCTTGGTGCCCTTGGTGCTTCACTTGCTATGGCAGGTAACATTGTTGGTCCACTCCTATTCTTCTTTGGATGGAACATCATTCGTATGGCATTCTTGTGGTACACTCAAGAGCTTGGTTACAAAGCTGGTTCTGAAATCACTAAAGACCTTTCAGGTGGTATTATCCAAAAAATTACTAAAGGTGCTTCAATCCTTGGTATGTTCATCCTTGCTGTCTTGGTTGAACGTTGGGTATCAATTACATTTACTGTAAATCTTCCTGCAACTCAATTGTCAGAAGGTGCTTACATTGAATTCCCTAAAGGAAACGTAACAGGTACTGAACTTCAAGGTATTCTTGGCGATGTCGCTAGCGGACTTAGCTTGACTTCTACACAAACTAATACACTTCAAGGTCAATTAGACTCATTGATTCCTGGTTTGATGGGGCTTCTTCTCACATTCTTCTGTATGTGGTTGCTTAAGAAAAAAGTTTCACCAATCACAATCATCATTGGATTGTTCATCGTTGGTATCATCGCTCGCTTCTTCGGAATCATGTAATAAAAGAAAGGAAGGATTTCGGTCCTTCTTTTTTTATTATGTTATAATAGACTAAAAGCTTATCAGAGGAGATGACATGGCACAATCAATTAATTCTACGGTAGAATTAACGACTACTGGTGTTTCTTACCTCGGTATGGGGGGAAAAGTAGGCAAATTTCTTTTAGGCAATAAAGGCTTAGAATTTTACAGCGATGCTAATGTTGAAGATTACATTCAAATTCCTTGGGAAAATATTGAAAAAATCGGAGCAAATGTTTCTCGCAATAAAGTCAGCCGTCACTTTGAAGTCTTTACTGACAAAGGTAAATTTCTTTTTGCCTCAAAAGATTCAGGAAAGATTCTAAAAGTAGCTCGCCAACATATCGGAAACGACAAAGTTATCCGTATGCTAACCTTGGTTCAAATCATTATTAAAAGACTATCAAGATTTGTCAAAAGGAAATAAATCTAGTATAATAAAGAGTACGGATAAGTAAGAGTGGATCTCTTTCAGAAAGTCTGCGGTTGCTGTGAGCAGATAGAGTGATAATTCCGAAATTCTACCGTTATATCATTTAAAAATAGAAAATTAAGTGCACAGGATGTGAAGCTGGATGGAACCGCGCGATTGCGCTCCAGCAAGTTTACATGCTGTGCTTTTTGTTCATCTGAGCTTTATTTAGCCATATGAACGCTGAAGATCACTGGAGGAAAACTATGTTAGACATCAAACGTATTCGTAACGATTTTGACGAAGTCGCTAAAAAATTAGCAACACGTGGCGTTGCTGCTGAAAAATTAGTTGAATTAAAAGAACTTGACGACAAACGCCGTGAATTGCTTGTCAAATCTGAATCAGCTAAGGCTGAACGCAACACAGCATCTGCCGCTATCGCTCAAGCAAAACGCAACAAAGAAGACGCTTCTGAACAAATTGCAGCAATGCAAAAATTATCAGCAGATATCAAAGCTAATGATGCCGAATTAGCTGAAATCGATGACAAATTAGCCGAATTCACAACTACACTTCCAAATATCCCAGCCGCTGATGTTCCTGTCGGTGCTGACGAAGATGAAACGTAGAAGTTCGCCGTTGGGGAACACCTCGTGACTTTGACTTTGACATCAAAGCTCACTGGGATCTTGGTGAAGACCTTGGCATTCTTGACTGGGAACGTGGTGCCAAAGTTACTGGCTCTCGCTTCCTTTTCTACAAAGGACTTGGTGCTCGCCTAGAACGTGCTATCTACAACTTTATGTTGGATGAACACGCTAAAGAGGGTTACACAGAAGTTATCCCACCTTACATGGTCAACCATGACTCAATGTTTGGTACTGGTCAATATCCAAAATTCAAAGAGGACACATTTGAATTAGCTGACTCTGACTATGTTCTTATCCCAACTGCGGAAGTGCCACTTACAAACTACTACCGTGGTGAAATCCTTGACGGTAAAGAACTTCCAGTTTACTTCACAGCAATGAGCCCATCGTTCCGTTCAGAAGCTGGTTCAGCTGGTCGTGACACACGTGGTTTGATTCGTCTTCACCAATTCCACAAAGTTGAAATGGTGAAATTCTCTAAACCAGAAACATCATACGACGAATTGGAAAAAATGGTGGCTAACGCTGAAAACATTCTTCAAAAACTTGGTTTGCCATACCGTGTTATCACACTTTGTACTGGCGATATGGGATTCTCAGCTGCTAAAACTTATGATTTAGAAGTTTGGATTCCAGCACAAAATACTTACCGTGAAATCTCAAGTTGTTCAAACACAGAAGATTTCCAAGCACGTCGTGCTCAAATCCGTTACCGTGACGAAGCAGATGGCAAAGTTAAACTTCTTCACACACTTAACGGTTCAGGTCTTGCCGTTGGACGTACAGTCGCTGCAATCCTTGAAAACTACCAAAACGAAGATGGTTCTGTAACAATTCCAGAAGTTCTTCGTCCATACATGGGTGGAGCTGAAGTTATCTCACCTAAATAAAAAAATTTCCTGCTAGCCAATTGACTAGCAGGTGTTTTTTTACTAAAGAAACCAGAATACAATAAAAATCCCCTTGAACCATCCTCAAACCAAGAAATTTTTCAGGATTTGAGGCTAGCACAAGTGGGATTTTTAATATTTTCTAAAACGTTGATAACGACTTTCAAGGAGTTTTCCAATGGTAGTTGACTAAGCTCATCTAATTCAGTGATTAGATTTGTTTTAATCATTTCAACAATTTCACTTGAAAAATAGCCATGTTCGGGAATAACTCTATCAACTACTCCCATATTATAAAGCTCACCAGCTGTGATTTTCATCAATTCAGCGGCTTCTGTCGCACGAGAGCCATCTTTCCAAAGAATAGAGGCAAAGCTTCTGGACTCAAAATCGCATACATGCTGTGTTCGAGCATCCAAACCTTATCAGCCACAGCGAGTGCAAGAGCACCACCAGAGCCCCCCTCACCAATGATAATAGCGATAATTGGCACTTTAAGGTCGCTCATTTCAAGTAGATTGCGTGCAATGGCTTCCCCTTGTCCACGTTCTTCAGCACCAACACCAGGATAGGCTCCCGCTGTATTGATAAACGTAACGACAGGACGACCGAATTTTTCAGCTTGTTTCATCAAACGTAATGCTTTACGGTAACCTTCTGGATTTGGTTGACCAAAATTGCGTTTGAGATTCTCTTGTAAATTTTTTCCTTTTTGAATACCAATAACTGTCACAGGACGACCATCTAGCGTGCGATACCGCCAACAACAGCACCGTCATCAGCAAAATGACGATCGCCATGAAGTTCCATGAAATCATCAAAAATGAGTTCAGCGTATTCCAAGGTTGTCAAACGTCCTTGATCACGCGCTTCTTTCAATATTCTTGATACATCACTACTCATTTAGCACCTCCATGAAACGCAACTAATTTGGCAATAACATCTGGCATTTCCGTGCGTTTAACAATCGCATCAACAAAACCATGTTCCAAAAGGAATTCTGCCTTTTGAAAATCCTCAGGTAAATTTTCTCGAACAGTCGTTTCAATAACACGTCGTCCAGCAAAGCCGACTAAAGCTTGTGGTTCAGCAATAATAATATCACCTTCCATAGCAAAACTTGCTGTCACACCACCCGTTGTAGGGTCGGTCAAAATCGTTAAATAAAACAGACCAGCTTCAGAATGACGCTTAACAGCAGCTGAAATTTTTGCCATTTGCATCAAGCTCATAATACCTTCTTGCATACGAGCACCACCTGATGCTGTGAAAATGACAACAGGTAGTTTTTCTCCAATTGCTAATTCGAATAAGCGTGTTATTTTCTCACCAACAACTGTTCCCATTGATGCCATGATAAAGTTTGAATCCATAATGGCAAGCGCCACTTTTTGCCCCTTTATCAAAGCCTTACCAGTCAAAACAGCTTCATCAAGTCCAGTTTTTTCACGTATTTTTGCTAATTTGTCTTGGTAACCTGGGAATTTAAGAGGGTCTTGCGTTTGTAGCCCAGTAAAGAGTTCCTCAAAACTTCCTTCATCTACGGTAATAGCTAAGCGCTCTTTGGCAGAAATTCGAAAATTATAAGAACAAGCTGGACAAATTTTTGCCACTCCTAAATCCTTTTGATAAATCATATGCTTACAAGCTGGGCACTTTGCAAACAATTCATCAGGTACCTCTGGTACTTCACGAGGCGCTGATTGGCTTAGGGAATTATTGGGAGTAATTCGAATGTATTTATCTTTTTTACTAAATAAAGCCATGAAATCTCCTAATCATTTTCTTTATTATAATTTGGCAAGAAAGTCTCCATCAAGAATGACGTATCGTAGTCTCCAGCGATGACATGCTCATCTGAAATTAAATCCATTTGGAATTCTGCATTTGTGGTAATACCTTCAATTTCTAACTCATAAAGGGCACGCTGCATTTTCATCAGAGCATCAAATCGATTTTCACCATGAACAATAATTTTAGCAATCATACTGTCATAATAAGGTGGAATACTATAACCATTGTAAACAGCTGAATCGACACGCAATCCAACACCACCACTTGGCAAATACAAATCTGTAATTTTACCAGGACTTGGTGCAAAATTGAATTTCGGATTTTCAGCGTTAATACGACATTCAATTGCATGACCTGTGATTGTAATATCATCTTGTGTCACAGATAATGGTTGACCTGCTGCAATACGAATTTGTTCCTTAACAATATCAACACCAGTAACAAACTCAGTGACAGGGTGTTCTACCTGAACACGTGTGTTCATTTCCATAAAGTAAAATTCTGATGTTTTCTCGTCAAGCAAGAATTCAATCGTACCTGCATTTTCATAGCGAACTGCTTTTGCGGCACGAATAGCGGCATCGCCAATTTGAGCACGCAAGGTTTTACCAATAGCAACTGATGGACTTTCTTCTAAAACTTTTTGGTTATTACGCTGAAGAGAGCAGTCACGTTCACCAAGATGAACGACATTGTCATGAGAATCACCTAAAATTTGAACTTCAATATGTCGAGCTGGATAGATGACTTTTTCGATGTACATAGCACCGTTACCGAAAGCCGCCAAAGCTTCTTGTGAAGCTGATTCAAAGGCAGGTACAAGTTCTTCTGCAGATTCGACTTTTCGAATTCCTTTACCACCGCCACCAGCAGAAGCTTTTAGCATAACAGGATAACCAAGCCTATCAGCCACTTCAAGTGCTTCCTCTGCAGTAAATACCTCACCGTCAGAACCAGGAATAACAGGTACGTTTGCAGCAATCATTTCAGCACGAGCATTGATTTTATCACCCATTTTATCCATGATTTCAGCACTAGGACCGATAAATTTGATGTGCATTTCTTCACACATGGTAGCAAATTTTGAATTTTCACTTAAGAAACCAAAACCTGGATGAATGGCTTGCGCTCCTGTCACAATAGCAGCTGACAAGACAGCATTCATATTAAGATAAGAATTCGTTGAACGAGCTGGACCGATACAGATTGCTTCATCAGCCAAAATTGTATGCAAAGAATTTTTATCCGCTTCAGAATAGACAGCTACCGTATTGATTCCCAATTCACGCGCTGCACGAATAATACGCACCGCAATCTCACCACGATTGGCAATTAATAATTTTTTAAACATACGTCTGCTTTTATCCTCCTATCAGGAATTGCATCTTTGCAACCCTTGTCAAAATTCTTTATGTTGTCACAGTTTACGTTAAACTACTATTCTTCTTAACTGCCAATAGCAAATGTCAATGTGCCAGAAGCTGCTAATTTCCCGTCAACTTCTGCTTTTGCTTCAACTACAGCAATTGTACCACGACGTTTGACAAATTTTGCTGTCATCACCAATTGGTCACCTGGAACAATTTGTTTCTTGAAGCGAACTTTATCCATTCCAGCGTAGAAAACTAGTTTCCCTTTATTTTCTTCTTTTGAAAGTTCCAAAACACCAGCAGTTTGCGCAAGAGCCTCCATAATAAGAACACCTGGCATTACTGGATATTCTGGAAAATGACCATTGAAAAACGGCTCATTGATTGTCACATTTTTAATTGCAACAATTTCATCGTCACTCACTTCAAGCACACGGTCAACCAAAAGCATTGGGTAACGGTGTGGCAAAGCTTCACGAATTTGTTTAATATCAATCATTTAATACGTACCAATCCTTGTCCAAATTCAACAACATCTTCGTTATTTACCATAATTTCTGTGACAATACCATCGTTTGGAGCTGGAATTTCGTTCATCACTTTCATTGCCTCAATAATCAACAATGTTTGACCTTTTTTAACAGAATCTCCAACTGAAACAAAGGCTGGTTTATCAGGAGCTGGAGCAAGATAAGCCACACCAACAAGCGGACTTGTTACTTCATCACCTTCAGCAAAAATATCAGTATCAACAACTGTTTCTTCAGAATCGCTTGCTGCTTGCGCAGGGGCTACGGGAGCAGTTGCTGCTACTTCAACTGGTGCCGCAGCAGGAGCTTGACTAGCTTGTTGTGGTACTACTGGTGAAGTGTATTCATTTTTGCTAAATGTCAATTCAGCTTCACCTGTTTTAAATGAAAATTCACGTAAACTTGATTGGTCAAATTGTGCCATCAAATCTTTTACTTCTGAAATATTCACCATTACGCCTCCCAACGTTTAAATGCTAAAACAGCATTGTGTCCACCAAAGCCAAATGTATTTGAAATAGCATATTCTAGCTCTGCTTCTTGACCTTGTCCATAAACGACATTGGCTTCAATATCTTCTGACAACTCACGTGTACCAGCTGTCATTGGAATGTAGTTATGACGAAGTGCTTCGATAGTAGCAACAGCTTCAACAGCACCAGCAGCACCAAGAAGGTGACCAGTAAATGATTTTGTTGAAGAAACTGGAACATCTTTACCAAGAACTGTTACGATAGCTTTGCTTTCGCCTTTTTCATTGGCTTGTGTAGAAGTACCGTGTGCATTTACATAGTCCACATCTTCTGGAGAAATACCTGCTTCTTTAATAGCCAATTTAATCGCTTTAGCCGCACCAGAACCGTCTGGTGTTGGTGTTGTTTGGTGATAAGCGTCACAGTTGCTACCATAACCAACAACTTCAGCAAGGATTGTTGCACCACGTTTTTGAGCGTGTTCAAGGCTTTCAAGAACAAGGACACCTGCACCTTCACCCATCACAAAACCGTTACGGTCTTTATCAAATGGAATAGCAGAGCGAGCTGGATCTTCTGTTGTTGAGAGGGCAGTCAGAGCATTGAAACCACCAATACCGATTTCATTGATTGCTGATTCAGCACCACCAGCTAAGATAACATCGTGATAACCAAATTTAATTTCGCGGAAAGCTTCACCGATTGCATCATTAGATGAGGCACAAGCTGTTGTGATTGATTTACATACACCACGAGCACCAATACGCAAAGCAATGTTTCCTGCAGCCATATTTGACAAAGCTTTTGGAATGAACATTGGTTGAATACGTTTGATTCCCTTTTCGTGCATACGAATAATTTGCTCCTGCATTTCTTGCAAACCACCGATACCAGATGACACGATAACACCTGTACGGTCACGATCAACAGTGTCCATATCAAGTTTTGCATTTTCAAGAGCTTCTAAAGTCGCATAAATCGCATAAAGTGAATATTGGTCCATACGATTTTTATCTTTGCGAACAAAATATTTATCAAATGGAAAATCGTGAATTTCACCAGCATTGTGAACAGGAATTTCAGAATTATCAAATTTAGTGATTGGTCCAATACCAATTTTACCGTCGTGAAGATTATTCCAAAATTCTTCGGGTGTATTGCCAATAGGGGATGTTAAACCGTAACCTGTAACTACAACTCTATTTAATGTCATTTTTATCTCCTTTGAAGAGAAATTTTCAATTCTAATTAAAATCATTAAGACAAAGCAACCGATTATTGCATTGTCATACCACCGTCAATAGCTATCACTTGACCTGTCAAGTAATCTTGCTGTGCTAAGAAACTAGCAATAGAAGCCACCTCTTCAGCTTTACCAATGCGTTTCATTGGAATTCCCGCTAAAATTGCTTCTTGCATTTTTTCAGGAATCGCATCAGTCATATCTGATTCAATAAAACCAGGGGCAATAGCATTGACACGAACACCGCGTGCAGCTACTTCACGAGCAACTGATTTCGTAAAACCAATCAAACCAGCTTTTGAAGCAGCGTAGTTAGCTTGTCCAACGTTACCAGTCAAACCAACAACACTTGATAGGTTAATGATAGCACCTTGACGAGCACGTGTCATCGGTTTTAAGACTGATTGTGTCATGTTAAACGCACCAGTCAAATTAACTTTAAGCACAGACTCAAAATCAGCTTCTGACATTTTTAGCATTAATTTATCATTGGTAATACCCGCGTTATTAACTAAAACATCAACAGAACCAAGCTCATTGATAGCTTCATCAACCATACGCTTAGCATCATCAAAATTTGACACATCACCTGAAATAGCAATTACTTTAACGTGATAGTCTTTAAAGCTATCAATCAAATCTTGCGAAATTTCAGAACGCCCATTAAGGACAATATTAGCACCAAGACTAGCAAATTGGCGTGCGATAGCTAAACCAATTCCACGAGTTGAACCCGTTACGAAAACATTTTTATCTTTGATTTCCATGATTTTCTCCTATTTTTCTAGAAAAGCTTCTAAACTAACTTCATCTTCAACCGTTGAGACTGGAATAGCCTTATCGATTTTACGAAGAAATCCGCTCAAAACTTTACCAGGACCAATTTCGATAACTTCTGTCATTCCAAGCTCACGCATTGTTCGATAGAATCATAAAAACGAACAGACTCTTTAACTTGTCTAGCAAGTAAAGATTTAATATCAGCACGGTCCATAACTTTTGCTTCTGTATTGCCAATTAAAGGAACTTGAAATTCAGAAAACGTCACTTTATCAAGAACATCTACCAAACGTTCACTAGCAGATTGTAGTAAAGCAGTATGGAAAGGCCCTGAAACTTTCAAAGGAATCAAGCGTTTTACACCTGCTTCTTTTAGCAACTCAACGGCATAGTTAACGGCTTCTATTTCTCCACCGATAACGATTTGTGCAGGTGTATTGTAGTTAGCAGGTGTTACAATTCCCTTGCTAGAAGCCTTTTGACAAATTTCTTCAATCAATGAAGCCTCTGTATTCATGACAGCAACCATTTTTCCAGTACCAGCTGGCGCTGCTGTTTCCATAAATTCACCGCGCTTCGCAACAAGCGCAACGGCATCTTCAAAACTTAAAGCACCTGAAGCCACCAAAGCAGAATATTCACCAAGAGAAAGACCAGCCACCATATCAGGACGATATCCCTTTTCTTGTAACAAGCGGAAAATAGCAACCGAAGTTGTCAAAATCGCTGGTTGAGTATAGCGAGTTTGGTTGAGTTTATCTTCTTCATTGTTAATTAATTCATGAATATCATATCCGAGAATACTACTAGCTTGTTCAAAAGTTTCTCTAACAATAGGATATTTTCCATATAAATCATTTGCCATTCCAAGCTTTTGAGCCCCTTGACCGGCAAATAAAAAGGCTATTTTTGTCATTAAATCCTCCTAAGCGGGAAAATTGATTTATCTTATATTAATTTTTTTAGTCTTTATTACTAATCAGACCAACGTTCAGCTTCTTCTAAGATGATTTTTTGAGCACCATAGTAAAGGTCTTTTAAAATTTCTTCACAAGTTTCTTCTTTACGAATAAGCCCTGCAATCTGACCGGCCATAACTGAACCAGTAACAACATCACCGTCAACAACCGCATTACGTAAAGCACCGGCACCAAGCACTTCAATATCTTCTGCCGTCTTACGTCCAGCTAGAAAATCTTTTTCAGCATGGGCATATGATGTTGTTAATTTATTTTTGATAGCACGAACTGGGTGTCCAACAACTGACGCTGAAATAACTGTATCAATATCTTTTGCTTTTAAGATTTTATCTTTAAAATTTTGATGTGCATTAGATTCTTTAGAAACTGCAAAGCGTGTTCCAACTTGAATAGCTTCCGCACCAAGCATAAAGATTGCTGCAGCACCACGTCCGTCGCCAACACCACCAGCACCGATAACAGGAATATTTACCGCATCCACAACTTGACGAACAAGTGTCATTGTTGTCAATTTACCAATGTGCCCACCAGCTTCCATACCTTCTGCGATAACCGCATCAGCACCTAATTTTTCCATACGTTTTGCAAGAGCAACACTTGGAACAACCGGAATAACTGTAATACCTGCTTCATGGAAACGTTCCATGTATTTACCAGGGTTACCAGCACCTGTTGTGACAACTTTTACACCTTCTTCAATGACTAAATCTACAATATCATCAACAAATGGTGATAAAAGCATAATATTGACACCAAAAGGTTTGTCTGTAATTTTTTTAACTTTATCGATATTAGCTTTAACAACTTCCTTTGGGGCATTGCCACCACCGATAATACCTAAGCCACCAGCATTAGAAACAGCACCAGCTAAGTCGCCGTCAGCAACCCATGCCATTCCTCCTTGAAAAATTGGATATTTTATATTTAATAATTCTGTTATACGTGTTTTCATATTAAACCTTCTTAGTCTTTATAAAACAATAATTTGATAGTCAAACTATCATAATAAGAAGAGAGGGAGTAAGATAAGCACTAATGTCTTAGTTACATATCCCACAACCCTTCCTACTAAATATAGTGGAGTTAGTTTTTAGCACCAACTCCAGCCATGCTATTATTTTGTTTTTTCTTCAACGTAAGCAACCAAGTCACCTACAGTATTAAGACCTTCTTCAGTTTCAATTTGGATGTCGAATTCATCTTCGATTTCTGAAATAACTTGGAAAACATCAAGTGAATCAGCATCAAGTTCATCGAAAGTAGTTTCCAATTTTACTTCATCTGTCTCTTTACCAAGTTCTTCAACGATAATTTCTTGTACTTTTTCAAATACTGCCATGATTATTTCTCCTTATAAATATAAATAAAAATTTTATCTTGTGCTTATACACAAGTTTGTAACTAGATTTTAACAATTAGACTGCCCCATGTCAAACCTCCACCAAAAGCAGAGAAAAGAACTGTTTGTGAACCGTCTAATTTAATGTATCCTTTATCAACATACTCAGATAAAAGAATCGGAACACTTGCTGCACTGGTATTTCCATATTCCATCATGTTAGCTGGAAGTTTATCTACATCAACACCAATTTTTTTAGCAATTTTATCTAAAATACGGATATTAGCTTGGTGTAAAAACAAATAATCCAAATCTTCAGCTGCCACATCAGAAGCTTCAATTAAAGCCTTGATACTCTTAGAAACGTCACGGATTGCAAAATCAAAAATTGCTCTACCATCATTTTTAAGAATTTATCATCAGTTTCTTCTTCTGAAAATGGCGAAGACAAGCCAACCTTCCCTGAAGTTAAACTAAACCCACGACTGCCGTCTGTGTGTAGTGATTCTGCTAAGAAATGTTTTGTTTCGGAAGCCTCAATCAAGACACCACCAGCACCATCTCCAAATAAAACTGAACTGCTACGTTCAGACCAGTCTAACGTTTTTGACAAAGTCTCAGCACCAATCACAATTCCTCTTTTGTACATACCTGACTGGATGAATTTATCCGCAGTTGCCAAAGCAAATACAAAACCACTACATGCTGCTGTCAAATCCATTGCAAAGGCATTAACCGCACCAACATTCGCTTGAATACGTGCCGCAGTAGAAGGCATTAAACTATCAGGGGTTATCGTTGCAACAATGATGAAGTCAATATCTTCAGCCGATAAACCAGCTTTAGAAATCAGTTGCTTGGCAACTTGTGTCCCCAAATCGCTAGTTGTTTCATTTCGGGTGATGTGCCGTCTTCTGATACCAGTACGTGATGAAATCCACTCATCACTAGTATCCATAATTGCCGACAAATCATCGTTTGTAATCACTTGTCCAGGGGCATAAGCTGCTGCCTGAGCAATTCTTGCAAATACCATTATTACATTAACTCCTCAAGAAACTTATGAAGATTCTTCAACCCTTGAGCCAAGGCTTCAAATTCCTCTTCATTCATATCTTCCGCAATATGGATAACCATATTTTTGTGGAATTTATGATGAAGTCTGTCTAGTAATCTTCCTTTTTTTGTCAAAGTTAAGTGAACAACACGGCGATCCAATTTTGAACGTCGTCTTTCAATATAACCTTTTGCCTCAAGTTTATTCAGGCTAGTGGTTATTGTTCCGAGCGTTAACATCAACTCACGAGCAATATCACTTGGAGTAACATTAGAATTTTTACCAATAATCTCAATGGTATGCATTTCTTTTAATGAAACATCATTGAACTGACTTGTTCTTAGACTTGTCTCTTCAATGACTTGAACACGATTAAAAATATCAACAAGGTATTCATTGATTCGATTATAATCCAAGACCTCACCTCCTAAATAAACTTTGACAGTCAAAGTATATCAAACATCAAAACATTTTGCAAGATATTTAAGAATCTTTCATTCAATAATTTTAAAATCAAATCATTCTCTTACATTATTTTCCTGAAAATTTTGGACGACGTTTTTCAGTAAAAGCACGGACGCCCTCTTTAAAGTCTTCTTTAAATGCTAGTTCTTCTTGAAGTTGCAATTCAAGTGATGTATAATCTTCCCAGCCTTCAAAAGATGCCTTCCATGACATTTCTTTAATCGCTCGGTAAGAATTTGCTGCGCCTCGTAACAAACGTTTTGTAAGTTGATTTGTTGTTCTTTCAAGCTTTTCAGATTCACATAGTCGGTAAACAATGCCATATTCAAGCGCTTTTTGGGCATTTAAACCTTCCCCAGTCATTGCCAATTGAATGGCACGAGTTGTACCAATTGCACGACTCATTAAGAAAAGCCCTCCAGCATCTGGCGCAAGACCTATACCAACAAAAGCTTGAATAAATTTAGCTTTTTCACTAGCAACAACAAAATCTGCAGCGACAGCCATATTTGCAGCTGCTCCCGCAACCGCACCATCTACACTCATAATAATTGGTTTTGGTAATTTTTTCATTACAAATGAAATTTTATTAACCAAACTAGCAATTTCAACCAATGATTCAACATTGTCAGATTCTACAGCACGTTGCATTTCTGCCAAATCACCGCCAATTGAAAAAACTTTTCCAACTGCCTTAATAACCAAAATCTTGACAGAATCCTCTGATTTAACGTTACCTAAAACCTCAAGAATCTCTTGACATGTCGGGATATTAAAACCGTTTGAAATATCAGGACGATTCAAGTTAAAGTTGCCACTTCGCCCTTTTCATAAATAACATTATTAAAAGACATCTATTTACCTCCAATAAATAGGACAAAAATAGTTTGATGATTTAACTATTTAGCAAATGCTATTTTAGCATATTATTTCTTTTTTTATCAAGTAAAAACTGCTTATTTCACAAAATAATTTGATATATAAATAATTCAATAATCAAATAATTGTATTAAAAAAGTGGAAAACTAGCGATAATTGCTAACTTTCCACTACTTTTCAACAAGTGCTTCAAAAATCTGTGTCAAATTGTCAACCAATCGATTTGCCTTGCTTTGGTTCATTCCAAATAACTTATCCTCAATTGCCCAGACATGTAAGTCAGCAGAAATACCTGCTTGAATGCCTTTTTCACTATCCTCAATAACCAAAATATTATCCTGATTCGTTCTTAATTGCCGAGCAGCTTCCTGATAAATAGCTGGATGAGGTTTTCCTTTTGGAAACTCTTCCCCCGATAAAATAACTGAGAAGTACTCTCTCATCTTTGTATCGTCTAAAGCCTTTAAAATATCATGTTTTGTTGAACTTGATGCTAAGCCCAAACGATAACCATTATCATAAAGCTTCTTAATCACTTCAAAAGTATCTGCAAAAATTAAGTCCTTATAAGGAAGTGGGTGATTATGCTTATAAGTTGTATATTCTTCTTGCAATTGGTGAATATCCCAATTTTCATAATCATCACGTAAAATATCTCGCCAAATTTGTTTCATGTTTCCACCGATAAAAAAACTAAGTGGTAAATGCTTTATACTAATTCCTCTTTCAGCTAAAAATTTTTCACGTCTATGATAATAAAAAGTCTCTGTATCAAATAATACACCGTCCATATCAAAAATAATAGCATTAAAATTTTCCATTCTTTCATTATACTATCTTTTTCTTTTAAAAACTACTGACAAATTTTCAGAATTTTGCTATAATTGTTTACAAATTTATATTTTGGAGAAGTTCATGAAAGTAATCAAATTTGGTGGTAGCTCGCTCGCTTCTGCTGAGCAACTCAAAAAAGTATTGAACATTGTTAAATCAGACTCAGAACGACGCTTTGTCGTTGTATCTGCCCCAGGTAAGCGTAACGCTGAAGATACCAAGGTAACAGACGCCCTTATTAAATACTATAAAACATATACAGCTGGCGATGACGTTACTGCTGCGCAAGAATGGATTATCAATCGTTATCAAGCTATGGCAGACGAACTCGGTTTAAACTCTTCTATCGTGAGCAAAATTGCTGGTGCCATTACAAATCTTGCAACTCTTCCTATCGACGGAAATGATTTTCTTTATGATACTTTCCTAGCAGCTGGTGAGGACAATAACGCAAAACTCGTTGCGGAATACTTCCGTAAAAACGGTATTGCTGCTCGTTATGTTCACCCTAGAGAGGCTGGAATCATCGTATCTAGTGAACCAGGAAACGCTCGTATTCTTCCGTCAAGTTATGACAAACTTGAAGAATTACGTGATTCTGAAGAGGTCCTTGTTATCCCTGGCTTCTTTGGTGTAACAACTGATGGGCAAATTTGTACCTTCTCACGTGGTGGGTCAGATATTTCAGGTTCTATCGTTGCCGCTGGTGTTAAAGCTGATTTATATGAAAACTTTACTGATGTTAATGGTATTTTTGCAGCCCACCCAGGCGTTGTCCATAAACCTCACACTATTAAAGAGTTGACATATAGAGAAATGCGTGAGCTTGCCTATGCAGGGTTCTCTGTCCTACATGACGAAGCGTTGATTCCTGCTTACCGTGGTAAAATTCCACTTGTCATCAAAAATACTAATAATCCTGACCATCCAGGGACACGTATTACTTTAAAACACAGCGGACCTACAATTCCTGTCATCGGTATCGCTGCAGATGATAACTTCGCAAGTATCAACATGTCTAAATACCTCATGAACCGCGAAGTCGGATTTGGTCGAAAAGTCCTCCAAATTTTAGAAGACCTCAATATCCGTTGGGAACACATGCCTACAGGTATCGATGATATGTCAGTTATCGTCCGTGAACGCGAATTAACACCAATCAAAGAACAAGAAATTATCTCTTACCTCACACGAGAGTTAGGTGTTGATGAAGTTGATATCGAGCACAATCTTTCAATCATCATGATTGTTGGTGAAGACATGAAAAACCATATCGGGGTAACTGCTACAGCAACCAAGGCTCTTTCAGATAAACACATCAACCTTGAAATGATTTCTCAAGGTTCAAGTGAAGTTTCTGTCATGTTTGTAACCCAAACAGAACAAGAAAAACAAGCCGTCCGCTCTTTATATAATGCTTTCTTCATAGGAGACCAAGACTAATTCTACACACGAAACTCTGAGACAATAAAATCTCAGAGTTTTATTTTTTATGATAAACCTATTCCGTAGCAATGATATGACGGTCCAGGTTCTTGGCAATATCAGAAACAGAGTTGCCATTTTTTACATAAGCCTCTATTATAACAAGCTTATTTGTGATAAGATAACTTTTTATGTCTAACTTAATTTTACAAATTAGGGATTCAAACCTTGTTACCACAAAAACAAAACTCAAAAACTTTTGGAAACAGCTTTCAGTTACCTTTGATAATTAATTTTTGAAAGAATGAACGTTCCAAAACAAACTTACAACTCCTCTGTAAAAGGGGGAAATGAAGATTGATATTCATTTGATTATATTAACCAACTTAACAACACGTTCATTTAATTACGAAGCGCTAAATCATCTTGACATTCCTAACAACAATGGAAATATCGCCATTTCTGTCCATACCTATGAATTATATTCATGAACAATAGATAGCAGCGAAAGCCACAAAGACCACGGTAATAACAAATACAGTAGCTGTAATCTAGATACTCTAAACATCATCATGAATGACTTTACAAAGATTCAAAGCGAAAAAATGCTCCAATTACTATCAGTAAATTGGGGGCCTCAGATTTCAACAATACAGACGAATGCGTTGGGCAAAAGAGTACATGGCTCAGCTACTAGCATTGACTTTTTGTGTGTCCTTTGGGATAATAATGCTGATAATGACTACTCATCAAGCGAGAGTTTCGGATTTATTAGCCGTTCAACAAACAAACTTTATGACAGTTTCAACACTCATTAACTATGCCAAAAAGAATAGCTCAACTGATGCTAGCAGTACTGGTGATAATTCTGGTTCAGAAAAAGACTATCCTTTGAACAATTTGTTTGCTGCCAATGGAGCAAGCTACCAATCACAAGAAATTCCTAATGCTCTAAACTACATTAACATTGAAGCTAACACTAATAAATATGGCTTTGTTTAGAAGAAATCTATTGCTAACTTCTCTCTTAAACTTCAAGAAACGATACGAAACACTTTGCAAAAGGGAAAGACAGCCATAAAGTGAAACATCGAAAACTGACGAATGATTTTTTAAAATATGAACAGCATCAAGAAACGTTTGTAGAACACAGTAGTTTTTCGAAGACCGATACAAACTCTACCTTTATGCAGATAAAAGAAAACAATATGGGGTTGGGACTTTTTTACTAAATGATTAACTCAAAGCAAGCGACAATCTTCAAATTAACACAGAAAATCAATTTGTTCTCCATTATAGTATTTTTAAAATCCAACTGATACCAAAACCCCATTTTCATTTTTAGAAACTATCCGCATGTTTAAAAGGATTATCGCTGAGGCAGGTTGAATTTACAAATCTCCTGATGGCTAGGAGCATCCATTTTCACACACCTAGATTAGGAAAACAGCAACAGGTTTTGAACAAGAAATCAATATCGTAGTTTACAACCAAATGTTTCCCTCAAAAAGCTATTTATGTCAATGGCAGCTATCAAGAGTTGAAATACCAAGAAAGTCAAGCATTTCTATCTGAAGAAAGCAGTCAGATTTTCGCACAACACAAAGGTAATGTGAAACTGGTCTTCAGCCAGATAAAGGCTCTCAGGTTACAATGTTTGTAACCTGAGAGCAAAAAAACAAATAACCATTAATATAGGATTGGGCTTACGCCCAATAACCACCTTAAATACAACAGAAACACGAAGAGAACTAAAATAGAGACTCATACAAAAGGTGACTCTCTATTTTTAGTTCTCAATCCTTTTTATCTCAGGCTCTTTTTGCATCTATATTATTCTATAGCCTTGTACTCTCCAAATAATGTTTTCAATATTTAGAAATTATTTTTAAACTCGTTAAAGAAGGGCTCAATCTGGCTAGAAAAGCCTTTTTTCCCTCAAAGCGTTCCCCACGCATCACCTTCGCCAATTTCTCTCGTGCCTCTATTCCCAGTCGCTGCTCAACCGCTTGCAGCCGCTCCTGATAAGCCACATAATCCGCCAGATCCAGAAAACTTGTTTGTGCTAAACAATGCCCCACATCACTAATTTCCTCATATGGTAGCTGATTAAACTTGCGTTTCAGGCTTTCCTGATGACGAATCACATCCTTGAGATAGTTGGAAAACTTTGTTTTAAAATAAGAATAAAGGGACAACTCATCCTGCAACACGTCTGGCTTTTCTTGTAAAAGGCGGAAAAGAACCACCCGTCCCTCTTGTAACCAATCATCGTAGTCCCACAATTTAACAAAATAGTGACGACGCAATTTAAGTACAATCGGTTTAACTTTTTCAAAATAGGCTTCAAATGCTTCCATCATTTTCAAATCTCCTTAGAACTTAATTTCCCTACTTAAAAGGTATCACCATTATAAAAAGAAAAGTACAAAAAGACCATGACATTTTTGTCATGGTCAAAAAACTATGAAGTAACATAAAAAAGCAACAGCCTAGAACTGTCACTACCGTTTTTCTTACTCCGCCAGTAGGACTCGAACCTACGACATCATGATTAACAGTCATGCGCTACTACCAACTGAGCTATGGCGGATAAAAGCTAAGCGACTACCATATCTAACAGGGGGCAACCCCCAACTACTTCAGGCGTTCTAGGCTTAACTGCTGTGTTCGGCATGGGAACAGGTGTATCTCCTAGGCTATCATCACTTAACTCTGATTGATTATCCAATCAAAATTGAATACCTATATATTCTAACAAGTTTCCGACACGCTGTCAATTCTTCTCAGTTACTTTGGATAAGTCCTCGAGCTATTAGTATTAGTCCGCTACATGTGTCACCACACTTCCACTCCTAACCTATCTACCTGATCATCTCTCAGGGCTCTTACTGATATTAAATCATGGGAAATCTCATCTTGAGGTGGGCTTCACACTTAGATGCTTTCAGCGTTTATCCCTTCCCTACATAGCTACCCAGCGATGCCTTTGGCAAGACAACTGGTACACCAGCGGTAAGTCCACTCTGGTCCTCTCGTACTAGGAGCAGATCCTCTCAAATTTCCTACGCCCGCGACGGATAGGGACCGAACTGTCTCACGACGTTCTGAACCCAGCTCGCGT
>ENA-OQBT01000180-OQBT01000180.1-human-gut-metagenome-genome-assembly--contig:-NODE-180-length-44017-cov-6.541376_pt1 | contig 44017 bp, 43 predicted proteins | sample MGYA00242749_ERZ504557 | MGnify/ENA primary metagenome ERZ504557 (study PRJEB26092, sample SAMD00036243) | human gut metagenome | host: Homo sapiens | study: EMG produced TPA metagenomics assembly of... | reverse complement strand
TTTGTCTTCTTTTGGAAAAAGCTCTCAGATTGCAGCAAATTCTCAATACTATTGGTACTGGTGGCTATTGGGGAGAACCATGTGCTATTTGAGGAGAATGATGAATAGGTTTATTTAGTGAACCCTATAGTAGAGGTTATCTATTTCATGGAAAGTCTTTACAATGGCCACCCAACCGTCTGCACCTTTTGTAGACATAAATTGTTCTCCCTCTTTCAGGTAATAGAGTTTGCGGAGGAATGCCTCATACTTGGGCAACAATGCTGCGAATATCACTTTCAAGTCTACCGGCTCGTTCTCACCACGATAGAACTTGTTCAATTGATTTGGAATCATGGTGTTCAGACCATCCAAGTTTTTCACAGTATGGGTCTTCAAGATGGCGAAAAGACAATCGAGCACTTCTTCAAGTTCACGATAGCCGTGTCCGCAGAGTTCACTGAAAGTATCTTCTAGTTTCTCAAACATCACATCTTTAAGCAACTCCTCATTATATTCAAGCACGTTACTTGTATGGAAACTTTGCCCCAGGAAGGTTACCAGCATGTTTAAGAATTCCTCATTGAATGCTTGGTTGCTGTTGAGCAGTTTCTTCAAGTTGATATACTTGCCTAACTGTGTTGCGACTTTTTTGTTGAACTCCTTTTCTACCATCTTCAACAGGCTGGAACGAGAGTTTTCTGCGCTGAATGCCTGCTTTATGTTGGGGTCATTTCTCAACTGGCGCAGCAACTCAAGGATGATCTGGTCATTTTCGTTAAGAAAACCTTCATAAGGCTCGTTCATCATGTGGATGAGATGATCGAGATGATCAAACTCCTTCTCCCCGCCGCTAATGCCAGCAGTACTTGGAGGCGTCAGTTCACCATCTTCTCCTTCTAATGTGATACAGCCCTGTTCTGCCAGCTGGATACGATACTTGTCGAGGTCAATCTTTTCCAAGATGTCCAGTGGCAAAGTCTCCTTAGTATAAGGCAGGTATTTGTAGTAGAGCTTGCAGAACATGTAGAAACGTTCCAAGTCAGGGTCAAGGAATTTCATTAACTGAGCAAGCAATCCGTACTGGCGGATGTAACGGTTCACTTCCTTGCGGATGAGTTCCTGTTCCTCTTCAGGTAACGGTTTTACATATTCGTTTACCAGTTGTCCTAAGATAGATGGAATGCCGGCTATCTGTTGTTCATCTCCGCAGAGCAATAAGGTTACCACCTTATCTATATCGTTCTGTGTAAAGAGTTTCCTGCGCTCGATGTCATTCTTATATTCATAGATGTTCGACGGGTTATAGTTTCCTTGCAACCAGGTCGTATCATAGTAGGGCTCGAATGCAGCCTTTATGTCTTCGTGTTTGTTTACGAAGTCGATAATCAGGGTATCTTGCTTGTCGGGATGGCAGCGGTTCAAACGACTCAGCGTTTGGATGCACTGCACACCGCCTAGCTTTCTGTCTACAAACATAGTATGGAGTAAAGGCTGGTCGAATCCGGTCTGGAACTTGTCGGCTACGACTAAGAACCTTTGATTAGGCTGTTTGAATTCAACGGCAATGCCGTTGTCTTTGATTCCGAAGCCGTTTATTTTCTCCTCTGTATATTTGTTGCCATTGATTTCTACTTCACCACTGAATGCCACAAGTGCTTTTATCTCGCCATTGTATTTCTCTTTCAACCGGCGTGTGATGGCTTGGTGGAACAATATGGCGTTGGCGCGGCTGGAAGTCACTACAATGGCTTTGGCCTGCCCTTTCATCTTTTGGGCAGAGTGCTGCATGAAGTAGTCTACCATCATATTGGCTTTGTAGTTGATGACGTATGGGTGCTGGTTCACATATTGCATCATCAAACGGAGTGCGTTCTGCTTTTCGTATTCAGGTGTGTCTTCAGGAAGGTCTATCTTGCTTACCAGCTCAAACATGGTCTGGAAGGTGGTATAGTTTTTCAGCACGTCAAGGATAAAGCCTTCCTCGATGGCTTGTTTCATGGAATAGGTGTCGAATGCCTTTCCGTTACGGCCATAGAGTGCAAAAGTCTGTGACTTTGGTGTGGCTGTGAAAGCAAAGTAACTGATATGGCCGCTATTGATGCTGCGGGCAGCTTGCAGTTCGGCCAACATTTGGTCTTGCATATTGTTCTCGGCTTCACGGCTCTCAATTCCAAACTCTTCTACTGTTTCGCGAAGTTCATTCTTGTCGGTGAGAACTTGACGCACATTGTGCGATGCTTGCTTGCCAAAGGTGTATGCGCTTCGTCTATGATGACAGCGAAGTGTGAACCGGCAGCCTCCTTCAACTTAGGTAATGCAAAGCTGAACTTTTGTTCCGTGGAGATGATGATGCGGTGACCGCCTTCTGCTAATGCCTTTGCCAGATTACGTGAACCTTTGCGGATGTCTTTCACAGTACCGGCTACTTCTTCCATTCCCTTTATTTCATCGGCAATGTTCCGGTCGAGCACAATACGGTCGGTAATCATAATAACCGAATCGAATACCGGGGTGTTGTCTACATTCTGAAGGTTTGCCAGTTGGAAGGCCAGCCATGACATGCTCTTTGTTTTGCCTGAACCTGCTGAGTGCTGCACGAGATAGGTTTGCCCTACACCTTTCTCGCGCACGTCGCTAATGATGTTGCGTACGCAACGCAACTGGTGATAACGGGGGAATATATAGAACGGTTCACCCTTCTTAGGTGTAATGTGTTTAATGAAATGCTGAATGAGATTTAGTAAAGAATCAGCTTGCAGCACCTCTTTCCACATATAGCAGGTCGGATAATCTCCTTCTACTTGTGGATTCACCGTTTCCTTGTTGAATGGGAGGAAGCGTGTATTATCGCCGGCCAACTGGGTGGTCATCATCACCCGGTTGTTATCCATGGCGAAATGGACCAGGCAGGTGCGAAGCATACGGTTCTGCGGGTGGCGGTTGGTCTGATATTGGTGCATGGCGTTTACCACAGTCTGACCGGTAGCTTCGTTCTTCAGTTCCAGAGTAATGATAGGCAGACCGTTTAACAGAATGCAGAGGTCGAGTTCGTTATCCTTATCGAAGCCCTGCGTGCTGTACTTCATCTGGCGAACCACGCTGAAGATATTTTTCTTGTAGAGGTGGTCAGCATCATCATCATCAAGGGTCATCTTCGGTTTGAAAGCTGCCAACCGGATGCGTCGGCCTTGCAGCATGAAGCCATTCTTCAACAGTGACAGCAAACTTTCACCACGATTAATTTTCGTGTTGATAGTTTCAATCACAATGTTGAGCGCATCTTGTTCGTCTGCGAAACTTTGAGTGATAAGTTTCTGCCACATAGGTTGCTCGCGCAAAAATTGTAAAAGCATATCTGAGTCCACCAACTTTTGAATATTGAAATCCTTTGGTGTGCGTTGATTGTACATCTTGCTTCCTGCAAGGTATTCTGCTATGTGTTTCTCAAAGAGAGTTTCGTTTAGTAGTTCAAACATATCGGTTCATATTTTTCGTTTTATGATTGCAAAGCTCGTATATAACCGTGCAGTGTTTCTGCACAATTTACTCTTCTATTGCATTTTCTATGTCTTCAATACTTGGCAGTTTCTCTGCCAGTGTCTTTTTCAGTACTTCATCAAGTTCATAGGTTGCTATTCCCAACGGTCGGTCGATGCCTTCAAAAGCCCATTTAACCACCGTCTCGTTTTTCGACTTGCATACCAGCAGTCCTATACTGGGGTTGTCATTATCATCTTTCAAAAGATGGTCTGCCGCCGACACATAGAAGTTGAGTTTACCGGCAAATTCAGGCTCAAATTCCACGACTTTTAGTTCAAGCACGACATAGCATTTCAGCTTTGTATGATAGAATACCATATCCGGAAAGTAGCTGGTTCCACCAGGCATGCGAAGTTCCATCTGACTTCCAACGTATGCAAAACCTGTACCTAATTCCAGCAGAAAACGACGGATATTGTGTTCTAAGGCTTCTTCAAGCATGTGTTCATTGTATGGTTTTCGCAATGTGAGGAAATCGAAGTTATAAGGGTCTTTCAATATTTCTTGTGCCAGTTCATCTTGTGGTTGTGGCAACTTATCGTTGAAATTGGTCTGCGCTTTTCCTCGTTTTTCATAAAGACTTGCTTTCTGCATATTCATCAGCGTGGCGCGACTCCAGTTGCCGGCAATCACTTCGTTTATATAGAATAATGCTTCGTTCACAGTCTTACTCTTTGCCATGATTTCAATGTGATGTCCCCAGGGCACAAGAGCGAATTTTTGTGGCATGGATAATTCGCCAACAAGTTGTTGGCAAATTGACTCATCATCGCTTGTATAGATCTGAACCACTGTGCCGCATACCGCAAGTTGGTGTATGATAATCCTTTCATACCAGGAAACTCATCTCGCAAATCAAAGCTGAGCTGTTGCAAAACACCACTTCCCCATGCTTGTTCCGCTTTCATCTTTACAATGTCACGACCTAAGCTCCAATAGAACTCCAGCAGCGTGCTGTTTACTTTGATGGCGGCTTTTATCTGACTGTTTCGCAAACGAGATTTGATATCGGCAAACCATTGCTTATATTCTGCGGTTATAGCAAATTTATCTCGCTTTACGAAATGAGGTTCTTCTTCTTTATTATTGCTTGCTTTCATGGTCTTATGCTTTATGTGTCAGCTTACTTTTATCTTGCCTGTCACTACGTTGGTAATGAGGCTTTGTTTCAGTTCTTGAAGATAAGCAATTTTTTTCTTTTGGGTAGCGATAATGTGGTCAATCTTTGAACATTTTGTATCTAAGTATGTGCTAATCTCTTTCTGTTCGGACATAGGAGGTAAGAGAATATTTACTTGTGACATGATTCCTTGAGTTATACTATAGACTTTTATACCACTTACTCTACAACGAATTTGTGAACGCCATACATTTGACCTAAATAAATAAGCTAAGTATTTGCAATCTCTTTCTCTTGTTTTATATATAATGGTATGATAACCAGCATAAATAGGATTAGTTGTATCATTATAAACACAATTTCCACATCCTTCTAAATCTTCTGAAGTATCTGCAAAAATAAAATCTCCTTGTTTTACCAAAGCGGAATCTCCATTTTTAGCAAGTTCCCTTGGGATAAATCTTATTCCTTCTTCAAAAAATCGTACACTCTTATTTTCTTTTGAGTGGATTTGACCATAGCTCATTACAGGAACACCAGTTGCTGTTAAGTCTGCTTTTGAAAATGTAAGTCCTTTGCATAATTTGCCATAATATTTAAAAGGCATAATTTTCCAATGTTCCGGGATTTCGCCAATCCATTTCATTCCACTATCTTTTAGTGGTGCATTGGGATTCAGTCCTCGTGTCACGGCACGAGTGATAAGTGATTGTTTAAGTTCACCAAGATATTCTATTTTCTTTTCTGCCTTAGCATCATCTTGTCAATCTTCTCGGTCTTGACATCAAGGTAGGAGGCAATGGATTGCTGTTCGGATAACGGAGGAACAGGGACTTTTAATTTTCTGATTATATCTTGGCTTATATTAGGTTGTCCACCTCCAAATGATGATAATAGTAATTCTTCTTTAGCTATGATAAATGAATAAAAAGTATACTTTGGGCATATTCTTTTAGATGGTACAATTATACAACAGGCTTGATTGGTTGCTGTCTCTATATCAAGTAAACCAACTTTACCAATTGTTGCTCCATACATTGCAATCACAACAGAATGAATAGGATAGAACTTCATTTTGCATTCATCTACAGCTTTTGGGGTTATTTTCTTACTTGTTTCAGTTATCAATCCATTATTTAAATCACCTGTTTGAAGCCAGTTGAGACCTTTTTCTGAATAATAGTCTTCACGCGAGGATAATGGCGTTGTACCACTTCCTATTATTGGATGTACACGTGATATCTTTATCGCCTCCCAATGATTGGGTATTTCTCCAATCCATTTCACTCCACTATCTTTATAAGCATCATATTTCTTCATCATCCCTCTTTTTAATCATTCAACAATGAAGATAATTCCTGTTCTTCATCTTCTTCAAGTGCCCGAATATCCGCAAGGATATCCTCTACTGAGCGTAGCGGCTGATATTCATAAAACAGTTTTGAAATAGGGAACTCGCAACCTATCTTATCTTTCTCTCTATCCATCCATGCGTCAGGAGCAAAGCGAAGGACTTCGTTTTGAAAATACTCTTGAATATCCGTCTTGAATGGAATCGATTCATAGTCACGCAAATTAGTGTCAGCGACCAAGTCGCTGTTATCATCAAGTGGTATGACATGAACCTCGGGGGCAGTTTCACACACTTCACCAAAGAAGGTGCGACAATCTTTGATAAGTTTTGCGGTAGTCTTTATCTTTTTTGACTCCAAGTAAGCAAAGAACTCAGCATCGGTGCGCTCTATATCAATATCGTCCAATGTAACGATGTTTGCCAAAGCTTCGTTTTGTTTCTTTTCATCGAGCGCAGCATACTTTGTCTTCACATCCTTGTATATAAGACGGAGAGGACGTTCAACGGTAATATAAGTATAGAAGAAATCATCCTTATCCATAAGTTTTGCATTGTCGCAAGTCTCAAAAGCATGGTAGATACGACCTATTTCACTTCGACCGTAATCGCTGACCAAGACATTTTTCATACCGAGATTCTTGCGCATAGGCTGTACGTACTCGTCTTTAGCTGCATTTATCAGTAGCACTTTATTCTTGTGGCTTTCGGGTTTCTTGTTATCAAATATCCAAAGGTAGGTAGCGATACCTGTGCCATAGAACAAACCGCCGGGCAAAGCAATGATAGCGTCAAGTAAATCATTGTCAAGCATGTGCTTGCGAATATTGCTCCAGCCGGAACCTGCACCACCGTTAAACAATGGTGAGCCATTAGAGAGAATGCCTACACGACTGCCTTTGGGGTCCATCTTATGGAGCATGTGCAAGGTGAATAGTAACTGACCATCGCTTTTGTCGGGCAGTCCCGGAGCAAAGCGGCTGTTTTTATCTTCCGCTTCGGCAGAAACGGAATCGTATTCACGTTTCCAGTCCACACCGTACGGAGGGTTCGCCAGCATAAAGTTGAATTTTTGGTCGCGGAACTCATCGACAAGAAGCGTGTCACCTACAGCGATACCCTTTGCTTCGTCCCCCTTCATGATAATATCACTCTTGCAGAGTGCGTATGTTTTGTCGTTTAATTCCTGACCAAACAGGTTGACAGTTACATCCACTCTACGCTCCTTTGCTGTTTCCTCTATGGTGTCCTTGGTCAATGTCAGGATGCCGCCTGTACCACAGCAGGGGTCATACACAGAGATTATCTTCCCATCTTGGTAAATCTTATCTTCTTGGCCGAGCAAGGTAATCTCCGTCATCAAGCGGACGATGTCACGAGGAGTATAGAACTGACCGGCACCGATACCTACAGATTCTTTTGCGTAACGAATGACAATTTCGAAAACAGTACCCATCATGTGGTTGTCTACTTTGTCGGGACTGAGGTCGATGTTCAGTACAAAAGCTTTAGTCACTTGGAGCAGCAGGTTCTTGCGGGCAAGGTTTGAGAAGATGTCGCTCAGGCTTGCGTTTTCACCTTTACCGGTGAAGTTTTTCAGAATCTCACGGATGTTTGGACTGAAACCTTCAAGGTAGGTCTTAAAGTTGTTCGTCAAGTCGGCAGGAACTGTTATCAACTTAGAGAGTGACAGACCACTCGTGTTGTAGAATTTGTAGCCGGCAGCATCCATGAGCATCGGCATCATATTGTCGATATCCTCTTGTGAGGTTTGACCAAGTTCTTCAAGCTGCTTCATGTTAGTTGCCACAAGGGCCTCTGAACCTACAAGTACGCAGTCCAGACGGCGGAGGAGAGTGAACGGAAGAATTACATCCTCCACGTCCTTATTGTCATATACATTGCGAAGGAGCTCCTTCACGTTCCATATCATCTGACCTAATTCTTCTGCTGTCATATTGGATTTTTCATTGTTCGTTTCTAGTCATATTGTGTATAGTCTTTTACTCAAATACAAAAATAGTGGATTATTCTCAAATTCTTTTCTCGTTGACTAAAAATCTATTTCCGTTTACCAATGTCTTTTTCCAAGTTGCTTCTTGGGCATAGCTAAGACTTTTTATACGGATGACTAATTCTTTTTATACAGCATACTAAGACGCCCCATTGCAATAGGATATACGTCCTGCTGTCGTAGGATGTAGTAAACATTTGTATAAAAAGCCTTAATAATACGGAAGAAAGGCTTTATATCTGTGATGAAGTTTTAGGGGATCAGCAACGAACTGTCTCCATAGCTCAGGAACCTGAAATCATGTTCCAAAGCATAGTCATAAATCTTTCGCCAGTTTCCTCTCACAAAGGCAGAAACCAATAGCAGTAATGTACTTTGTGGTTGATGGAAATTGGTGACCATTTTCCGGACTATTTTGTATTGATATCCCGGTGCGATGATAATTTGAGTACTGCTATGCAACGCTTCCATTTCGTGGCGGTGCAGATAATCCAGAATTTGTTGCAGGGCTTCCACTGGAGTCAGTTCATTCTTATCTTCATAGGGCATCCATTGCTGTACGTGCAATTCGTTTTGGGCGGCATCAGGGTTATGGTGGATAAGGACCCCGATATAATAAAGACTTTCCAGGGTGCGTACAGAAGTGGTTCCTACCGCAATGGCTTTTCCATTATGGGCGATTAGTTTTTCAATGGTATGCTTGCTTACAGAAATGTATTCCGTATGCATCTCATGTCCCTCTATCTCTTCACTTTTTACGGCTTGAAAGTACCTGCGCCTACGTGTAAAGTCAGTTCCTCACGGTCAATTCCCCGTTCGTCCAGCGCTGCCAGTACTCTTTCCGTAAAATGAAGCCCTGCGGTAGGAGCGGCAACGGAACCTTTTATCTTTGAATAAACCGTCTGATAAGTTTCCTTGTCACTTTCTTGTGTTTCACGGTTCAGGTAGGGAGGGATGGGCAGTTCACCTATTACTTCCAACAGGTCGGCAAATGTGATTGAATCATCATCCCATGAGAAATCAATCCAATGACTGGTTCCCCTACACTCTCCACGGGTGGCGGACAGGACAATTTGCTTTCCTTTCACATCCACCACGCGGCTTAACGTACCTTTTTTCCATTTTTTCAGATTACCTATCATGCATAGCCAGCTGCACCGGCGTGTTTGTTGAAAACTTAGCACATAGTCATTGGGCTGGATAGGTTCCAGACAGAAGACCTCTATCAATGCCCCTGTTTCTTTACGGAAATGCAGACGCGCTTGAATTACTTTGGTATTATTGAATATCATCAATTCTCCGGATTCCAAATATTGCGGCAAAGAAGTAAAGACATCTTCGTTCACCTCACCGTGGTGGTAAACTAACAGTTTGGACTGGTCGCGTGTGGCGAGGGGGAATTTGGCGATCCGTTCATCGGGTAGCGGGTAGTTGAACTCACTTATTTTGATATGTTTGGTATCTTCCATCTGAATCTATTTCTTTTTCTGCGCAAAAGTACCGATATTTGCGCTAACTAAAAAAGAAAAGAGTATGAAAATAGGAGATAAAGTCCGTTTCCTTAGTGAGGTAGGGGGCGGTGTTGTGACAGGATTTCAAGGAAAAGACATGGTCTTGGTAGAAGATGCCGATGGTTTTGATATTCCGATGCCCATAAAAGAGTGTGTGGTTATAGACACGGATGATTATAACATGAAGCGTAAACCCGTAGCTCCGGCTCCTAAACAGGAGGTTGTCAGTGCAAAGGCAAAAGGAGCGTCAGTCAAGGTACGTCAGGATGAAGAGGAGGATGAACGTCCCATTACTTATCGTCCGGCTGAGCGAAAAGGGGGGGATATCTTGAATGTGATGCTTGCTTTTGTACCACAAGATCTCAAGGCCATTTCAGCAACGGCATTTGACTCGTATCTTATTAACGACAGCAATTTCACATTGTACTTTACTTATCTTACTGCCGAAGGAAGTAACTGGCGGGTACGTAGCATGGCACGGTGGAACCGAATACTAAATTCTATATAGAGGAATTCGAGAAAAGCGCTTTAAATGAATTGGAAAGGGTGGCGGTGCAGTTCATCGCTTTCAAGGATAACAAAAGCTTTTGTTCAAGCCTGCCGTATCGGTAGAACTACGTATAGATACAGTGAAGTTTTATAAACTGCATACTTTCCGTGAGAGTATTTTCTTTGAAGAACCGTCACTTATTTATGATATTGTGAGAGATGATGTTCCGGTGAAACAGGTTTTTGTTTCAGCGGAGGATATAAAGGATGCATTGCTACAGAAAAAAGAACCGGAACCGCAAATGGCAAAACAACCACAACCCAAGAAAGTGAAGAGTGAAATTGTAGAGATTGATCTCCATGCTCACGAGTTGCTGGATACGACTGCCGGTATGAGCAATAGTGAGATATTGAATTATCAATTGGATGTTTTCCGCAAGACATTGGAAGAATACAAGAACAAGAAGGGACAGAAAATTGTCTTTATTCATGGTAAGGGAGATGGTGTGCTACGCAAATCTATCTTGCAGGAGTTGAAATATAAATATAAAAACTATGAAAGTCAGGATGCTTCGTTCCGTGAATATGGTTTCGGGGCTACGATGGTGATTATTCACTAAAAGTCTTTCATTCATACAGATTGTAATATGACAACATTGAAAGAATTTTTGAAGACGGATCGTTTCGCTACCTGTACGGGAGTGGAACTTCTTGAAATAAAGCCGGGTTATGCCCGTGCGCGTATGGAAGTGACTGATCGTCATCTGAACGGAGGAGGGGTATGCCAAGGGGGAGCTTTGTTTACATTGGCAGATTTGGCTTTTGCCGCTGTGGCGAACAGCCGTAAGAAGCTTACACTTTCCGTGAATGCCAATATCACTTTTCTCCGTCCCGCCAAACTGGGTTACGTGTATGCCGATGCTACTGAGGTGTTCAATCATCATCGCATTCCTTTTGTCGAGGTGAAGATAACAGATGAACAAGGAGACTGATAGCTATATTTACTTCATCAGGCTATCGTAAAGAATCAGATTTGCCGGTAGATACGTTAGAGTGATTCACGAGAATAAAAAAGCCTGTTACCATAAGGCAGCAGGCTTTTTAATGGTTATCGGTGAAGATAATGTTTCGTTATCCTATCCTTCTTTTACTTTAGCTTTTCCTATTCTTCCCGGTTCTACAAACAGATATTTGTAGCCTACACGAATACTTGCCAGATGCAGTGTTTTTAAATGTGCGCGGCGTACTAGCAGAGCGGTCATTTCATGAATACGCCCGTCAACATAGCCTATCATCTCACTTTCTGTTGTGTTTTCAGAGCCGTAAGTACCTGCTCCTTGAACAATCATAAAAGGTGATTCGGTGCCTGCTTTATCCATACCGATAGCAATAGCCACATAAATCCACATAGGACCATGAGCAACTACTTTACGTGCTGTGGCTGTGCGGCTTTCGCCTTTTGTCAGTGTCTTGTGGCAACAGCTTCTATGGATTTGATTTTCTTTCCCAAATCATATACGGTTACTTTGTCATCGGCGGCATCCAAAGGTTGCTCGAATAAAATTGTGTCTTTTTTGTCCGGATAGCTGATGTGATAACATTCATATTCCGGTTGCATTCCTCTAGGTTCATCATCGCCCACGGAACCTGCTACAAGTTTAACTTCAAGAAAAGAGCCGTTCAGGGCGGTTTCATATACCGCATCCGTCAAAGCGGCGTTACTGGTTAATTCTAATTCTTTCATAAGTCAAGGTTTTTAATAAGTTTCTCTCATAACATTAGGTGGAAAGAAAAGTTCGAAATAGTTTGATAAGGAACAAAAACGGGTGTTAATAGATGAAATAAGGAGATTGGTCGATAACTCTTGTCTCAATGATAATAAAGCTTTAATTTTACTTGTGGAAAAAGAAAAAGTTTGAGAATCAAGATTGAGTAGAAGAAAGGTGGACGGATTATTAGTTTGTCTGGATAGAGGGATCGATATGGTTGTAGGAAGGATATGAAGAAGCAGTTTTATAAATACGTTAATAATAAGTTTGTTAGTAAATAAGGTCGGATGAGGCTTTGTTTATAAGGAAAACGCTCGTTGTGAAACGGGCGTTTTTGATTTTGTATCAGTATGTGTTTAAAAGTAAATCCTACAAAAAACGTTCTATTCGGTGAAGAATAGAACGTCTTTTTATAGAATGGAATGAAGTTTACAAACGATAGTCGGCTAAATCATCTGCTTTTATTTTACGGATGAAATTGAAATGTTTTTCTATTTCAGCTTCTGCATAGTTTACATATACATGGGCTGACTTGGCGAACAATTCAGGTGCTTTTGTCGCATCTTGGATAAGAAGATGTGACATGATGCATACGGCAGCCATTTCATAAAGACGGCGTGCAACGAAATCAAGCAACTCTTGATTCTGGGCCTCTTTTACTGCATTAGTGCATGCGTCAAATTTGTTGGCCATTTCTTTCACACGGTCCATCAGCGGTTGCATTTCTTCACTGCAAGGAATAGCCTCGTAATTACGCAAGGTTGCGATATAAGAACCGTTGGTTACATAACGGATAGCGGCTACAGTCTGCAACTGGGTCGTTCCTTCGTAAATGCTGGTGATGCGTGCGTCGCGATAGATGCGCTGGCAAGCATATTCCATCATGAAACCTGAACCACCGTGAATCTGGATACAATCGTATGCATTTTGGTTGGCATATTCAGAGTTCATACCCTTGGAAAGCGGAGTAAAACTGTCTGCTAGCTTGGCGTAGACTTTTTGTTCCTGACGTTCTTCAGGAGTCAGTTTGCGTTCGCGGGCAATATCATCCAATGCTTTGTAAATATCCACATAGCGTGAAGTCTGGTAAAGCAATGCACGGCCTGCATCCAGTTTGGCTTTCATGATAGACAGCATGTCATATACTGCTGGGAAATCGATGATGGCTTTTCCGAACTGCTTACGTTCTTTGGCGTATGCCAGTCCTTCGTTGTAAGCGGCTTGTGACAAACCTACTGACTGGGCGGCGATACCCAGACGCGCACCATTCATCAAGGCCATTACGTATTTAATCAAACCGAGCTTACGGTCACCGCAAAGTTCGGCTTTCGCGTTCTTGTAAACCAGTTCGCAGGTAGGAGAGCCGTGGATACCTAATTTATTTTCGATGCGGCGTACATCTACACCTCCTTCGTTTTTGTCATAGATGAACATAGACAAACCACGTCCGTCTTTGGTTCCTTCTTCGCTACGTGCCAATACCAGGTGAAGATTAGCGTCACCGTTAGTGATGAAACGTTTCACACCGTTCAGACGCCAGCAGTTGTTGGCTTCATCGAAAGTAGCTTTCAGCATTACTGACTGAAGGTCGGAACCGGCATCGGGTTCGGTCAAGTCCATAGACATGGTTTCACCCGCACAAATACGGGGAATGAAACGGCTGTGCTGGTCTTCGTTACCGAACTCATACAGCGTTTCGATACAGTCTTGCAAAGACCAGATGTTTCCGAATCCCGCATCGGCAGCGGCAACAATTTCCGCGCACATGGTGTACGGGGTGATGGGGAAGTTCAAGCCACCGAAACGACGAGGCATGGTCATACCGTTCAGTCCGGCTTTTACCATAGCGTCGAGGTTCTGCTTGGTTCCTGAAGCATATTCCACACGTCCGTTTCCACAGTGAGGACCTTCTTCGTCTACCCCTTCGGCATTGGGAGCGATAGTTTCACCTGTAATCTCACCTGTGATCTCCAGAATCTTATCGTAAGAGTCCATTGCATCGGCATAATCCTGCGGTGCATAGTCGAACTCGTCTTTATCTCTATAGTCGCGCTCTTTCAGTTGGCAGATGCGCTCCATCATCGGATTGTTCAAGTGATACTTGAGTTCCGGTATATCGGTATAAAAGTTTGCCATTACTTACTGTTCTTTTTATAATACTTAATCAATTTCGGAACGACTTCTTCCACAGTGCCGTTAATCACATAGTCGGCAATGGTGTTGATCGGAGCGTTCGGGTCACTGTTTACAGAGATGATGATACCTGCATCCTGCATACCTGCAATGTGCTGGATTTGTCCGGAGATACCGCAAGCGATATACAGTTTGGGACGGACGGTTACACCCGTCTGACCAATCTGGCGGTCATGGTCTGCATAACCTGCATCGACAGCTGCACGGCTGGCACCCACTTCGGCGTGAAGTTCTTTGGCCAGTTCGAACAATTTGTCAAAACCTTCTTTAGATCCCATTCCGTAACCTCCGGCAATCACGATAGGTGCGCCTTTCAGGTTATGTTTGGCTTTTTCTACATGGCGGTCGATGACTTTTACTACATAGTCTGTTTCAGGAACAAACTTGGCAACGTCGTGGTTCACCACTTCTCCCTGGTAGCTTTCATCCAGAATCTCTTTCTTCATCACGCCTTCGCGAACGGTCGCCATCTGCGGACGGTGCTCGGGGTTGACAATGGTTGCAACGATGTTACCACCGAAGGCGGGACGATCTGATACAACAGATTTTCGTAAGTGATGCCATTTTTCTTGTCTTCGTGGGTACCGATTTCCAACTGGGTACAGTCGGCAGTCAGTCCGCTAGTCAATGCGGAAGATACACGTGGTCCCAGATCGCGGCCGATAACGGTAGCGCCCATCAGACAGATTTGCGGTTTTTCTTCTTTAAACAGATTCACCAAGATAGAAGTGTGGGGCAGTGAAGTATAAGGGAACAGACCCGGAGCATCGAATACATGAAGTTTGTCTACTCCGTAGGGCAATACTTGTTTTTCAATTCCTGCAAGGCCGGTTCCGGCAGCGATTGCCTCAAGCTGGCAGCCTAACTGATTAGCTAATTTACGGCCTTTGGTTAAAAGTTCGAGACTCACATCGGCACTGTTGTGCCTTCAATCTCGCAATATACAAATACATTATTCATAATCGTTATCCTATTGTATGGTTAGCTAACAGTTCGACAATCAATCCTTCCACATCCTGGTCGCTTCCTGTCATGGTCTTGCTTTCTTTTGCCTGGAAGACGATGTTTTCAATCTTCTTCACTTTGGTGGGAGAGCCTGACAGACCGCACTGCTTGGTGTCTCCTTCTACATCGGCCACACTCCATTCAGTGATATTCAGGTAAGGGAATTTTTCATATAGTTCAGCGTAAGGCAGTTCAGAACCGTCTTTAGTGATGGCTGCTTTTTCCTGTGCACCGAGAGCGCGTTTGTATTTCTGTAACAATTTGGCATTGCGCGGACGGCAGGGAGCTGCACTTCCGTTCACTGTCAGTACAATAGGCAGAGGACCTTCCACTGTTTCTACCCCGCCGTCAATATGGCGTTTTACAGTGATGCGGCGGGCAGTTTCGTCCACATTCAGAATTTCTTCCGTATAAGTAATCTGGCTTAACCCCAGTTTTTCCGCTACCTGCGGACCTACCTGTGCGGTATCACCGTCGATAGCCTGACGGCCACCGATAATCAGATCACATTCGCCTATTTTGCGGATAGCCGTAGCGATGGCGTATGAAGTGGCCAACGTGTCAGCACCGGCAAAAGCACGGTCGGTCAATAAATATCCATTGTCTGCTCCTCTGTATAAACCTTCACGAATAATTTCGGCAGCGCGTCCGGGGCCCATGGTCAGGATAGTTACCGTAGAGCCGGGATGTGTGTCTTTCAGTCTGAGTGCCTGTTCCAAGGCGTTCAGGTCTTCCGGATTGAAGATAGCCGGAAGTGCCGCACGGTTGATAGTACCGTCAGCGTTCATGGCATCTTTCCCCACATTGCGTGTGTCGGGAACTTGTTTTGCCAGTACTACAATTTTTAAACTCATATACTTTAATATATTTGGTATTAGTAATATTCCGACGGCAAATTTACTTAAACAATTTGAGCGACAAAAGGATATGGGGAGAAAATATGCACAAAAAGGTGAGGTTTGAGCATGAATCGAGGAGGATACAAATGTTTTTATGATAATTCTATTGTAAAATAAAAGCGGAAATGTTTGTTTAAGTGGAAAGTTTTTATGTTCTTTATAAAAAGTGATACAATGAAAACATTCACCTCCAAATGCAATCAAACTAAATGGCCTTCGTGGACTGTCTGTTTCTGATGATAGGGACAGACGGTATCTTTTTCATCATACATCTTTGAATCATCATGAGATATCCCTATTTTAAACTTAAAAAAATATATTATGAAAAGAACACTTAAAATGGCATTGATTGCCTCATTGGCAGTTGGTGGAAGTTATGTTTTGTATGGTTCTCAAAACAAAGAAGAATTGTCCGATTTAGCTTTGTCAAATGTGGAGGCCTTGACTTTAGGTACGAAGGATTGTATGTATCAACGTAATTCACGTTGTTATGAACTCGTTGTAGGTCCTCCGGGCGAACCTGTTATTATTGAGACAAGTAAGGAAGCAAATTGGGTAAATCGATATACCATTCCTGAGTAATTAGACATTTATGTAATACGGGACAAAATAAATAGGCATTAAGCATTTGTTTTGTCCCGTTTGAAGAGTATTAAAATTATGATTAAAATAAAATTGTATTATTCGATTGTTGCCATCCTTTTTTTTATTTCCTGTGTCAGTAACAAAGGAAATGACTTTTTATCTATTCCCATCAAACCGATCTATGGCTTTTATTATGATAAAGAAATTATCTCCAATGAGTTGGTTACATTCTCTTCTCTTGATTGTGGAATTCTTATGGTTCAACGTTGTAAATTTTCCGGTGAACCTATTTGTCAGATTCTAGAGGAACAGACAGGCGAAAGAGTGGGTAGCTTTGGAAGCAGTGGACAAGGGTCTGGAGAATTTATAGCTGCTGAATTTATTGGAAAAACAGAGGGGGACGATACTTTATATTTTGTTAATTTGCCTTCTACTGTCCTGTTGTATGCACGGGAGGAAAAGAGTGCTGATTCACCGATGGTGAACTGGTAGGCAAGTACGCATTGGAACACCAAAGCATGAGTGTGCTTCTTTCTCAATATACCCCTCGGTTGTACTTGTTAAATTGTGAATCGGAATGTAATGTTGAAATATTTGAGATGGATGATATCCTGAAAGCAAAATTATGAAAATCCTGCTTTATGTGTTGTTGGCTTTTGGGGTATTTTGTTTCTTCTCGTGTAAAAGGATAGAAAAGGAGCAGGTGACTTTTTTGATGAAAGAATGGACTCGAAAAGAAATTCTCTTTCATGATAGAGCTGTTTTATGCTGGGAGACAATATACACCATTCATTGGATTCACGACATTGGGGATTGGTGCCTGATGATTTCATTGTGGGTGTAGTACAATGGATTTGGTATTCAAAAGATGAAGAGCAAAATTCAATTCGTTGGAATCGAATCGGTAGAGTAGATTGAAATAAGAGATGCGAAAGGTTATAGTTCTATGCTTGTTCGGATAAAAACGTATAAATGATGCGTTGTGATATATGTTGTATGAAAAGTTTTTGTTAATATTGTCATCATTATGAGTTTGTTTTTGTTGTATGATGAAATAATAACTGAAGAATTATGAAGAAGTATTGTTTTTATTCGTCTTTTTGCTTCTGAGTGTAGGAGCTATGGCGCAAAAGGTAATTTACGATGAAACCAACCAGACCGGAGTGCGTACAGTGGTATGCGAGGGTATGAATCTGGGTGTTTCCAATAATATGGACGTATATGTGGCACTCGCTGGATTTCAGTATAAAAGTACCATACGTTATTCGCTGGCTGTTACTATCGGGTCGGGGCATGAGGTGGAAATTCTTAATGACAGTAAGTGTGTCCTGACGTTGGATAATGGAAAGACATTAGAGCTGCCTACGGTAGCAGGCGGCGCTTCCGTATTGCAGCATGTAGATGTGGAGATGAGTGATGTGTATCAAAGTTTCCGCCGTTTTGCCTATTATAATATAAAGGCTAAAGAATTGAAGAAAATCGGCAAAAACGGTATTGTACAAATGGATATACAGTTATCTCCCGAAAACTATTCCATTGCATTTAATCAGGATGTCTTGGGAAGTATGCTGACCGGTTCTATGTCATTAATAAATAATATGTTTGGTAAATAACTTCTCTTTTCATATTTTATGGTTCAGCCTTTTCTTCTCAGAAGGAGAGGCTGTTTTGTTTTTGAAAGTCAAAGGGTTAAACAAAACGTTGCTTCATGTGTTTTCCTAATGTTTTTTAATGTGATAAACTTATGAGGAAAATACGTAGATGGGGAGCATGGCTCCTTTTAATCATTCCTTTGGCACTGAATGCCCAGCAGCGGACCGAAAAATTATTGAATGTACCCTTGCCGGAACATTGGCAAGAAGAGGATGCGATGTTTCAACAACAGCTTCCGGTGGATGACCATTGGTGGACTGTATTTCAGGATGCCACACTGGATTCATTGATTCATGTGGCTGTCAGGCAGAATCCGTCTGTCCTTACTGCCTTGAATCGTATAGATATGGCGAAAGCGAATCTGAGGATAGCCAGAGGAGGTTATTATCCGGCTTTGTCATTGGATGCCAGGTGGAACCGCCAACAGACTAGTGGTAATACCGGTACGGGACAGCCTCAATCCAGAGTGGGGTATTATGATGCAACGGTTAATATGAGCTGGCAGGTGGATGTGTTCGGTTCCATCCGCCAACGGGTGAAAGCGCAGAAAGAAAATTTTGCGGCAAGTCGTGAAGAGTACAATGCGACGATGGTAAGTCTTTGTGCAGAAGTGGCGTCAGCTATTTTAATTTGCGTGAGGCCCAACAGGAACTCAGTGTGTTACAGCGCAATGCTTTATCTCAAAAGGCGGTAGTGGATATAACTGAAGTGCGTTATAATACCGGATTGGCTTCCAAACTGGATGTGGCTCAGGCTAAATCGGTTTATTATAGTACATTGGCTTCTATTCCTGCTACAGAATCCGGTATTATTCAATATATGAATGCGTTGGCTGTATTGCTCGGGCTTTATCCTCAGGATGTGACGGCTGCACTGGAAACGGGAAAACCGTTACCCGATTATATAGAGCCGGTAGGGGTTGGTCTTCCCGGACAATTACTTTTACGACGTCCCGATGTACGGGTTGCCGAACGTCAAGTCAATGCACAAGCAGCCCTGTTGGGAGCTTCTAAGACCGATTGGCTTCCCTCATTTTTTCTGAACGGTTCCTTCGGCTATGCTTCACATGATATGAAAGACTTTACTAAACGTAGCAGTATGACATGGAGCATCGCTCCCTCTATGAGCTGGACGATTTTTAATGGTGGCCAGCGTGCGAATAATGTACGCTTGCAGCGTGCACAACTGGATGAGACAATCAATCAGTTCAATACTACGGTTCTTACAGCAGTGCAGGAGGTGGATAATGCCATGAGTAGTTATAAGAATTCCATTAAACAGATTGTGGCATGTCGTGAGATGCTGAATCAGGGGAAAGAGGCATTTAAACTTTCATTGGACTTATACAAACAGGGGCTGAGCCCTTTCCAAAATGTGTTGGATGCACAGCGTTCGTTACTGTCATACGAGAATTCATTGGTGCAGGCACAGGGATATTCATTGCTTTGTCTGATTCAGATGTATCAGGCATTGGGTGGAGGCTGGTAGACTGTGACGGAAAAGTTGTTGAACTATAGAAATAATAAAAAACCTAACCCAAGATATGAAAAGAATAATGATAACTTTCGCATGGACGGTATGTGTGCTCACCGCCTGCGATAAAAATAAACCTTCTCAGACAGGAATGCAGGCATTGCCTATAGATGTAGCGAAACCTTTGGTGGAAAATGTGACGCTGACCAAAGATTATCCCGGTTATTTGGAAGCGGAATCCACTGTAGATTTGGTGGGACGAGTAAATGGAACTTTACAATCCAAGAATTTTGCACCTGGTTCCCGGGTACGTCAGGGACAGGTATTGTTTGTTATAGAACCGACACTTTATGAAAATTCAGTGAAACAAGCGGAAGCTGAATTAAAAACGGCTAAAGCCAATCTTGAATATGCTGTCAGTAGTTATCAACGTATGAAAGAAGCGATAAAAAGTGATGCGGTGAGCCGTATACAATATTTGCAGGCAGAAAGCCATGTCGTTGCTTGTGAGGCTGCCGTAAGTAATGCTGAAGCAGCTTTGAAAACTGCGCGTACCAACTTGAGTTATTGCTATGTCAAGGCTCCTTGTGATGGAGTGGTTGATGTATCAGTTTATTCTGTCGGAGCATACATCGGTGGTGCTTTGCAACCGGTTAAATTGGCTACTGTTTATAAGGATAACCGTATGTATTCCTATTTTAATATTGCAGATAACCAATATCTGACATACGAGCTGACCCAGGAGGCTGCCAGCAAGATTCCTGCAGAAACTCATTTTGTAACCTTGCGCTTGGGGACTGACGGGGCACAGGCATGGAAAGCGAAACTAGATTATCTTTCTCCCAATGTGACATTAACTACAGGTACTCTCCGTTTGCGTGCGGAATTAGATAACTCTGACGGGAAGCTTCGTCCCGGATTATTTGTCAGTGTCACGTTACCATACGGTGAAGCGCGGAATGCAGTGCTGGTTAATGATGCTTCTATCGGAACAGATCAGTTGGGCAAGTATTTGTATGTAGTGAATGACAGTGATATAGTGAATTATCGGCATATTGAAGTCGGGCAATTGGCGGATCATAATATGCGTGTTGTAAAAAGTGGCTTGTCACCTTCCGAACGTTATGTCACCAAGGCATTGTTGAAAGTGCGCCAAGGCATGAAAATTAAACCGATAGAACAAACCAATAAACTTCAATAGCCTTATGTTTTCAAAATTTTTCATAGAACGGCCTATATTTGCCACGGTGCTGGCTTTGTTATTCGTGGTGGCCGGACTTGTAACTCTGAATATATTGCCCGTGGCGCAATATCCCGATATTACGCCGCCTACCGTGCAAGTCAGTGCGGTATATCCGGGTGCCAATGCTGAAACTGTAGCTCAAACTGTCGGTATCCCCATTGAACAGCAGGTAAACGGTGTGGATGGAATGTTGTATATGAGCTCCAATTCCTCCGCATCGGGTGCTTATTCGCTGACTGTGACTTTCGAAGTGGGAACGGATATTGATATGGCAACTGTAATGGTACAAAACCGAGTTAGTGTAGCGTTGAATTCTTTGCCTGAAGCTGTGAAAGTACAGGGAGTGACGGTGCAGAAGCAGTCATCCAATATTGTGATGATGCTTACACTGAGTGGTGATAGTATTTATGATGGCCTTTATCTGACCAATTATGCCAATTTGAATCTGGTAGACCAGTTGACACGTGTGCCGGGAGTAGGAGCGGTGAATGTGATGGGAGCCGGAGACTATTCCATGCGTGTATGGCTGAATCCTGAAACAATGCGTATCCGCAATATTACTCCGCAGCAAGTTTACTCTGCTATTCAAAGTCAGAACATGGAGGTTTCAGCCGGTTATGTGGGACAGCCTATCGGTAGTTCGGCCAATAATGATTTTCAATATACGCTGAATGTGAAGGGACGGCTTTCTACTTCTGAAGAGTTTGGGGACATCATATTGAGAGTGGAAGACCAGGGGAAGGTACTTCGTCTGAGAGATGTTGCCAAAATTGAGTTGGGAAGTGCCGAGTATGGAGTTGTTTCCAAATTGAAGGGACAACCTACAGCAGGTATTGCTGTCTATCAGTTACCGGGGAGTAACTCATTGGATGTGTCTAAAGGAGTTCGTGCACGCATGGCGGAATTGGCTGAAACATTTCCGGCAGGGGTGAAGTATAATGTAACATTGGACACTACAGATGTGGTTCATGACTCTATTGATGAAGTGATGAAGACTTTCGTGGAGGCGATTGTTCTAGTGGTGCTGGTTATCTTTTTTTTCCTGCAAAGCTGGCGGGCAGTTCTTATTCCATGTCTTACTATCCCTGTTTCTCTTATCGGAACACTGGCGGTAATGGCTGCTTTAGGCTTTTCTATCAATACATTGACACTGTTCGGCTTGATATTGGCTATAGCTATTGTAGTGGATGATGCCATTGTGGTGACTGAAAATGCCACCCGTATTCTAGATGAAGGGAAGCTGGACGCCCGGGCGGCCACCGAGCAGGCTATGGGAGAGATTACCGGACCTATTGTCGGAGTGGTGCTGGTACTGCTTGCCGTTTTTATCCCTACTACACTGATTAGTGGAATTTCCGGGCAGCTTTATAAACAGTTTGCATTGACTATTGCGGCTTCTACGGTTATAAGTGGTTTCAATTCATTGACATTGACTCCGGCTGTTTGTGCTCTGTTGCTCCGTCCTACTCCGATGCATAAAGCGCGTTTGTTCCGTTGGTTTGATAGTATGAATGACTGGATGCAGCGGGTTTATGACGCTTCAGTAAAATGGTTGTTGGCACGTCCGGTTATTGCTATCGGTTCTTATATCGTAATATCAGTCATTGCTATTCTGATGTTTGTAAAATGGCCCAGCACCTTTATTCCCGAAGAAGATGACGGATATTTTATGATTGCCATTCAGCTTCCGGCTGCCTCTTCTTTAGAACGTACACAAATGGTGGGTAAGCAGATTGATGCTATTTTGTCAGAGTATCCCGAAGTGAAGACTTATTTGGGAGTAAACGGATTCAGTATCATGGGAGGTGGTCAGTTGCCTAATGCGGCTACCTATTTTGTGGTGCTGAAGAATTGGAAAGAGCGTGCGGGTAAGGAGCATACCGCTCAAGCGGTGGTTAATCGTTTTAATGAACAGGCATATGCATGATACAGGAAGCCCAAGTCTTTGGTATTATTCCTCCTGCTATCCCTGGTATGGGTAATACAGGTGGTTTACAACTCGAACTGGAAGATCGCAAGTCTTTGGGTGCAGAAGAACTGCAAAAGGCGGTTGAGGCGTTATTGGCTAATTATCACAATGAGCCGGCTATTGCTTCTATAAGCAGTATGTATCAAGCGGATGTACCTCAGTATTTTTTGAATATAGACCGTGATAAAGTTCAGTTAATGGGCTTGCAGTTGAATCAGGTTTTCTCTACATTAGGGTATTATATGGGGCAGGCTTATGTAAATGATTTTGTAGAATTCGGCCGTATCTACCAGGTAAAATTGGAGCTGGTGAACAGGCCCAAAAGGTGATTGATGATGTGTTGAAACTGAGTGTGGTCAATTTGAAAGGAGAGATGGTTCCTTTCAGTAGTTTTACACAAATAGAGCAAAAACTGGGAATGGATCAGATAAACCGATATAATATGTATTCGGCAGCTTCTATCACTATTACTCCGGCTGCGGGGAGTAGTTCCGGTCAGGCGATAGAGGCTGTGGGGAGTTTGATAAAAAATCAGCTAGGAGGAGAGTTTGGATATGAGTGGACTTCTGTTGCTTATCAAGAAACTCAGGCTGGTAATACTACTACTATTATTTTAATCATGGCTTTGTTGGTAGCTTATTTAGTATTGGCAGCTCAGTATGAAAGTTGGACAAGCCCGGTGGCTGCCGTAATGGGATTACCGGTAGCTATTTTGGGAGCGATGCTCGGTTGTTGGGTGATGGGAGTTCCAGTCAGCATTTATACACAAATCGGTATTATTCTGTTGATAGCCTTATCGGCGAAAAATGGTATTTTAATTGTGGAGTTCGCCCGTGATTACCGTAAGGCCGGCAATCCTATCCGTGAGGCGGCTTATGAGGCGGGGCATGTGCGTTTGCGTCCTATTCTGATGACTTCATTTACTTTTGTATTAGGTGTGATGCCGTTGCTGTTTGCAACAGGCGCTGGTGCCGGAAGCCGTGTGGCACTAGGTGCGGCAGTAGTATTTGGTATGGCCGTGAATACGATTTTTGCTACCGTTTATATTCCTAATTGGTATGAAGTGATGCAGAATATTCAAGAGAAATGCTTGACAAAGAAACAGTGAATGTTTCCTTTTCATATTTCACCACAGATTATACAAATTAACACAGATTGAATATAAATTGCTGATTGTCAATATAAATAATCTGAGTTGATATATATAGTCTGTGGTGAATTTATTATCTTTGCAGCAAACGTATAAAATATGGATACAATAAACAACGATCTTACTAACTTATTGCAACAGATGGGGGTGCATCAGGAAAGTCTGGGCATCACTCAGCGTATTGTCATGATAGCAGGGATTCTGATCATTGCTTTTGTGGCAGATTACTTTTGTAGAAAAATAATAGTTCCTACTATAAAAAAACTGACAGCAAGAACACAGGCTACTTGGATGATTATTTATTCAATGATGCTGTACTGGATAATATGTGTCATCTTATTCCACCTATAATATTGTATGTATTACTTCCTTTTGCTTTTCCACATGAGCCTGTGACTTTGACATTCATACTGAAGCTATGCTGGGTTTACATCACGGCTGTAGCCATGAAATTGATCTGTTCTTTTTTGACCTCTCTCTATACCATTTCAAGTGAACATGAGAAGCTGAAAAACCATCCTCTGAAAGGAGTATATCAGATGATAAAACTGATTGTGATTTGTGTAGGGGTAATTATTATAGTCAGTACATTGATAGATAAAGATCCTGTGAACATTCTTACAGGATTGGGTGCTTCTGCTGCTATTTTGATGTTGGTTTTCAAAGATACGATTATGGGATTGGTTGCCGGAGTCCAGCTTTCTGCCAATGATATGCTTCGACCGGGAGATTGGATTACTATGCCGAAATATGGAGCTGACGGTACAGTAATAGAAGTGACCCTTACCACTGTAAAAGTACGCAATTGGATAATACTATAACCACAGTTCCTCCTTATGCATTGGTCAGTGATTCGTTTCAGAACTGGCGTGGTATGCGGGAAAGTGGTGGACGTAGGGTGAAGCGTTCTATTAATATAGATATGAATACAGTCCATTTCTGTACACTGGAGCAAATGAAGACATTTGAAAAACAAGCTTGGATGTCAGACTTTGAAAAAACGGGAAAGGAGGAAGTGAATCTTTATGTGTTTCGTCACTATCTGGAATATTATTTGCGTCATAATCCTCGGGTGAATACAGAATTGATTTTGATGGTGCGTCAATTACAACCTACGCCGCAAGGATTGCCCATAGAACTTTATTTCTTCTCTGCCAATAAAGACTGGATTCCATACGAACGCTTGCAAGCAGAGGTCTTTGACCATTTGTTGGCTGTGCTTCCCGAATTCGGATTAAGGGTATTCCAAAGCCCTTCAGGATTGGATGTGTTGTCTCTTTCTTCTCATTAATTTATAATCTCACTAACGGAGAGATACAGGAAATCATTACATATTAACACGGATTAAATCAAATTTATTGATTGTCAGAATGAATAATCCATGTTAATATGTGAGAATGTACACTATTATACATGAAGTTCCAGTATAAACCGGGTCCCTTTTTTATAATCAGTGTCCAAAGTCAGTGTGCCATTTAATTTATAAGCGATAAGGCTGCAGGTAGGCAACCCTAGTCCGTTCCCTTGTGTTAAATCGCGTATTTTTGCAAATGGCTTGAACAGTCTTTCACGCGTTTCAACCGGAATTCCCGTTCCCGTATCAGTTAGTATGAATTGATGTGTATGAGCGCTTCGTTTTTTGAATTCCAGTGAAATCTTACCGCTTTTCGTATATTCTGCTGCATTGTTCAATAAATGGTTTAATATGCGTTCCAATTCTTCTGCATTTGTCTTAATATTTACACGTGGGACGTTTACCACTGCTTCTACTCCGGACTTGAAGTTTATTTTCGCTTTTTCCATAATACTTTCACATAATGTATTTATGTTCAGTTCCTTTAGCGGATAATGTTCTTCACGTGTTTCTTCCAATGAAATATACGTCTGGATAGCTGTCATTAGTTCTTTCAGTGCCTTGATGTTTTCATGTAATATTGGGGTAGATATTGTTCCCTTTGTTGCTTCATCTATTGTATTCAGACTTGGTTCAATTTGGGCGCTGATATTACCGATAAACTTAGACTTCTGCTCATTGTTTTCATTCGCTATTTGTAGGCTATGTTTCAATTTTTTTACTTGGCGGATATGTTTAAATAACAAGGTAGCTAAAAATAATAATCCGGCAGCTAATATGGCAGATAACACACATAATGCAATGATAATAATTAGATTTGTGGTAATCTTGTCTTCTTTTTCCTGCAAAATTTTTTGACTGGTTTCATATTTTTGTTGTAGTGTGTTTAGCTCATTGGCTGTTTTTACTGCTTTTATGGAATCTTGCCATGAAGTATAAAGTTTTCTCATTGCAATAGCCAATGGGGCATTATTATTCTGTTCGGCATATCCCAACATGTCTTTATAGCATTGGTCTATTCCTTTTTCATCTTTACCGGTAGAGCGCTTTTGGAATAAGATGTTGTAACATTCCAAGCTTTTGTCTGTCATACCGAAAGTTTGATAATAATTGGCTTCCGTCATTAGAAGTTCTTCTTGTAAAGAGTCTGATTTTAATAGGTCTGTATAGGAGTGAAGTTGTTTCAATAGTATCTTGCATTGTTCTGTATTTTTTAGATTCGTATACATACGCAGGCGTTCTTTACCCACCATGAAACGCAATTTGTACTCAGGTGATTTTTTTTCTTGCTCACTATAATAAATCAGTGCGTCCATTTGTCGGCAAGTGGCAAAGGCTTCTTTATATTGTCTGTTTTGAGTAAAGAGCGTACTTACCCGTATTCCCTCTTCTACCGCTTTATTTATTTGCTTTTGTTCGGCATACTGAGTGAATTTTGCCCACTTTGTATTTAACTCTTGAATATTGACACCTGCCGGTATGGCTGTAGTTTGTCCTTGCCCTGCAACACAACAAAAGGCAAGTGCTAATGTTAGAAGAATTTTTTTCATTATTGAAACAGGTTTTCTGCAAATATAACCTTTTTTTAAGCAAAAAGTTCGGGAAGTGCAACTTTTTTTCATCTTCTAGCGTCTAAACTGTAAAACAATAACTTTTAAGCAGGACAGGCCATCTTGTAAAAAGAATAAAATCATAATATTTAAAATGAGAAAAATAGTAATGATAGTCATACTGGTAGCCAGTATGGTACAAGGAGTTTTTGCCCAACAAATAATTATAAAGGGCACTGTGAAAGGCGCGACAAGTAAAAAGGCTGCAGAATATGTTAATGTAGTTTTACAAACAGCAGATTCGGTTTTTGTTGGAGGAACTATTACGAATAGCAAAGGCGATTTCTTACTGAATAAGGTCTATGCAGGCGATTATTTATTGGCATTATCCTGTGTGGGGTATCGTACGCAATTTATTGTATTAAACGGAATTAAACAGAATGTAAATTTAAGGGAAATTTTATTGGAAGATGATGCTGTGGCTATGGAAGGTGTAACAGTTAGTGCTTCCGGACAAATCAGTCATTCGGATCGTAAGTTGATTTTTCCTTCTGAACGGCAAATGAAGATTTCAACAAATGGAGTCAATCTGTTGCAACAGATGATGCTTCCCCGTATTCAGATAAATCCCATGAATAATGAGATAGGAGTGTTAGGGGGAGGAGAACTTCAGCTTCGTATCAATGGAGCGAAAGCAGAAGTTGAAGAGATTAAGGCATTACAGCATCAGACATTATTCGTATAGAGTATCATGACAACCCTGGTTTGCGTTATGGTAATGCTGAGGTAGTGCTTGATTATATTGTCCGTCGTCCGGAAACGGGGGGAAACTTTGGAGTGGATTTGTCTCAGGGGATGAATGCCATGTGGGGAGAATATAATGTTTTTGGAAAAGTGAACCATAAGAAGTCTGAGTTTGGTGTTTCGTATTACATGGGACCTCGCGATTTCTATGGTATGTATCGGGATAATGAAGAGGAATTCCATTTGGCGGACGGAACAACATTACATCGTATAGAAGAAGGTGAACCGGGGCACGGATCTGTGTTTATGAATAATTTAAGTATGAATTATAATTTACAGCAGACTGAAAATTCATTGTTCAGTGCTACTTTTCGTTTGAGAAGTAATAGCCAGCCTCATTGGGATTATCAAGGAGTATTGACTAATGTTGCCGATTCTGATGATAAGGTGGATATGATAGACCGTACTAAAAAAAGTTGGTCTCGTCCTTCGTTGGATCTTTATTATCAACAGGGATTGAAAAATAAGCAACTTTTGGTATTCAATGTGGTAGGTACTTATAATAGGGAAAAATCACGCCGTTTGTATCAAGAAAGCTTGCAGGATGAGTTGTTGACTGATATTAATAATAATGTATTAGGAGATAAATATTCTCTAATTGGGGAGGCTGTTTATGAGAAGCAATTTTCTAAAGGAAATTCGTTGAGTTTCGGGTTGCGCCATACCCAGTCTTTCGCCAATAATGCATACCGTAACGGTCATTATTATGAAACGGATATGAATCAAGGGGATACATATGTTTATGGGGAATATAGAGGAAAGGTAAATAAATTGGACTACAGATTGGGTGTAGGTGTTACTCGTTCTTATTACAAACAAAGTGGTGATGATTCGTATGAGAATTATAGTTTTAATCCTCGTTTGGTACTGCATTATACGTTGCCGGGAAATTCATTCGTCCGTTGGAAATCCGATATCAGTAATGCTTCTCCGTCATTGGGGGATTTAAGTGCAGTAGAACAGATTGTGGATTCGTTGCAAATCAGACGAGGCAATCCGAACTTGAAAGCCTATTTGCGTTATCACACAGAGTTGACATACGAATGGCAGAAAGGTATATTTTATTCTAATCTTTGGGGGGCGTATGATTATCGGCCGAATGCCATTATGGACGAGAAGTATCAGGACGGTGACAAGATTGTACAGACATGGGACAATCAAAAGGATTGGCAGAAATTATCAGGCGTCTGACTTTGCGTGTTGGCCCTATTAAGGATATGCTACAGTTCTCGTTTACCGGTGGAGTAAACCATTATATGAGTCATGGTAATACATATTCTCATACTTATACAAACTGGTATTGTAATGCTGAAGCATCCTTTAATTACAAGCAGTTCTCTCTTTACTGGCAGATGAATACTAATTGGAATAATTTCTGGGGGGAAACCTTGTCAGGGGGGGAGAATATTCAGGTATTGGTGATGTATTACACGCACAAGAATTTGCGTGTAGGGTTGGGAGCTTTTAATCCGTTTACGGATAATTATAAACAGCAGACTGAGAACTGGAATAAATATGCTTCTTATAAAAAAACGAATTATGTGAAGGAGAGCTCGCAAATGTTTTTGGCAAGTGTTTCTTATAATTTCTCGTTTGGCCGTAAGTTTAAAGCAGGCAACGGAGGGTGAATAATAGTGATAACGATTCCGGAGTGATGAGTACCGGAAAATAAACAAGATAATCATTTTAATGAACTTAAGTTCATGGGGCAAGTAAGTTAAGTAACTTGGCTCACGAACATAAGTTGCTTGGCTTACGAAGTTAAGTTCATAAATTTATCGAAATAATAGATATATTACCCTTAACAAAATCATATATGAAAATGAAAAAAACTTGATTGATTATGAGCTCCTGTGGGAGAAAATTACGGATTACGTAAAGGCCACCAGTAGAACGACTGCTCGTCCTGTACTTCTATTATATTATGTATTGCGAAGCCCCGAAACTCCCTCTTCGGATAAAATGTTGATTGTGGCGGCACTTTCGTATTTGGTATTGCCGATTGATTTGATTTCGGCTAAGCGGTTACCAATTATCGGCTGGATTGATGAAGCGGTATCTTTGGTTTATGCTTATAAAAAGGTGTGCCGCTATGTGACTCCTGAGATTGAATCAGAAGTGGATAATGTACTGGAACGCTGGTTTCCGGAAGGAAAGTACGAATTGATAGAAGAATAAATATTGTACTTATCTTTGGGGAGTAAGGATGGGTAAATGGAGTATTTTAGGAATGGGCTTCGTCGACTTTCGGCGTGGCCCTTGCTGATTGTAGACAAAGGTAGATTGTAATTCTACCCCAAGGAACTTCATTTTGTTTCATATATTATGCATCTATGATTTTTAACTGGTACGGAAAGAATTATAGAACTGTCTGTTCTTACGTTCCGGATGGAAATAAAGCAATATATTTGGAATGAAATCATTTTGTCTGAGAATATGTGATGTATGTAAAAGTGTTACAATATGTTTTGAGTATTGTCAATACCTTATAGTTCAATGTTTAACATGACCTAAGTTCTCTTAGAACTTTATATTAAATATTGCTGCAAAGATGTGAAAATATATTAAATACCAAAGATATCGCAGCTAAAATGTTGGATAATAAATAATTTTATTCTAATAGGATTTACTTTTTGCTTGCCAAACTCAGCAAAACAACTCTTTTTGAACGTTTTTATCTAAGTTCTAAGAGAACTTAGCATTTATGAACGTTAAATTAAAAAGTTTTTTTATGAAAAAGAGAGTTTTGTTTACGTTGACTTGTCTATTCCTATGGACAGGTATGACAATGGCTCAGGTATCCCGAATTACTGGAGTTGTAGTTTCGGCAGAAGACAATGAGCCGATTGTCGGAGCTTCGGTTCTTGTGAAAGGTACTACCCTTGGAACTATTACCGATATGAATGGCCGGTATAGTATAAACAATGTTCCGGTCAATGCAAAATCTTTGGTAATATCGTTTGTCGGTATGAAAACACAAGAATTGGCTATAAAGGGTGGTGAGCAAAGAGTAGTGATGCAAAGTGATACAGAATTGATTGATGAGGTCGTTGTAGTAGCTTATGGTACACAGAAAAAATCATCTTTTACCGGAGCTGCTTCCACAGTAGGGGCCAAATCCATAGAGAAACGTGCTATCACTAATGTTACAGCTGCATTGGAAGGGAATGCTTCCGGAGTTCAGGTGACTGCTGCCACCGGACAACCTGGTGAATCTTCTTCTATCCGTATTCGTGGGTTTGGCTCAGTCAATGCATCCAATGCTCCTTTATATGTAGTGGACGGAACTATATATAATGGTAGCATAGGTGATATTAATCCTGCAGATATTGAGTCTATGACTATATTGAAAGATGCGGCATCTACTTCTTTGTATGGTTCAAGTGCGGGTAATGGTGTTATCTTGATTACTACTAAAAAAGGTAAAGAGTCAGGTGGAACAGGAGTAAACTTGACTATTAACCAAGGATGGTCAAACAGGGCTTATAAAGATTATAAAAAGGTGGGAATTTATGATTACTATCCTTTACAATGGGAGATGTTGAAGAATTCCTATATTACATCTGGTAAAGATGTCGCAACGGCAGCCTCATTGGCAACATCTAAAATTGGAAGTACGTTGAAATATAATCCTTTTGTTGGTGTCGCAGATGATGCCATTGTCGGAACTGATGGAAAGCTGAATTCTTCAGCCGATGCATTGAAGTGGGGAGATGATTTGGATTGGGAAGATGCAGCTTTCAAAACCGGCTATCGTCAGGAATATAATTTGAGTTATAATACAAAAACAGAAAAAAGTGATACTTATGCTTCTGTTGGTTATTTAAATGACGATGGTTATATGATTAAGACTGACTTTGAACGTTATTCTGGTCGTTTGAATTATAATGTGTACCCTACTAAATGGTTCAAGACTGGTTTGAATTTGGGAGTAACTCGTACGGTATCCAATTATTCAACTTCAGATTCGGGAAATTCGAGTTCATATAGTAACCTTACACGTTTTATTCGTACCATGGCTCCTATATATCCCGTTCATAAACATGATTTGGAAACCGGTGCTTATTTGGATGCTAATGGTAAGGCAACTACTGATCCGGGTGAATATATTTATGATTATGAAGGAACTCGCTTGTCGAATAATGGACGTGATGCGATAGCTGAAACAGAGTTCAATCAACGTGAACTAGTGCGTGTTAATCAGACTGGACATACTTATCTCACTTTGACTCCGGTTGAAGGTTGAACCTTACAGCCAATTACTCTATCAATAATATTGATTATCGTCGTAAAGTCTATGAAAATCCTTATGTGGGCGATGGTACTGCAGGACCGGGCCGTTTGAACCAGATGTCTACCCGGACGCTGACTCAGACCTTTAATCAATTGATAACTTATAACAAGTCTATCGGAAATCATAACTTTGACGTTCTTTTAGGACATGAAAACTATTCTTATAAGTATGAGTATTTATATGGTATGAAGACTCAGGAAACAGTTTCGGGTATGTATGAATTTGGTAATTTCGTAAATATCAGTTCACTTAGCTCCTATACAAATACCTATAAAAAGGAAGGTTACTTTGGCCGTATCAATTATGATTATGCTCATAAATACTACGCTTCACTTTCTTATCGCCATGATGGTTCCTCGCGTTTGCAAAAGAGAACCGTTGGGGGGATTTCTGGTCGTTCGGAGCAGGCTGGAGAATTAGTGAAGAGGCATTTATGAAGGATGTGAAATGGGTGAATAACTTGAAATTACGTGCTTCTTACGGTGAAACAGGTAATGATAATATATTGGATAGTGATGGTGATCCTGATTATTATCCTTATCAGACCTTATATGGTTTGGGATATAAAAATGGTTCAGAAGCTGGAGCCTACTTCACGGTGATAGCCAATCCCTCATTGAAATGGGAAACACAAATATCTACGGATATTGCTCTTGAATTTGGTTTGTTTGACTGTTTGACGGGTACTATTGAATATTTTAAGAAAGATTCCAAGGATTTGTTGTTTGATGTTTCTCAGCCCGCTTCTGTCGGAGTAACATCCATTATACAGAATATTGGTAAGGTCACTAATTCAGGAGTGGAAATAGAGTTGGATTATAATGCATTTAAAAATAAAGACTGGAGTGTATCTGTTGGGGCCAATGCTACTTTTGTGAAGAATAAGATAAAGAACCTGCCGGCTACAATGAAAGAAAATGGATATATCAGTGGTTCTAAAAAGTGGTTGGAAGGAAAGTCCATTTATGAATTCTGGCTTCGTCAATGGCATGGGGTAGACCCTCAGACCGGTGATGGTTTATATGTGGCTGATGTAAGTAAATATAATCAAGGGAATATTGGAACAGGGGATGGAAACATTACACAGAGCCAGTTTGATGAGTATAAAAAAACAGTAGTGACTATTGATGGTAAGGAATTGACCAATTCGTATACTTATGCTAAATACGACTTCAGTGGTTCTTCTATTCCTGATGTGTTTGGTGGGTTTAATGTCAGAGTAAGTTATAAGAACTTTGATTTGGCTGCTGTATTCTCTTACCAGTTGGGCGGTCAGGTTTTGGATACTAATTATGCTACCATGATGAGTATGACTGAATTTGGTTATGCACAAAGTCCGGATTTGTTAAAAGCATGGAAACAGGCAGGGGATATTACTGAGGTTCCCCGCATAGACAATAGTGCAGCTCATACCACGAATATTGGTCAGTCTTATTCAACTCGTTGGCTTACCAGTCGGATTATCTTAATTTAAGATCTGTCACTATTGGCTATCAGTTCCCAAAAGCTTGGTTGAGCAAAGTGATGCTTAAGAGCGCCCGTTTGAATCTGACTGCGGAAAACCTGTTCATGTTGAAAGCCCGTCAGGGATTGAATCCGATGGCTAATTATTCCGGTGTAACTTATAATGAATATATGCCGTCCCGTAATATCACGTTAGGCTTAATGTTTCATTCTAAAAAATAAAAGAATTATGAGATCAATTAAAAATATAACATTAGGATTAGCGACAGTTGGAGTAATGTTCCTATCTGGTTGTGCCGGTGATTATCTGGATACTATTCCCTCTACCTCTGTTTCAGAAACGACAATAAACACCTCGTTGGACAATCTTTATATAGCATTGAATGGAATTCATAAAGAGATGGTTTCTCAGGAAAGTGGATATCAGTGTTTGGGCGGTGAACCCGGTTTTATGATGTCACGTGATGCAGAGGCTGATGATATGAATTGGCAGACAAATACATGGATGAAGGCGGCTATTTAGGATGGCAATGCAATATGAATGAAACGAATGGTTATAATTATAAGTTCTGGCAAATTTATTATCAATGGATTCTGAATGCTAACAAAATTTTGGCGGGTTTGGAGGAAGTTGAAATAACTAGCCAGGAATTGTTTGACCAGATAAAGGGAGAAGCTTTGTGTATCCGTGCTTGGGCTCATTTTAATTTGGTACAGCTTTATGCAAAACGTTATGAAGCCGGCAAGGATAATACACAGGATGGAATTCCTTATCGTGAAAAAGCTGTGGCCGAAGAGCAGGCACGTAATTCCGTAGAAGATGTTTATGCTAAAATCAATAATGATTTGGATGAGGCTTGTATACTTTTGAGTGGAATAAAAGTAAATGATGTCAATCATTATAGCGAGATGGTGGCATGGGGATTGAAGGCACGTGTAGCATTGACCATGCAAGATTATAATAATGCGGCGGTTTATGCAGGGAAGTCTATTTCTTTAGCTGAAGCAGGTGGTCACCAGTTGATGACTGGCAGTCAGTTGAATTGTGGGTTTGCCAATATTACGACGGACACTAAAGAAGCGATGTATGCTGCAATGACTCCCGATGATAAGACTGTTTATTTTTATTCTTATTATGCATATATGTCATGGAACTTTAACTCCAGTGCCATTCGTCAGGGAGTGAAGTGCATAAATGTGGATGCTTATGAAACGATGTCTGAAACAGACTTACGGCGTGCGTGGTGGGATCCGACTGGGGAAGCATCTGTTCCATCATCAAGTTATGCAAAGAATGCTTATCAAAACCGTAAGTTTACTGCCCGTTCTACAGCCGATGCTGTAGGTGATGTCGCATTTATGCGTTTGGCAGAAATGTATCTCACCCAGGCTGAAGCTTTAGCTCGTGCAGGAAAAGATAGTGAGGCGCAGACTGTGTTTACTAAATTCCAGATAACCCGCGATCCCTCTTATATCTCGAAAGGTAATACTGGTGATGCTTTGGCAGAGGAAATTATGAATAGTCGCCGGGTGGAATTATGGGGTGAAGGTTTTCGTTTTTATGATTTGAAACGTTTGCATTTGTCTATTAAACGTGGATCAAATTTTGATATAGCTTTCTGTACTTTCCTTGAAAAGGATAAAGATGCACAAGGTTGGGTGTGGGAGATACCTAAAATTGAAACAGACTTTAATTCACTTTGTACGAAGAACTATTAATAATTCTCTCTAACACATAAATTTTCTCTTAAAGGAGGTGGGCAGACTTTTTTCTTGAAAGTTTTGTACCACCTTTTTGCTTAACATAACCTTTGTTTTACAAGGTCGATAGCTTTTCTGGTTTTCTTTTTGTGTTACTTGTGTTGTCTAATATCAATTTTGTTAATGTTTTTTTTAGTAATTTAGAAGAAATGGATTTAATTTATACTTGTTCTAATTGCTATAATCCATTGTTTTGAATGAAGTAAAGAACCTGTAAACACAAAATAAGTGTAAACAGATTCTTTACTATTGTTTAAAATGATAAACTATTTAGGTGAAAAAGTTTATTCCTCTTCGTCCAGTAAAATGTTCATAATCTGAACAGCTGCTTTGGCAACAGAAGTTCCGGGGCCGAAGATTGCTACAACACCTGCCTTGTATAAGAAGTCATAGTCTTGAGCGGGGATAACACCACCAGCGATAACTAAAATATCTTCACGACCTAATTTCTTTAATTCTTCAATAATCTGCGGGATCAGTGTCTTATGTCCGGCAGCCAATGAAGAAACACCTACTACATGAACGTCGTTTTCCACTGCGTCACGAGCAGCTTCGGCAGGAGTTTGGAACAACGGTCCCATATCTACGTCGAAACCACAGTCGGCATAACCTGTTGCAACTACTTTTGCACCACGGTCGTGTCCGTCCTGTCCCATCTTGGCAATCATGATACGCGGACGGCGGCCTTCCTTCTTTGCAAATTCTTCGGTCAGTTCGCAAGCTTTTGCGAAGTCTGTATCCTTTTTACTTTCTGATGAGTACACGCCTGATATAGTTCTGATTACTGCTTTATAACGTCCTACAATTGTTTCACAAGCATCCGAAATCTCGCCCAAGGTAGCACGGACATGAGCCGCCTCTACAGCCAGTTCCAGCAAATTGCCTTTACCTGTCTTTACACATTCGGTGATGGCTGCCAAAGCTTTGTCTACTTCTGCTTGATTGCGGCCTTCTTTCAAACGCTTCAGATTTTCAATTTGTTCCAAACGCACAGCTGTATTGTCTACTTCAAGGATATCGATAGGATCCTCTTTTTCCAAACGATATCTGTTGGTGCCGACAATTGTCTGGGCACCGGAGTCGATACGGGCCTGAGTACGTGCCGCAGCTTCTTCAATACGCATTTTGGGTACTCCGGTTTCGATAGCTTTCGCCATACCGCCCAAGCTTTCAATTTCCTGAATATGTTCCCAAGCCTTGTGAGCCAATTCGTTAGTTAAAGATTCTACATAGTAAGAACCACCCCATGGGTCAACGTTCTTGCAAACATATGTTTCTTCCTGAATATAAATCTGAGTATTACGTGCGATACGTGCAGAGAAGTCGGTGGGCAATGCAATTGCTTCATCCAACGCGTTGGTGTGCAGTGACTGGGTGTGTCCCAATGCTGCTGCCATAGCTTCAATACAAGTACGACCTACATTGTTGAATGGATCTTGCTCTGTCAATGACCAGCCGAAGTCTGGGAATGGGTACGCAATGCCAGTGATTTTGGATTCTTCGGGTTGAACTGTTTGACAATTTTGGCCCACAACATACGTGCTGCGCGCATTTTGGCAATTTCCATAAAATGATTCATGCCGATAGCCAGAAGAATGACAGACGTGGAGCGAATGCGTCGATGTCTATACCTGCAGCGACTCCGGCCCGAAGATATTCCAAACCGTCAGCCAGTGTATAAGCCAATTCAATATCTGCTGTGGCACCTGCTTCCTGCATGTGGTAGCCCGAGATGGAGATAGAATTGAACTTAGGCATTTTTTGTGAGGTATATTCAAATATGTCAGAGATGATCTTCATGGAAAAGGCAGGTGGATAAATATATGTGTTACGCACCATAAACTCTTTTAAGATATCATTCTGGATGGTTCCGGCCATTTCTTCCAATTTAGCTCCCTGTTCCAAACCTGCATTGATGTAGAATGCCATGATGGGAAGTACGGCACCGTTCATGGTCATGGAAACAGACATCTTATTCAAAGGAATACCATCGAACAAAACTTTCATATTTTCCAATGAGCAAATAGACACACCTGCCTTACCTACGTCACCTACTACACGTTCATGGTCGGGGTCATAGCCGCGGTGTGTCGGAAGGTCGAATGCGACAGACAAGCCTTTCTGACCTGATGCCAAATTACGGCGATAGAATGCGTTGCTTTCTTCGGCAGTGGAGAAACCTGCGTACTGGCGGATAGTCCAAGGACGGAAAGTGTACATCATGGAGTACGGGCCGCGAAGATAAGGAGGAATACCTGCTACATAGTTCAAGTGCTCCATGCCTTCCAAATCTTCTTTAGTGTAAACAGGCTTCACATTAATGTGTTCCGGCGTTTTCCAGTCGGCGGTGATGCCGTTTTCTTTTTGCCACTCCATACCATTCTGAGGTTGGAATCCGGCATATATATCTATATTTTTAAAATTCGGTTTCATTGTTCTTCCTTACTTAATTCCTAACTTAGCGTTGTATTCTTTCAATGTGTCCAATACGTTAACACGTACATGGATAAAGTTTTCGATGCCTGCGGCTTTCAGCTCTTCCATACAAGCAGGAGCACCTGCAACAATGAAGATGGCTCTTCCATCTAATGCCTTGAATGCAGGAATAGCATATTCTGCGTATTCATCATCGCTGGAACAGATAACTACGATGTCTGCACCGGCTTTCATAGCTGCTTCGACACCGGCCTCTACTGTGGGGAAGCCCAAATTGTCGATTACTTCGTAACCGGCACAAGCCAAGAAGTTGCATGAGAATTGGGCACGTGCTTGGCGCATGGCCAGATTACCGATAGTTAGCATAAATGCTTTCGGGCGTTTGCCGGATTTCTCTGTCTGCAAACGAAGTACTTCAAACTGGCTGGCAGCACGGTCGAAGTTTAATGTGGCAAACGGTTTTTCACAGTTGTCATGATTGCCTCCACAACAACATTTGGCTTCTACAGGAGCCTTTTCGCCTGCTTTTTCATTGAAGTTAGGATATTGGTTGGTACCCAGTAGAATTTCTTTGCGTTTTGAAACGGAGTCGTGGCGGACCTTGTTGCTTGCGTTGATCGCTTCCTGTACTTTTCCTGCTTTGACTGCTTCCAGCATTCCTCCTTCGTCTTCCACTTTCAAGAATAACTCCCATGCCTGTGTGGCAATAGAAATTGTTAAATTTTCAATAAAGTAAGAACCCGCGGCGGGGTCAACTACTTTGTTGAAATGACATTCTTCTTTTAGCAATAACTGTTGGTTACGGGCGATACGTTCAGAGAAGTCGTCCGGAGTTTCGTAAGTCTTGTCAAACGGGGTTACAGTGATGGAGTTGACTCCTGCCAAGGCGGCACTCATCGCTTCGGTTTGAGTGCGGAGCAGGTTTACATGTGCGTCAAACAAAGTCAGGTTGAAAGTGGATGTTTCAGCATGTGCCACCATTTTGCAGGCACAGAAACAAGTGCCGTCTTCCGCTTTGTTCGGACATTCGGGTTGGCAGTTGCATTGAGGATGATATTCTTTTACGATGTCCGCCCATAACATACGTGCTGCGCGGAACTTGGCAATTTCCAGAAAATAGTTGGAACTGATGCCGAAATTGAATTTTATTTTCTTGGCAACCAGTGCAGCAGGAACTCCTGCTTCTACCAGTTTGCTCAGATATTCGTTACCCCAAGCCAATGCATATCCCAGTTCTTGTGAAATATAAGATCCGGCATTGTTCAGTTCTATCGCATTGACACAGATACAACGGAATTTAGGTAGCGGAGCCAGTACTTCTACCAATTCTTTGGCGGTAGTGATGAAATTGCTAAGGTCTTTGCCTTTTACCATCATTTTACCCATAGGGTCATAGTTGACGGAGCCTTGCAATTTGGTCAGGTCGTATTCTTTCTTTTGGAAGTAAGCAACCAACAATTTGGCTAATTCCACCGTATGTCCTTGACAAGTGGAGAAGTTTAACTCAATGCATTCCGCACAGATATCATTCAATAATGTTTCGATATATTCAGGACTGAGATCTTTCTTCTTTACGTAGAATCCCAATGAGTCAACACCTTTGTTCAAAATATCCAGTGCTTTAGCATTGGCTTCTTTAGGACACTCTACTTTGATTTCCTGACGCACGAACCAAGTATTGTCGTTTTTCTTCGTGCCTCTTACATAGGGGAATTCTCCGGGTAGTCCTTCGGTTGTTTTCAAACCTTCCAGATCTTCCTGGCGATAAAATGGTTTTACTTTAAAACCTTCGTTGGTTCTCCAAACCAATTTCTTTTCAAAATCAGCGCCTTTCAAGTCTGCTGTAATCTTTTCCATCCACTGTTCCGTAGAAACGGCTGGGAAGTCCGAAAAGAGTTTCTCTTTACTATCTGCCATAGTTTATTCGGTATTAATATTTAAGAATTATATCACATACTTTTTCAATAGTATGGGCAAATATACTAAAACCTTTTAAATAGAATCCTTTTTTTAGCTATTTTCATAAAGGAGAAAGAGAGGTTTCTGTCATTTTGTTAACTGACGAAAGCAAAAGATGTTCTTATTGCAAAGTGGATATTGCAAAATAAATAAGAATCATGAAATAATAGTTTTCAAATTGTTGGGTTGAGTGAGGGGAATTCATTAATTTTGCGGCAATTTTATAAAAACATAGTATTATATCATGGACTGGTTACAAAATCTATTATTTGATGAAAACTCAATAGCGCATATCGTGCTGCTTTATTCTTTTGTGATTGCAGTAGGAGTGTTGCTGGGAAAAATTAAATTTTTCGGAGTATCGTTAGGTGTTACTTTTGTTTTGTTTACCGGTATTGTCTGCGGACATTTCGGTTTAACGGGGAATACACAGATACTTACATTTTTACAGGATTTCGGACTAATATTGTTCGTGTTCTGTATCGGACTTCAGGTAGGTCCTTCTTTTTTCTCTTCCTTCAAGAAGGAGGGATTGCAATGAATCTAGTAGCAATGGGGATTGTCGCATTGAATATTGCTGTGGCTGTGGCTTTGTATTATGGCTTGAACGGCCGGATAGAGCTGCCTATGATGGTGGGTATTCTTTGTGGTGCAGTAACGAACACGCCGGGACTGGGTGCTGCCAACGAAGCGTTGAGCCAGCTGAATTACAATGGCCCGCAGATAGCGATGGGATATGCGTGCGCTTATCCATTGGGAGTGCTGGGTATCATTGGTTCTATTATTGCTATCCGCTACATTTGCCAGATTAATTTGAAAAAGGAGGAAGAGGATATCGCTAAAGAAGAAGCTGCAAATCCTCATCTGACTCCTCGTATGATGCACCTGGAAGTTCATAATGAGGCATTGGCAGGAAAAACGTTGCTTCAGGTCAGAGACTTCATGGGGCGTGATTTTGTTTGTTCACGTATTTTGCAGAACGGTCATGTCAGTATTCCTAATCGTGATACTGTTTTCCATCTTGGTGATCAGTTGTTTGTGGTTTGTGCAGAGGATGATGCGGAAGCCATTATTGCTTTTATCGGTCCTAAAATTGAAGTGGATTGGGAAAAGCAGGATACTCCGATGGTATCCCGCCGTATTTTGATTACACAACCTAAAATGAATGGTAAGCAATTGGGGGAATTTCATTTCAGTAGTATGTATGGTGTGAATGTGACTCGTGTCAACCGTTCAGGTATGGATATCTTCGCTTCACGTAACTTAACCTTGCAGGTAGGTGACCGTGTAATGGTGGTAGGTCCTCAGGATGCGGTGGAACGTGTTGCCAATTTGATGGGTAACTCATTGAAACGTTTGGATCATCCTAATATCGTGACTATTTTTGTGGGTATCTTCTTGGGGATTTTCTTTGGTAGTCTGCCTATTGCATTTCCAGGTATTCCTACTCCGGTAAAATTGGGTTTGGCCGGTGGTCCGTTGATTGTATCTATTTTGATAGGTCGTTTCGGATATAAATTGAAATTGGTGACTTATACCACTATGAGTGCCAATTTGATGTTGCGTGAAATTGGTATTGCTTTGTTCCTTGCCAGTGTGGGGATAAAGGCTGGTGCGAATTTTGTGAATACGGTTGTCGATGGAGATGGTCTGTTGTATGTGGGTTGTGGTTTCCTCATTACAGTTATACCTTTATTAATAATGGGAGCGGTTGCACGCTGGCATTACAAGATGAATTATTTCATGTTGATGGGGCTTATTGCAGGTAGTAACACCGATCCCCCCGCATTGGCGTATTCTAATCAGACAGCAGGTAATAATGCTCCGGCGGTAGGTTATTCTACTGTGTATCCGGTATCCATGTTCCTTCGTATTCTGACTGCCCAATTATTGATATTAATATTGGCAAGTTGATATTGGCAAAAAGTATAAAAACAATAAAGTATAACTTGTAGGAGGGGGTGTCAAAAAATGGTAGCTTGAATCATTTTTTGGCGCACCCTCTTGCTGATTAAAAGAATAAATATGATTTCAGTAGATGGATTGACCGTTGAGTTTGGCGGTACCACCTTGTTTAGTGACATATCTTTTCAGATAAATGAGAAAGACCGTATTGCCTTGATGGGGAAAAATGGTGCGGGTAAGTCTACCTTATTAAAGATTTTGGCTGGTGTACGGCAACCTAGTCGTGGAAAGGTGTCGGCTCCTAAGGATTGTGTGATAGCTTATCTTCCCCAGCATCTGATGACAGAGGATGGGCGTACTGTATTCGAGGAAGCTTCTCAGGCATTCTCGCATCTTCATGTTATGGAGGCAGAAATAGAAGCCATAAATAAGGAACTTGAAACGCGTACCGATTATGAAAGTGATTCATATATGGAGTTAATCGAGAAAGTTTCTGCCATGAGTGAGAAGTTTTATTCCATTGATCTTACCCATTTTGAAGAAGATGTGGAAAAGGCTTTGCTGGGACTTGGTTTTATGCGTGAGGACTTCAATCGCCCTACCAGTGATTTCAGTGGTGGCTGGCGTATGCGTATTGAGTTGGCTAAATTATTGCTCCAGAATCCAGATGTATTATTGCTGGATGAGCCCACTAACCATCTTGATATTGAATCCATCCAGTGGTTGGAAGATTTCTTGGTCAATAGTGCCAAAGCGGTAATTGTCATCAGCCACGACCGTAAATTTGTAGATAATATCACAACCCGTACCATTGAAGTGACGATGGGGCGCATCTATGATTATAAAGTGAACTATTCCCAATATCTGATATTGCGTAAAGAACGACGCGAGCAACAGATGAAGCAATATGAGGAACAGCAGAAGATGATACAGGAAACCAAGGATTTCATAGAACGGTTCAAAGGAACTTATAGTAAAACTTTGCAAGTGCAGAGCCGTGTGAAGATGCTTGAGAAATTAGAATTGGTTGAAGTGGACGAAGAAGATACCTCAGCATTGCGGTTGAAATTCCCGCCTTCTCCACGAAGTGGAAATTACCCGGTCATTATGGACAGGGTGGGAAAGACCTATGGTGACCATGTAGTTTTCAAGGATGCCTCATTGACCATCGAGAGAGGGGATAAAGTGGCTTTTGTGGGCAAGAATGGTGAAGGTAAGTCTACTTTGGTAAAGTGTATCATGCGTGAGATAGAGCATGAAGGGACTTTAACGCTGGGACACAATGTGCAGATTGGTTATTTTGCTCAGAATCAAGCCTCTTTATTGGACGAGAACCTCACGGTTTTTCAAACGATAGATGATGTGGCGAAAGGGGAGATCCGTAATAAAATACGAGACTTGTTGGGTGCATTTATGTTTGGCGGCCCCGAAGCTTCCATGAAGAAGGTGAAAGTGCTCAGTGGTGGAGAACGTACTCGTCTTGCCATGATCAAACTATTGTTGGAACCGGTGAATCTGTTGATTTTAGATGAGCCTACTAATCACTTGGATATGAAAACCAAAGATATCCTGAAACAAGCTTTGGTGGACTTTGACGGCACATTGATTGTTGTGTCTCATGACCGTGACTTTTTGGACGGATTAGTGACGAAAGTGTATGAATTTGGGAATAAAAAGGTAAAAGAACATCTCTGTGGCATCTATGAGTTCCTGGAAACAAAGAAAATGGAAAGTTTGCAGGAGTTGGAAAAATAAATTAGCTTTGCATCTGTTAACTTTGGATTGGAGGTGGAGATGCAAACAATTTCTATAGATATAAATAAAGTACAAAAAGGAGACGAGGCGGAGTTTCGTCTTCTTTTTAATCTTTTCTATCCTCGTCTGATGTCTGTAGCTTGCCGTTTTGTGCTGAACATATTGCTGAAGATATTGTACAAAGTGTTTTTGTCATGTATTGGGAACAGAAGTCTACCTTGACACCTAATGCCATTCATTCTTTCCTCTATAAATGTACACAGAATAATTGCCTGAATTATCTGAAGCACCAAGCTGTTGTGCTGGGGCATGAGGAGGAGGTGCGTTTGGCGGAAGAACGCATGGCCTTTCAGCTGGCAGGATCGGATGCCAATGAATTGTGGAATGAGGTGGTTGAGCGTGACATCCGGAAATTGTTGGAAGCTTCCATCTCTAAATTACCTCCTAAATGTCGTCAGGCTTTCGAATTGTCTTATTTTAAAGAGATGACTTATAAAGAGATAGCGGAGGCTATGCATATTTCATCCCGTACGGTGGAAGAACATGTACAGAAAGCCACAAAATTCTTGAGAGAGGATTTGAAGGAGGTATTGTTCTGCCTGTTGTTTTTGCTTCGTTAATACTTTCATGCAGGCTTTTTCTGGAGTCTGTAAAAAATAAAATGCAAAAAAAAGCATTTTTTCTTCTTTTTAACCCCGTAGTTCTTTCTTGGTTAATTGTCTTAATAATGAAAGACAATAAAGAAAGTAAATGAAAGGACGATATTTTAATTCGATATATTAATAAGCA
>ENA-OQBT01000179-OQBT01000179.1-human-gut-metagenome-genome-assembly--contig:-NODE-179-length-44084-cov-3.423983_pt1 | contig 44084 bp, 51 predicted proteins | sample MGYA00242749_ERZ504557 | MGnify/ENA primary metagenome ERZ504557 (study PRJEB26092, sample SAMD00036243) | human gut metagenome | host: Homo sapiens | study: EMG produced TPA metagenomics assembly of... | reverse complement strand
AATTCTTCTCCTTAATATAAGATTCTAATACTGATGTGATGTCGTTGATTTGAAAACCCATTTTTTGCATATTATTAACAAAAGATTCGAGTTCAGCCTCAGCAACTTCGCGACGTTTTTGCATAATAAGATCTGTATCTTCTGTTACAAAACGCCCTGATGTTCGTTGAGAGTAAACCATACCTTCTCGCTCGAGTTCTGAAAAAGCACGTTGCATGGTGTTAGGATTGACACCAGCTTCCTCAGCAAGTTCACGGACAGTTGGAAGTTGGTCACCATTTTTTATTTCTTGACTGATAATTTGCATTTTAATATGCTGTGCAATTTGAACATAAATAGGTGATTTTTCATCAAATTTCCAGGACATACCATACCCCTTTCTATTAATTTTCAAAGAAGTCTTGTACTATATAAATAGTACAGAAATAAATTTGAAAAGTCAAGGAAACTATCATCTTTATTTCCTATTTATATTAAAAACTAAATTAAATATTATTTTAGTGTATAATGGAACTAAGTTAATTAACCCGAAAGGAGCATTTTTATGTTTGCCCAGTTAGACACGAAAACTGTCTATTCTTTTATGGATAGCTTGATTGACTTAGAGGGGTATGTTAAAGCGGCTAAATCTTTAGGTTATCAAACAGTTGGAATTATGGACAAGGATAATCTTTACGCAGCTTTTCATTTTATTGAAGAGGCTAAAAAACAATCCTTGCAGCCTGTTGTTGGGTTAGAGTTATCTTTTGCCGTTGAGGAGACACTATCGTTAAAACTCTACCTACTTGCACAAGATACAACCGGTTATAAAAATTTGATGAAGATTTCGAGTAAACAGATGTCTTCAGGCATTCAGCTAGGCGAACTCTTTAATTATTTAACTGGTGTAGCCATAGTAGTGCCTTATTTTGAGAAATTAGAGACATTGTCGCTTCCTTTTGATTACTACATTGGGGTTGATGTTAATTCGCCTCAAAAAGCATATGAAAAGCCAATTTTTCCACTTTATACGGTTCGTTATTTTGAAACTAATGAGGTGGAAGCTCTCCACATGCTACACGCTATTCGTGATAATATTAGCTTAAAAGATGCGCCGCCTGCACCTCAAGGACAAAATCTGTTAGCTTGTGATATTTTGACACAAGCGTTTAGAGAGACATTTCCGCAAGCGTTAGAAAATCAGGAAAAGCTTATATCAAACATTCATTATGAGTTTGACACAGATTTAAAATTGCCAAGATTTAATCGTCAAAAGCTAGCACAGGAAGAATTGATTGAACGAACAGAAGCGGGATTGCGAGCTAAAAATTTGTGGCTGCCAGCTTATCAGGAGCGTTTAGAGAAAGAACTATCAATCATCCATAAAATGGGCTTCGATGATTATTTCTTAATTGTCTGGGACTTGTTGCGTTTTGGTCGAAGTCATGGTTATTATATGGGAATGGGACGTGGTTCAGCTGCAGGGAGCTTGGTTTCTTACGCCTTGATATTACGGGGATTGACCCAGTCAAAAATAACTTACTTTTTGAACGTTTCTTAAATGAAGAACGCTATAGCATGCCAGATATTGATATTGACTTGCCAGATGTGTATCGTAGCGAGTTTCTTCATTATGTACGTGACCGTTACGGAAGTTTACATTCAGCGCAGATTGTGACGTTTTCAACCTTTGGAGCAAAACAAGCCATTCGTGATGTTTTTAAACGGTTTGGGGCTCCTGAACATGAGTTGACAAATATCACGAAAAAATCAGTTTCAGAGATACTTTAACATCGGTTTACGACAAAAATCTTTCTTTTCGTCAGATTATTAATTCCAAAATTGAATACCAAAAAGCATTTGCAATTGCAAAACGTATTGAAGGCAATCCACGTCAGACCTCTATCCACGCGGCAGGGGTTGTTATGAGCGATGATAATTTAACAGAACACATTCCGTTAAAAACTGGCGAAGACATGATGATTACGCAGTATGATGCTCAAGCAGTTGAGGCAAACGGTCTTTTGAAAATGGACTTTCTTGGCTTGCGTAATTTGACATTTGTTCAACGTATGCAAGAAAAAGTTGCTAAAGACTACGGAGTTACTATTGACATTAAATCAATAGATTTAGAGGATAAAAAGACTTTAGAATTATTTGCGGCTGGAAAGACTAAGGGAATCTTCCAGTTTGAACAGGCTGGAGCAATTAATCTTTTGAAACGTATTCAACCATGCCGATTTGAAGATATTGTTGCAACAACTAGTTTAAACCGACCAGGTGCTAGTGATTATACTGAGAACTTCATTAAACGTCGTTTTGGGCAAGAAGAAGTGGATTTGATTGATCCATTAGTAGCATCGATTTTAGAACCAACCTACGGTATCATGCTTTATCAAGAGCAGGTCATGCAAATTGCTCAAATTTATGCAGGCTTTACCCTTGGAAAAGCGGATTTGTTACGCCGTGCCATGTCTAAGAAAAAGGTTGATGATATGCAAAAAATGGAAAGTGATTTCTTAGAAGGAGCGCAACAATTAGGGCGTCCGCTTGAAGCGGCAAAGGATTTATTTAGCCGTATGGCAAAGTTTGCTGGATATGGTTTTAATAGAAGCCACGCTTTTGCCTATTCAGCTTTAGCTTTTCAACTTGCTTATTTTAAGGCCCATTATCCTGCTGTTTTTTACGATATCATGTTGAATTATTCTAGCGCTGACTATATTACAGATGCTCTAGATTCACAATTTAAAGTTAAAAAAATCGATATCAATACCGTTCCTTACAACAATAAAATTTCAGATGGATACATTTACCTTGGTTTAAAAAATCTAAGAGGTGTTCCACGTGATTTATGCTACTGGATTATCGAAAATCGCCCGTTTAATAGCATTGAGGATTTCTTAACACGATTGCCAGAGAATTATCAAAAAATGGATATGATTACACCTTTGGTAGAAGTTGGTGCCTTTGACAAATTTGACAGAAATCGCCGAAAAATCATTGAAAACCTAGAGCCCCTTTTTATCTTTGTCAATGAGCTTGGTAGTCTATTTGCGGATACATCTTATAGTTGGATTGAGACCGAAGATTATCCAAATGCTGAAAAATACCGTTTAGAGCAGAGTTTGTTAGGCGTAGGAATTAGCACATCCACTATTAGAAATCGCAAGACAATCCACAAAAGGTTTTACAGCACTAGCAGATTTGCAAGAAAACACCGAAGCAACCATCTTGGTAGAACTTAATCAGATTCGTGTCATCAGGACAAAAACGAAAGGTGAGCAAATGGCATTTTTGAGTGTTACAGATACTCAGAAAAAATTCGATGTTACTTTGTTTCCAGAAACCTTTGTGCGTTTCAAAGATAAGCTTCAAGAAGGAAGATTTTATTATTTTACTGGAAAAATTCAGAATCGAAATAACCACTTGCAGATGATTTTAAATCACATTCAAGAGGCAAGTAGTGAACGATTATGGCTCTTACTTCCAAATCATCTCCACGATAATGAGATTTCTGAGATATTATCACAATATCCTGGAAACATTCCAGTGATTTTACACTATCAAGATAGTAAGCAAACATTGCAAAGTCAAAGACATCTGGTTCAAAGGACAACTGAGCTTATTGAAGCATTATCAAGCTATACTTTGAAAACGATTTATCAATAAAAATTAAATAAAGTGAAGCTTTTTACAAAGTAATGTGCTATAATAAGAACGTTAGATTAATAGAAGGAGTATTAGCAAAATGAAACGTATTGCTGTTTTAACTAGTGGCGGCGACGCTCCTGGTATGAATGCTGCTGTTCGTGCAGTTGTTCGTAAAGCAATTAAAGAAGGAATGGAAGTTTTCGGAATCAACCGTGGCTATGCTGGTATGGTTGAAGGCGATATCTTCCCATTGGATGCTCAAAGTGTGTCAAATACCTTGTCACATGGTGGGACATTCCTTCAATCTGCTCGTTATCCTGAGTTTGCAACTCTTGAAGGACAATTAGCAGGTATCGAACAACTTAAAAAACACGGTATTGAAGGTGTCGTTGTTATCGGTGGTGATGGTTCTTATCATGGTGCTATGCGCTTGACTGAACATGGTTTTCCAGCTGTCGGTATTCCAGGTACAATTGATAACGATATCGCTGGTACAGATTATACTATTGGCTTTGACACAGCTGTTAACACAGCTATGGAAGCTCTTGATAAAATCCGTGATACATCATTCAGTCACAAACGTACTTTCGTTGTCGAAGTAATGGGACGTAACGCTGGTGATATCGCTCTTTGGTCTGGTATTGCTGCAGGTGCTGACCAAATCATCATCCCTGAAGAAAAATACGACATTAAAGACGTTGTTGCAAAAGTTAAAGATGGTTATGAAAACAAAGGTAAAGAACGTCACCTTATCGTTCTTGCTGAAGGTGTTATGCATGCCGAAAAATTCGCTGAATTGATGAAAGAAGCTGGAGATACTAGTGACCTTCGTGCTACAAACCTTGGTCACATCCTTCGTGGTGGTGCTCCATCACCTCGTGATCGTGTTCTTGCTTCTTGGATGGGGCACACGCCGTTGAACTTCTTCTTGAAGGACGCGGTGGACTTGCTGTTGGTATCCACAACGAAGAATTGGTAGAAAGCCCAATCCTTGGAACAAAAGAAGAAGGTGCTTTGTTCTCATTGGCAGAAGATGGAAGCATTATTGTCAACATGCCTCACAAAGCACGCCTTGACTTTGCTAAATTAAACCGTGACATTGCTCACTTATAGTATTGTATTTATAGATTAAAAATTATTATTGTTATTAAAAGTCGTTAAATCGACGAAAAATAAAGGGAGTTTCATATTATCATGAATAAACGCGTAAAAATCGTTGCAACACTTGGTCCTGCGGTAGAACTCCGCGGTGGTAAAAAATTCGGGCGAAGCTGGATAGTGGGTGAAGCTTGATGTTGAAGCATCAGCTCAAAAAATCGCTGAATTGATTAAAGAAGGTGCGAACGTCTTCCGTTTCAACTTCTCACACGGTGACCACGCAGAACAAGGTGACCGTATGGCAACTGTACGTCGTGCAGAAGAAATTGCTGGTCAAAAAGTTGGTTTCCTTCTTGACACTAAAGGTCCAGAAATCCGTACTGAACTTTTTGAAGGTGACGCTAAAGAGTATTCATACAAAACTGGTGAAAAAATCCGTGTTGCTACTAAACAAGGTATCAAATCAACTCGTGAAGTTATTGCATTGAACGTTGCTGGCGCTCTTGACATCTACGATGATGTTGAAGTTGGTAAACAAGTTCTTGTTGATGATGGTAAACTTGGTCTTCGTGTTATTGCTAAAGATGATGCAACTCGTGAATTCGAAGTTGAAGTTGAAAACGATGGTGTCATCGCTAAGCAAAAAGGTGTAAACATTCCTTACACTAAAATCCCATTCCCAGCTCTTGCTGATCGTGACAACGCTGATATCCGTTTCGGTCTTGAACAAGGTCTTAACTTTATCGCTATCTCATTCGTACGTACTGCAAAAGACGTTAACGAAGTTCGTGCTATCTGTGAAGAAACTGGTAACGGACACGTTCGTTTGTTTGCTAAAATCGAAAACCAACAAGGTATTGACAACATTGATGAAATCATCGAAGCTGCTGACGGTATCATGATTGCTCGTGGTGATATGGGTATTGAAGTACCATTCGAAATGGTTCCAGTTTACCAAAAAATGATTATCACTAAAGTTAATGCAGCTGGTAAAGCAGTTATCACAGCAACTAACATGCTTGAATCAATGACTGACAAACCACGTGCTACTCGTTCTGAAGTATCTGACGTATTCAACGCTGTTATCGATGGTACTGATGCAACTATGCTTTCAGGTGAATCTGCAAATGGTAAATACCCAGTTGAAGCTGTTCGTGCAATGGCTACAATCGATAAAAATGCTCAAACTCTTCTTAACGAATACGGACGTCTTGATTCAACATCATTCGCTCGTACTTCTAAAACAGAAGTTGTGGCTTCAGCAGTTAAAGATGCAACAAGCTCAATGGATATTAAACTTGTCGTAGCTCTTACTGAATCTGGTAATACTGCTCGTCTTATCTCTAAATACCGTCCAGATGCTGACATCTTGGCTGTAACATTTGACGAAAAAACTCAAAAATCACTTATGATTAACTGGGGTGTTATTCCGGTTGTAACTGAAAAACCTGCATCAACTGATGACATGTTTGAAGTTGCTGAAAAAGCTGCCCTTGAATCAGGATTAGTTCAATCAGGTGATAACATCGTTATCGTCGCTGGTGTTCCAGTTGGTTCAGGTGGTACAAACACAATGCGTATCCGCACTGTAAAATAATTAAATAATGGAAAAGCCTATCATATCAAGCTTTATCGCGTGTGATAGGGCTTTTTTTATGTTGTGGGGCATTTTTGTGGCATACTACAGACATAATTCATCTATTACATCAACAATTTTATCTTTCATCTTGTTTGTGGGGTGCAAAATCTTTCTTTGTATTGAAGTCTATTTGATTTTGAAAGTAAGTATCCATATCTTTCCAATCTAATCTGAAAATTTTTCTTTTTTCTAAATTATTTCACTTACTCTATATAGGCTGTTATGTTTACGTGTTAGCGGTTTTTTCTTGATTTTCGGATGAAATGACCTACTTTTTTTTATACAATGAAAAATGATATAATAGAACAAAGAATAGGAGAAATTATGGTAAAGCGCGATTTTATTCGAAATATTATTATAGCTTTGATAGCTATTTTGGCGATATTCTTGCTGAGGATTTTTGTTTTTTCAACATTTAAAGTTCATGAGGATGCGGCTAATTCGTATTTGTCGAATGGGGATGTTGTAGTTGTCAATCGTAATCGGACTCCTCAATACAAGGATTTTATTGTTTATGAAGTTGATGGTACTTTTTATATTAGTCGTGTTATTGCGACTGCTGGTGAAAGTGCGACAGTTATGGACGATATCCTGTATATTGATAACGAAGTTCAAGAAGAGCCATACATTAGCCAAATTAAGTCTGAATATCTATCGACATCGGATAATCAACAAGCCTTTACATCTGATTTTTCCGTTAATACTATCACGAATAATAAATATAGCGAAGTGCCTAAGGGAAGTTATCTGGTATTAAACGATGATCGTCAGAATACAAATGATAGTCGTACGTTTGGTCTGATTAAAGAAAGTCAGATACGCGGTGTCGTTACGTTTAAACTATTACCACTGAGTAAATTTGGCTTCATCACAACAGAGTAGCAGTAGCTGCTCTGTTTTTTATGAGATATACCAATCGATAATCGGTATATATAAAACTATACCAATTTAATTGTTGACAATATAAAAACAAAGTTATATACTGATATTGTTGGGTTTTATAGAGTCTTCATTAGACTATACCAATTTAAAAAATAAGAAAGAATTAGCAAGTAAAGTCTTGTTAAAGGTGAGAATTATGTGTGGTATTGTTGGTGTTGTAGGAAATAAAAATGCAACAGACATTTTGATGCAAGGTCTTGAAAAGCTCGAATATCGTGGTTATGATTCTGCTGGAATTTACGTGACTAATGGTACAGATCAAGGACGTTTGATTAAATCTGTTGGACGCATTTCAGATCTTCGTGCTAAAATTGGCATTGATGTGGCAGGATATACAGGTATTGGTCACACACGTTGGGCAACTCATGGTCAAGCAACAGAGACAAATGCTCACCCACATACATCAGAAACAGGACGTTTTGTCTTGGTTCATAATGGTGTCATTGAAAACTATTTGCAAATTAAAGAAACATATCTTTCAGAACATCATTTGAAAGGTGAAACAGATACAGAAATTGTTGTTCATTTAGTTGGACAATTCGTTTCAGAAGGTTTATCAGTTCTTGAAGCTTTCAAGAAAGCTTTAACTATCATCGAAGGTTCATACGCTTTTGCACTTGTTGATTCAGAAGATGCAGATACGATTTATGTTGCTAAAAATAAATCCCCGCTTTTGATTGGTTTAGGTGATGGTTACAACATGGTATGTTCGGATGCGATGGCAATGATTCGTGAAACAAGTGAATTTATGGAAATTCATGATAAAGAATTGGTTGTCTTGACTAAAGATTCTGCGACAGTTACTGATTACGAAGGTAATGAAATTGAACGCGAATCATACATAGCTGAGCTTGATTTGTCAGATATTGGTAAAGGAACTTACCCTTACTATATGTTGAAAGAAATCGACGAACAACCAACTGTTATGCGTAAATTGATTAATAATTACTCAGATAGCGAAGGAAATATGGTTGTTGAACCTGATATTGTTAAGACAGTACAAGAGGCTGATCGTATTTATATCTTGGCAGCAGGAACTTCTTATAATGCTGGTTTTGCATCAAAAGCAATGCTTGAAAAATTGACAGATACGCCAGTTGAACTTGGAATTGCTTCAGAATGGGGCTACAATATGCCACTTTTGAGCAAGAAACCAATGTTTATCTTGCTTAGCCAATCAGGTGAAACGGCTGACAGTCGTCAAGTTTTGGTAAAAGCAAATCAAATGGGTATTCCAAGTTTGACAGTTACTAATGTTCCTGGCTCAACGTTATCACGTGAAGCAACTTATACAATGCTTTTACACGCTGGTCCTGAAATTGCCGTTGCATCAACTAAAGCTTACACAGCACAAATTGCTGCTTTAGCCTTTTTGGCTAAGGCTGTCGGTGAAGCAAACGGCAAAAAAGAAGCGCTTGAGTTTGACTTGGTACATGAATTATCTATCGTTGCACAATCTATCGAAGCAACGTTGTCAGAAAAAGATATGATTGCTGAAAAGTGGAAGCACTGCTTAAAACAACTCGCAATGCTTTCTACATTGGTCGTGGCAATGATTACTATGTTGCGATGGAAGCAAGTTTGAAATTAAAAGAAATTTCTTACATTCAATGTGAAGGATTTGCTGCAGGAGAATTAAAACACGGTACAATTTCATTGATTGAAGATGGCACACCAGTTCTTGGTTTGATTTCATCAAGCGAAGCGATTGCTAGTCACACACGTGGTAATATTCAAGAGGTTTCTGCGCGTGGTGCAAATGTATTGACAGTCGTTGAAGAAGAATTGGCTAAACCAGGGGATGATATTGTTGTTAACCAAGTTCATCCATATTTAACAAGCATTTCAATGGTAATTCCAACACAACTCATTGCTTACTTTGCTTCTCTACAACGTGGTCTTGACGTTGATAAACCACGTAACTTGGCAAAAGCGGTTACTGTTGAATAATCTCTTGTCAAATAGTAATTTCTAGGGTAAAATGAGTAATGTAACTTTTTTGAAGTCGGAAATAAAAGTTATAGCTATTTTTGATAAGGAGAAATGATGTCTTTACCAAATTGTCCACAATGTAACTCTGAGTATGTTTACGAAGATGGTTTATTACTAGTTTGCCCAGAGTGCGCTTATGAATGGAATCCAAGCGATTCAGTTGAAGAAGAAGGCTTGGTTGTTCTTGATAGCAACGGTACACGTCTTGCTGACGGAGATAGCATTACTATCGTGAAAAATCTAAAAGTAAAAGGTGCACCAAAAGACCTTAAACAAGGTACCCGTGTGAAAAACATTCGTCTTGTTGAAGGTGACCACAACATTGATTGTAAAATTGATGGTTTTGGCGCAATGAAATTAAAATCAGAGTTTGTTAAAAAATTGTAATGATTGAAAGCTAGACGAGATGTCTAGTTTTTTAGTTTGATGACGATTTTTGGCAAAATTTTTAAGCATGGACTAGTCAGTAAATGTCTGTTATTTTTATACTTTTTATGTAAAAATATTCTCAGATATATTCAAACCGTCTGAAATTTTGGTATAATAGAAACAAATTCTATTTAGGAGATCACATGTCGTATATTTTACAAGTTCTGCCAAGCTTGTTAGATGGCGCTAAGGTAACTTTGCAAGTTTTCTGTATTGTTATTGTTTTGTCAATACCGTTTGGTGCTATCTTGGCTTTTTTGATGCAGATTAAATTCAAACCATTACAATGGTTGTTGACGTTATATGTTTGGATTATGCGTGGAACACCATTGCTATTACAATTAATTTTCTTCTACTACGTGTTACCGAGCGTTGGTATTGTAATGGATCGCTTGCCAGCAGCTATTTTAGCGTTCACGTTGAATTACGCAGCTTATTTTGCAGAAATTTTCCGCGGAGGTATTGCAGCCATTCCTAAAGGGCAATACGAAGCAGCTAAAGTTTTAAAACTAAATCAACTTCAAACGATTCATTATATTATCTTACCGCAAGTGTTCAAGATTGTTTTGCCAAGTGTTTTCAATGAAATCATTAATCTAGTTAAAGATTCATCATTGGTTTACGTTCTTGGTGTGGGCGATTTGTTGCTTGCAAGTAAAACCGCAGCCAATCGTGATGCCACATTAGCACCGATGTTTGTTGCTGGAGCAATTTACTTGTTAATGATTGGTGTGGTGACATTAATTTCAAAACAAACTGAAAAGAAATTTAATTACTATAAATAAGAGGTGACCAGATGTTAGAATTAAAAAATATTTCCAAACAATTTGGTCAAAAGAAGATTTTTGATCATTTTAATTTGACGATTGAAGATGGCAAAATTTTATCTCTCGTTGGTCCGTCAGGTGGTGGAAAGACAACCTTGCTACGTATGCTTGCTGGACTTGAAAAAATTGATTCTGGAGAAATTATTCATAATGGTGAAGTCGTTCCTATCGACCATCTAGAGATGCTTAATTTACTTGGTTTTGTTTTTCAAGATTTTCAGCTTTTCCCTCATTTATCTGTTTTAGATAATTTGACCTTATCGCCTGTAAAAACAATGGGAATGACAAAAGAAACAGCTAAAGAAAAAGCGGTTACCTTGCTTCAACGCCTGGGTCTTGGTGAATACGCTGATGCTTATCCGTATTCGTTGTCAGGTGGTCAAAAACAACGTGTGGCTTTGGCGCGTGCTATGATGATTGACCCACAAATTATTGGTTATGATGAGCCAACATCAGCACTTGACCCAGAATTGCGTCAAGAAGTTGAAAAGTTGATTTTACAAAATCGTGAAGCTGGCATGACTCAAATCGTTGTTACCCACGATTTAAAGTTTGCAGAAAGCATTTCAGATCATATTTTAAGAATTAATCCAAAATAAAGAAAGTTTTACTAGGTGAGTTTATGAAATTCAAAAAAGTTCTTGTGGGCGTTTTGGCGCTTGTATCAACGCTAACTTTGGCGGCTTGTAGTTCTTCATCATCTAAAAAGCGACGAGTACTGACCAATGGGACGCTTACGTCAAAAACGGTGAGATTACTATCGGGTTTGACAATACATTTGTTCCTATGGGGTATGAGGATGAGGACGGAAGTAATGTTGGTTTTGATATTGATTTGGCAAATGCCGTCTTTAAAGAATATGGTATTACCGTCAAATGGCAATCAATTAACTGGGATATGAAAGAAACCGAGTTAAATAACGGAACTATTGATTTAATTTGGAACGGTTATTCTATCACAGATGAGCGTTCTGAAAAGGTGCTCTTTACGGATCCATACATGGTTAATGAGCAGGTCTTGGTAACTAAAAAATCGTCAGGCATTACAAGTTTTGCTGACATGAAAGACAAAGTTCTTGGTGCACAGTCAGGGTCATCTGGTTACGATGCGTTCACCTCACATCCAGAAGTGTTGAAGGACATTGTTTCTGGTGGCGATGCGACACAATACGAAACCTTCACACAAGCGCTTATCGATTTGAAAAATGACCGTATTGACGGTTTGTTGATTGATAAAGTTTACGCTAATTACTACCTTGAACAAGAAGGTGAACTTGATAACTACAATATCATTTCAAGTGAATTTGACGGTGAAGACTTTGCCGTCGGTGCTCGTAAAGCCGATAAGACACTTGTTAAGAAAATCAATCAAGCTTTTAAGAAGTTGTATCAAGACGGTACATTTCAAGAAATTTCAAACAAATGGTTTGGTGAAGATGTCGCAACAGACGACGTTAAAAACTAAACGAGGAATAGCAAAACTCTGAGGTTAGCCTCAGAGTTTTTGTTTATTATGATTTTGATAGATTTCTTGTTTAGTCAAAAGTCTAGAACAGCATATTTAGTCTTTTGCTTCAATATTAGAGTTATCGCTAATTGAGGTAATTTGGTGGAAAATAAGATGCCATTCTTCTTTACGACGCCAAATGCTGGTGTGTGATTTATGACCAAGCGTGTAAGTGATGAGTTTTGTTTTTTGGCTGATTGACGTCATTTGAAAATCATCAAAATTGCTCATGTAATGTTTTTTACGGGAAATCATTTCCTCTTTTGAATAAGTTTTTCCGTCATCGTCAATAAGTGTAAAACTATCAGCTAGCAGGTCTTCGTAGTCTGGAATTTTGGAAAGAATGATTTTTTCGTCTTTATAAAGTTTTTTATAAACATTTTCCCAAATTTCATCTTCAGGAATAGCAGCAGGTTCAACGTGAACGTCGGTATCATACACCGAAAATTCCTGACTGAGCAATGTTTCAATCTGTTCGGTAATTTCATGGCTTTCGTAAACAGAAAGGTCTGGATTCATTTCGACGACAATATCAAGGTAAATATTACTTCCGTATGAACGCCCACGTTGAGATTTAACAGCAGTTACTTTAGGAATTTTTAAAATGGCTTCCTTGTATTTTTTTAGCTCTTTTTCATCGAAACCGTCTGATAAGCTAAAGGCGCTTTCCATAAAAATGTCATAAGCCGTTTTCAAGATAAAATAGGTAATGACAATGGCGGCAAGTCTATCAATGATAACAAGATTGAAAGAAGCGGCAACAATAGCAACAGATGTACCAATAGAAGTGACCGCATCAGAAAGATTATCCTTTGCAGCAGCAACCAGAGCACTTGATTTCACCTTTTGTGATAGGCGTTTATTGTGAACATAAACACCATACATAATAATAGCTGAAATGACACCGACGATAGCTCCTCTGGGTCAATGGCTGTGCTGCTTCCAGAAATGATTTTCTGAATTGTTTGAGACAGCACTTGGAAACCAACGATAAACATGATAAATGATGTAATCAAACTCGCTAAATCTTCAATTTTCCAATGCCCAAAACGATGTTCGGCATCTGCTGGCTTACTGGCTAAATGAAGTCCGATTAGCAGAGCAACATTTCCCAAAATATCAGATAAGTTGTTAAAACCATCGGCAATAAGTGATGATGAATTAAGCGTGTAACCTGCAATTAGCTTGGCGATAGAAATTGTAAGATACGCAATGATACTTACTATTGGACCACGTTTAGCTAACTGAAGATTTTCAGCTGGTGTTGGCATAAGCAATAACTCCTTTGAAAACGATAGTTATATCATAAAATCAATAATTGTTAAAATAAATATTACTCTCTATTATATCATTAGTTTAAGCTTGTCACAAAGAAAATATGATAAAATCAATTATTTAGCGTTGATAGCAAATTAAAAATCTGGAACAAATTCCAGACTTTTGATTAATGGTTATCAAAATAATGTTTTGTTTCTTTTATAATAATTGGTGAAAGTGCTAGTAAGGCAATCAAGTTCGGAATGGCCATAAGCCCGTTAACAATATCAGCGATAACCCAAATTGTTTCTAGGCTGATGTAACCACCCAAAGCAACCATAGCAACAAAGACAATACGATAAACCGGGATAGCTTTGACACCAAATAAGAACTCAAAACAACGTTCCCCATAGTAGCACCAACCAAGAATCGTTGTGAAAGCAAATAAAATCAAACTAATAGTTAAGGCATAAACACCGAAGTTTCCAAAGACAGATGAAAATGCTGATTGCGTGAGCGTTGCTCCATTCAAATTGCTTGACCAGCCACCAGTAACGATAATAGAAAGACCTGTTAAAGTACAAATAATAATGGTATCAATAAATGTTCCTGTCATAGAGACAAGTCCTTGTTCAACAGGTTCTTCCGTTTTAGCAGCAGCGGCGGCGATAGGTGCAGAACCAAGTCCAGATTCATTAGAGAAGATACCACGTGCAATCCCTGCTTGAATAGCTGTGACAACTGTTGCACCAGCAAAACCACCTGTAGCAGCTTTTCCAGTAAATGCTGAGCGTAGAACTAATCCTAAACTTGGAACAATATTGTCAAAATGGAAGGCTAGGATTATAAGGGTTGTTAAGATGTAAATAATTGCCATAAAAGGAACAATCTTTTCAGCTACTTTAGAGATAGATTGAATGCCACCAAAGATGATAATACTAACCAACACAGCTAAAATGAGACTGATCACTTTAGGCGACCAACCAACGGTATTGTTAAGAGAGTCTGTAATAGAATTAACTTGTGTAAATGTCCCAGAACCAAAAAGTGCTACCATAACACCAAAGATAGAAAAAGCAATAGCGAGCGGTTTCCAATGTTTGCCCATTCCATTTACGATATAGTGCATGGGTCCGCCTGCGATGTCCCCGTTGGCATCTCGGGTACGGTATTTAATGGCAAGAACGCCTTCGGCATACTTGGTTGCCATACCGAAGAACGCAGCTATCCACATCCAAAATAACGCCCCAGGTCCACCTAACTTAATGGCAGTTGCAACTCCGACGATATTCCCGGTTCCGATGGTTGCTGCGAGAGCTGTTGCAAGAGCCGCAAAGCTTGAAATGTCTCCTTGACCTTTAGCTTCAGCTGAAAAGATGAGTTTCAAGGCTTTTGAAAGGCGGAAAACCTGCAACAGACCTAAACGCGTAGAAAGGTAAATCCCAGTTCCGACAAGAAGGACAAGAAGGGGCGGTCCCCAGACAAGGCTGTCTAAAGACGATAGAAAATCATACATAAGTAAAAACTCCTAATAATCATAGCACTTAAATCACTGGTTAAAAGATAAAACCAATTGTTTAACTATTAACCACTAAATGAGTACTAGTCTTTATCTATTTTTCGTATTTTCAGAAAAAATAGAATAATTTCAACTTATTTATTATATAGAGAGAAACGCCGTTTGTCAAATTGTCATCTGAAAAGTCTATATCAATAAAGGATAGAGAAGGCTTGGTTAAGGGATTTTACAAATCTTTGTCAGAACATAATCATCAAAAAGTTGAGCAAATGAAAAATGCTGTCTATTCACTAAATAAACCTACTGTTATTTAAAAATATATTTAAATAGTAAATCATAGCAACAATATTGTTATAGTATCATTTTTCAAGAACATAGTAATAGAAAACGCCTATATTTCTGGGTATAATACAAGAGTAAATCAAAATATGAGGTGACTATATATGACAAAACAATTTCCAGAAGGATTTTTATGGGGTGGTGCAACAGCAGCCAATCAATTTGAAGGAGCTTGGAATGTTGACGGACGCGGTCCAGCAACATCGGATACAGCGCGTGCCGTTGCTCCAGAAGAACGAAAATCAATGGGAAGTGAATTTAACTCGCCAATGACTCGTGCAAAATTGGATGCAGCTTTGAATGACAAAGAAGGCTTTATCCAAAACGTTGGGGGTCTGATTTTTACCATCGTTATAAAGAAGATATCGCCCTTTATGCTGAAATGGGATTCAAGACTTTTCGTCTTTCTATTGCGTGGTCGCGTATTTTTCCAAATGGTGATGATGCGACACCGAATGAAGCTGGTTTAGCTTTTATGATAAGGTTTTTGATGAGCTTAATAAATACGGCATCGAGCCACTGGTTACTTTATCTCACTATGAATTTCCAATCCACTTGGTAACAGAATACGGTGGCTGGAAAAATCGTAAAGTGATTGATTTCTTTGTTCGTTATGCTGAAACTGTCTTTAATCGTTACAAAGATAAGGTCAAATATTGGTTGACATTTAATGAAATCAATATCATTGGTATGACTGGTTATTTATCAGGTGGGCTCTTGTTTGAAGATGGTAAATTGAACCTCCAAGATATGTATCAAGCAGCTCATCATCAGTTTGTAGCATCAAGTTTGGCAACAAAAATCGGTCACGAGATTAATCCTGATTTCAAGATTGGGTGTATGTTAGCGCGTATGCAAGCCTATCCTGCGACCTGCAATCCAGAAGACGTCATGGAAGAAATCAAAAAAGACCATGAAAATCTATTCTTCTCTGATGTTCAAGTTCGCGGAAAATATCCAGCATATGCCAAACGTTTCTTTAAAGAAAATAATATCGAATTAGAAATCGCAGACGGTGACCTTGAAATTCTTGAAAAATATCCTGTTGATTTCATGTCATTCTCATATTATATGAGTTCAATTGCTCGTAAGCAAAAAACTGGCGACCAAACAGCAGGAAATCTTATCCTAAGTGAACCAAATCCATATCTTGAAGCTTCTGACTGGGGTTGGCAAATTGACCCTGTCGGACTCCGCATTACGCTTAACAATCTTTATGATCGTTACCAAGTACCACTTATGGTTGTTGAAAATGGTCTAGGTGCTCTTGATACAGTAGAAGAAGACGGTTCGATTCACGACCAATACCGTATTGATTATCTTCAATCACATGTCAAACAAATGTATGAAGCCATTGAGGACGGTGTTGATTTGATGGGATACACTTGGTGGGGTTGTACAGACCTTGTTTCGGCGTCAACTTCTGAAATGTCAAAACGCTATGGTTTTGTTTACGTTGATGCTGACGACCAAGGAAACGGTAGCTTTGACCGCTCACGTAAAGATTCATTCTTCTTTTATAAAGATTTGATTGCAACACGTGGTGCTAATATTTTAAACGATTAATGATAATAAACTCAGTTGGGCTTTTTCAGCTGAGTTTATTTGCTAGGAAGGAAAATGATATAAATGGCAATAAAATTGTATTTGATGCGCCATGGCGAGACCTTATTTAATACACAAGGCGGGTGCAGGGAGCTTGCGATTCGCCTCTAACAGATTTAGGTATTCAGCAAGCTCTTCTTGTCAAAGATTATTTTAATGAAAATAGCATTTGGTTTGATAGTGTTTATTCTTCAACGCAAGAACGAGCGACAGATACTGCTAAATTAGTATCTGGTCAATCACAAGTCACCCAATTAAAAGGCATCAAAGAGATGAACTTTGGTGAGTTTGAAGCTCAGCCTGAATTTCTTTTGCCTAAATTTAGAACAGGTGCTAATTCGTTTGAAGATTTGTTGGTGCCTTTTGGTGGCGAAGACATTGTAACTGTTGGTAAGCGGGCTTTGGACAGTATTCTTGAAGTGCTGGTAAACGATGATCATGCTGATAACATTTTAATGGTTAGCATGGAGCAACGATGTGGGGTATTTGTCTGCAGCTCGGTATTCAATTTCCAGAGGGAATAGGCTTTTCAAATTGTGCTATTTGTGAGTTCCAATATCATCAAGAACAGTTAGAGTTGCAAAAACTGATTTTACCAACCAAGGCATTTAAGACATATTCATTTGAAGGGGATTAAAAATGGTTAAAACTTTTTATGTAATGCGACATGGTCAAACGCGCTTTAATCTTCAAGGACGTATCCAAGGAGCTTGTGATTCTCCCTTGACTGAACTGGGAATTGAGCAAGCAAAGTCTGCTAGACAACATTTTAAAAAAGAGGGCATTACGTTTACACGTGTCTATTCTTCGACGCAGGAACGTGCTTGTGATACTGCTGAATTAGCAACGGGGCGTACGGATTATATTCGTTTGAAAGGACTAAAAGAAATGGATTTTGGTTCTTACGAAGCACACCAAGAATACCTCAATCCACCTTTACACCGTGAAGATGGTTCAGGTTACCGTGATTATTTTGTGGCTTATGGTGGTGAATCCAATGTTCAAGTTTATGAACGAATGGCTAAGACCATTCGAGAGGTTTTAGAGCAAAGTAGTGATGAAGAACAGCTCTTATTTGTCAGTCATGGTGCGGCAATAACCCAGTTTTACCGCCATGCTACGCTGAATCCGCCAGTTCCTAAGAAACGTCTGGCAAACTGTGCCATTTTCAAAATGACTTATGACGGTAAGGATATTATGGTGCAATCAATCTATAATCCAACAGAAAAAGAGTACATTTTTGAAAGGGAAGAGAATGACTAAGACACTCTACTTAATGCGTCATGGAGAAACCTTGTTTAATCAACTTGGGTTAATTCAAGGCTGGTGTGATTCCCCCTTGACGACAAATGGCAAGCAGCAAGCTCAAGCAGCGCGTGATTATTTTCATACTCATCACATTACTTTTGATGAGCTTTATTGTTCGACCGCAGAACGTTGTTCTGATACTTTAGAAATTGTGAGCGGACGTGCAGATTATACACGACTCAAAGGCTTGAAAGAATTTAATTTTGGTCGAATGGAAGGAAAGCCAGAGTATTTACATCCGAATCGTGAACCCAATCAAAAGGGACATGGTGATTTCTTCCTAAAATATGACGGTGAAAGTGAAACGCAGGTAAGAGAACGGGTTAGTGATACTGTTTTTCGTCTAGTGTCGCAATCAGACGATGACGCAACGATTTTAGCAGTTAGCCATGCAGGTGCAATTATGAGCTTTTTTAGTGCTTTAAAATTAGAAAATCACCCTGAATTGCATTTTTCAAATTGTTGCATTTTTCATTACAGTATCACGGATGACACTTATGATTTAATTAGAATCATTGACCCCGTTAGTGGGCAAATTTATGATAAATAGTATTGTTAGCGAGGAATAGCAAAAAGCAGGTTAAAAGAAGTAGATATTTCGTTTTTTCGATAAATTTTGATATGATATAATGAAAGCAACTGAAAATTAGGAGCTGTTATGAAATTCGAGAAAAAACAAGTCTATTATGTTGTACTTGCCTTTGTCCTTTGTTATGCTATCCAAGCTTATTGGAGTAATGGTGCATCAATTGTCGGAACGATTTATAAGGCAAGCTTCCCCTTTTTAATTGGTGCTGGAATTGCCTATATTGTCAACATTGTCATGAGCTTATATGAGATGCTCTACACGCGCGTTATCAAAAATAGAATGCTTTTGAAGGCCAAACGTGCGATTTCGATGATTTTGGCATACTTGACCTTTATTTTATTGATTAGCTGGCTCTTTTCGATTGTCCTGCCTGATTTGATTTCAAGTATTAATTCCTTGCTGAAGATTGATACTACTGGCATTGCTAATTTTATTAAAGAAGTGAGTGATAATAAGGCTATCAAAGAACTGTTTGATTATTTTGGAAATTCATCTGATATTACCTCAACTCTTTCAGATTATAGTCAGCAAATTTTAAATCAAGTGCTGTCCGTTTTAACAGGGGTTTTGACGTCGGTTAGTACGATTGCTTCAACTGTTTTAAATGTCTTTGTTAGCTTGGTCTTTTCAATTTATGTTTTGGCAAGCAAAGAACAATTGGGGCGTCAGTTTAATCTTTTGATTGATACCTATCTTGCAAATACGCCGAAAAAGTTCACTATATCCTAGACATTTTGCACCAACGTTTTCACGGTTTCTTTGTTGGTCAAACGCTAGAAGCGATGATTTTGGGGAGCTTGACAGCAGCAGGAATGTTTCTGTTTAATTTCCCCTATGCGGCAACAATCGGTATTTTGGTTGCATTTACGGCATTAATTCCTGTTATTGGTGCTTATATTGGAGCGACCATTGGTTTTATCTTAATTGCCACACAATCTGTTTCACAAGCGTTTCTCTTTTTAGTTTACTTGATTGTTTTACAACAATTTGAAGGGAATGTCATTTATCCACGTGTCGTTGGTGGTTCAATTGGATTACCAGGTATGTGGGTCTTAATGGCAATCACAATCGGTGGTGCTTTATGGGGTATCCTTGGAATGTTAGTAGCTGTACCTTTGGCAGCAAGTCTTTATCAAATCATTAAAGACAACGTTGCTAAGCGCCAACAAGCAAACTTAGATAACTGAGATAATATGGATACAATCAATTTACTCTTTTCAATCGATGATGGCTATGTTTCGCAATTTATGGTCACGCTATATTCGATTTATCAAAATAGTAGCAATCATAACTTAGCAGTTTATGTTTTACAAAAGCAATTGTTAAAAAAGAATGATGACATTTCGGAATTCTGTCAAAAATTAGGTGTTCGTTATACGCCTGTTGTGGTTGGTGAGGAAGCATTTGAAGATGCTCCGACGACAGACCGTTACCCTGAGACTATTTATTATCGCCTTTTGGCTCATGAATATTTGCCAAAGGAATTGGACAAGATTTTATATGTTGATGCGGATATTTTGTGTTTGAATGATGTTGTTCCCTTATATAAGCTGAATTTAGGCGATAAACTGTATGCTGCTGCTAGCCATACTCAGATGGCAATATTTCAGACTTGTTAATAAACTGCGTTTACGGAATTTTGAGGCAGAAGGGTTATTTTAATTCTGGCGTCCTTTTGATGAATTTGGTTGCTATTCGTCAATCGGTACGCGACAAGACATTTTAGATTATATTGAGCAAAATAATCATCTCTTGTTGTTGCCAGACCAAGACATCTTGAATGCCTTATATGGGCATCAAACCTTGCAAATTCCTGACCAAATTTATAATTACGATGCGCGATATAATATTCTCTATTATACTAGAAGTTCTGGTAAATGGAATTTAAATTGGGTTATTGAACATACGGTGTTTTTACATTTTTGTGGACGAGACAAGCCGTGGAAAAAAGATTACCGTGGACGTTATAGCGCTCTTTATAAACACTATCAACACTGCGCATTACGTTTAAAAAATAAGAAAAATCATTAGAAAAAGTACCTCGACTTACGAATAAATAAGTGGAGGTACTTTTTATTATGTATGCAATTGAAATGAAAGCAGATGCTATGTTGCCACGAGAACGCTTGAGAGACTTAGGGGCAGAGCATCTTAGCAATCAGGAACTATTATCTATTTTATTACGAACAGGAACAAAAGCAACCCCAGTTTTGGAAGTTGCCAATCAAATCTTGAAAAATTTAGATAGCTTAGCTGATTTTCAACACCTATCCCTGCAAGAATTGCAACAAATCAATGGTATTGGTTATGTTAAATCAATTGAAATCAAAGCAATGATTGAACTAGCAAAGCGCATTAGCAAGGCTGAATATATCCAAAAAGAACGCATTATGAGCAGCGAACGTCTAGCGCGTAAAATGATGTTAGAATTGAGTGACCAAAAACAAGAACATTTGGTGGCTATTTATCTGGATACGCAAAATCGAATCATTGAACAACGAACGATTTTTATCGGTTCTGTTCGCCGTTCGATTGCTGAACCACGTGAAATTCTCTATTATGCATGCAAAAATATGGCAACATCAGTTATTATTGTCCATAATCATCCGTCAGGCTCCCCAGAGCCAAGTGAGAATGATCTGCGATTTACTCAAAAAATAAAACGCTCTTGTGAAGATATTGGTATTATTTGCCTTGACCATATCGTCATTGGAAAATACCAATATTACAGCTTCCGAGAAGAAACAGATGTTTTGTAATGTCGTTCACTTTGAATTTCTAATGAGAAAGCAGTAGAAGAAAATCATTCATAAAATATATTCTAAAAAATAAATGGTAAGCAACAAAAAAGATACTTTCGTTTAGAGGAAAGTATCCAGAATGTTTTTGAAGCTAACTTGATAGTTTATTTATTTTGATTAGATTGATTCATGAAATACAGTAAAGTTTGCAACTCACTTGTTAAATCAACGTACTGAACGATGATACCTTTTGGAACATTGAGGTGAACAGGAGAGAAGCTCAAAATACCATGAATACCAGCATCAACCAGTATATCTGCGACTTCTTGAGCTTTTGAACTTGGAACAGTTAAAATAGCTGTTTCAATACCAGCTTCTTGCGCGTGTTTTTTTTAGTGATGAGATACCATAGATAGGGATGCCATCTAATGTTTCATGTCCCACCATTTCATTGTCATCAGTATCAAAAGCCATTGAAATTTGCATTTTATTACGATCGTGGAAGCGATAGTGAAGCAAAGCTCGTCCAATATTTCCACAGCCAACAAGAAGAACGTTTGTTGTGGAATGGTCGTTTAAAATATCGGCAAAGAAATTCATCAATTTTTTGACATCATAGCCGAATCCTCGACGCCCTAGTTCGCCAAAATATGAAAAATCTCGACGTACGGTTGCAGAATCGATTCCCATAGCATCTGCGATTTGTTTAGAACTCGCTTTTTCGACATTATCTGTATTGAATCGTTTGAAAATACGATAATAAAGTGATAGTCGTTTAGCTGTTGCTTTAGGAATAGATTTCTCAGTAGTCACAATATCATCTCCCTTTTACTTTTTAATACTATTGTATCAAAAAGTTTGTGAAAACAGAAACAAATTTAACGAAATAAGCGAAAAAACGACTTAAATTAACAAAAAATGTTAGATATTAAGTCGTTTTTAGAGTTAAAAGGGTTATTAAACACGTTTTTTTGTGAAAATATCGCGTTCCACAAGACTGTCCATTAAGAAATAAAATTTTTCTTGAAGGATTTTATTGTCCTCAGATTTGAAGATATTGACAAAACGCAGACCAGATTTATCAGTAATGCTGAGTTTAAAACCTGTCAAATCTTTGTTGATCGTAATTTTCAATGGGAAACCATCACCAGAATTAGGTACTTTTTCCAACAAGCGTGTCAATTCGTAGTTTCCAATACGATTTTGTGAAAATGTGGTATCACGAAGCGTGTATTTTTTGATGTTATCGCTAATAGCATAGCTATAAAGACAGTTCTCTAAAGTAATTTCTTTTTCAAATGCCATCTTATTTTCCTACAATTTCTATTAGTTTTTGAGCGAGTTGTTGGATTTCGCTGATTGTATTAAGCTCTGAAAAGCTAATGCGAATAGATTCTGTTAAACGTGGAGAATCGTCACCATAAATGCTAGACAAAACATGACTTGGATCGACTGTTCCAGCAGTACAAGCAGAACCTGTTGAAACGGCAAAACCTGCTAAATCAAGTTGCGTTAAAAGAATGCCGTTGTTTTGATTTGGAAAACCGATGTTAAGAACATGCGGCATTTTATGTTGGCTTCCATTGATATAATAATCCAAACCAGAAATGCCATCAAGGAATGCTTGACGAAGTTCTTGAACGTGTTGATAATTTTCATATTTATGAGCAACGGCGTCAGACAAAGCTTGTGCTAAACCGGTAATACCAATCATATTTTCCGTACTAGCACGGCGTTTCTCTTCTTGTTCACCGCCATGAAGCAAGTTATCAAAATGCTGTGGTGTTGAGTAGAGAATACCGACACCTTTTGGTCCATGGAATTTATGAGCAGAAGCTGAAAGAAAATCAGCTTTGATTTCTTCAGGAAAGACATCAACTTTACCAACGGCTTGAACGGCATCAATATGGAATGCGGCTTGGTGATCTTGAAGAAGTTCTCCAATTTCTTTAACAGGAAGAAGATCACCAGTTTCGTTATTAGCAAACATGATGCTAACCAAAATAGTATCATCACGCAAAGCATCAGCAACTTGCTGTGCAGAAATATGACCATTTTCAGGTTTTAGATAAGTCACTTCAAAACCAAAGCGTTTTTCCAGGTATTCCATGGTGTGAAGAACGGAATGATGCTCAATAGCAGTAGTGACAAGGTGTTTTCCTTTAGCTTGATTAGCAAGGGCGTAACCTTTGATAGCAGTATTATTGCTTTCGGTTGCACCAGACGTAAAGATAATGCGGCGTGGATCAGTTTTTAAGGCTGAGGCAATCATTTGGCGGCTCGAGCGTAGGCGTTGGTTAGCTTGACGTCCAATGCCATGAATACTTGAGGGATTACCAAAATCGTTGATCATGACTTCTGTCATTGCATCAATAACAGAAGGTATGAGAGGAGTAGTAGCAGCATTATCGAGATATATCATATATTAGTTAATCCTTTGTAGCGTTATATGAGAATAATGGGCTGAGTGGTGATTTTTCGTGGATACGAATAATCGCGTCAGCAATTAATTTGCTTGCTGAAAGATATTTAATATTTTTTGGCAAGCGTTCTTTAGTAGCGACAGAGTCAGTTACTAAAATTTCTTTAATAGGAGCAGTATCAAGGCTTTCAGCAGCACCGCCAGCAAATAAACCGTGACTTGCTACGGCATAGATTTCTGTTGCACCATCGCGTTCTACGATTTTAGCAGCTTCAGCAAATGTTTTACCTGTGTTCAAAATATCATCGATAAGGATAGCTTTTTACCAGAAACTTCACCAATGATATAACCTTCTTCGCGGTGAGAATCATCTTCTGCATAATCAATGATTGCGATTGGTGAATCAAGGTATTGTGCTAAGCTACGGGCACGTTTGATACCAGAGTTTTTAGGGCTAACAACGACAACATCTTCACCTTTTAGCCCTAATTCACAGTAGTATTGAGCAAAAAGTGGAACAGTAAAGAGGTTATCAACTGGAACATCAAAGAATCCCTGCACTTGAACAGCGTGAAGGTCAAGTGTTAATAGACGATCTACGCCCGCTTTAACCAACATGTTAGCAACAAGTTTTGCAGTAATTGGTTCACGTGATGCAGCAATACGGTCTTGACGTGAATAACCAAAATAAGGGATAACCACGTTAACTGTGTTTGCACTAGCACGTTTACAAGCATCAACCATAATCAAAAGTTCCCAAAGGTTGTCATTAACAGGGTAGCTAGTAGATTGGATGATGTAAATATCATCTCCACGAACTGTTTCTTCAATGTTAATCATGATTTCGCCGTCTGAAAACTTACGTGTTGACACTTTTCCAAGTGGGACACCAACTGTGTCCGCAATCTTTTGTGCAATCTCTACGTTAGAAGAAAGAGAAAAAAGCTTGAATTGTTTGTCGGCGTAATGTTCTGCCATGATATAAATAAACTCCTTTAAAATTAATACTTATATTCTATCAAAAAAAATGAAATAATTCAGCACTTTCTCATGAAAAAGCACCTTAAATTCGTTTTAGAGTCGCACTGAATCGAGCGACTTTACTTTTAGCGTACTTGAAATCGATAGTATGCTCGGCTAAGAAGTTGTCAAAATCTTTCTTACCTTGTTCGGCATTTTCAACTTCCAATTCAAGTTCGTAGTCTTTAATACCAGCGTATTGGTTGCTATCAAGTGCCATTAGACCAATTTTAGTCATTGTTTCACGGCGTGTTGTTGTAAGACTGCCAAAGTTTTTAAGACTTGAGAGTTTAACCCCGTTCTCTTCGATAAGGTTTAGAAAATCAACATCTGGAAATTTTCCAGATTTGATGATTTCTTTAGCATCTGCAACACTCAAATTATAGTTATATTCTAAGTTGCCAACTTCTTTTGGAATTTTTAGTGTTATTTCTGCACGGTTGGGCAAGGTTCTAATACGTAACGACATACGATTAGCCTTCATATCAAAGTTTTCTGAGTCGAAGTAGTAGTTTGTCTGTGTGACTGGTGCTACGTGTGAAAACTGATTATTGAGACGATTAAATTCGTCTTTAGTGAGTAAGGTTTTGTACTCAATTTCAAGGTTGTGTCATTAAATAAATTTCCTTTTTTTCACCATTAGATTTATGGTATAATTAGTTTATTATATTAATTCTATACAAAAGTCAATTTTTTGACAAGGATTGGTCATGTCTTTCGTGACAGGTCCATTAGGAAGGAAATGTGATGGACTGGGAAAAATTTTTAGATCCTTACATACAGACAGTTGGGGAGTTGAAGATTAAACTACGTGGTATTCGTAAGCAGTTTCGTAAGCAAAATCGCCATTCTCCAATTGAATTTGTAACTGGTCGTGTAAAATCAGTTGAAAGTATCAAGGAAAAAATGGAACTTCGGGGGATTAAACCTGAAAATATTGCACAGGATTTGCAAGATATTGCAGGTGTTCGTGTTATGGTTCAATTCGTAGATGATGTTGATGAAGTTCTAGCTCTTTTGCGTGGTCGTCACGACATGACAATTGTTCAAGAACGAGATTATATCAATAATATGAAAGCAAGTGGCTATCGTTCTTATCATGTTATTGTAGAGTATCCAGTAGATACGATAGATGGTCAAAAAACGGTCTTGGCTGAGATTCAAATTCGAACATTAGCCATGAATTTCTGGGCGACAATTGAGCACTCATTGAATTATAAGTACAAGGGTGAATTTCCAGATGAAAATACAAAGAACTGCATGAACGACAGCAAAAATTGCGCTTGAATTGGATGAAGAAATGAGAAAGATTCGTGAGGATATTAGAGAAGCACAGCTTTTATTTGATCCCGCAAGTCGAAAATTAAGTGATGGTGTAGGAAATAGCGATGACACAGACGAATATTACAGATAAAGTGACACGAGTAGCTATCGTGGCAAACGGAAAATACCAAAGTAGGCGAGTTGCTTCAAAACTTTTTGCGACCTTCAAGGAGGACAAGCGATTTTATTTATCTAAGAAAGACCCTGATATTGTCATTTCTATCGGTGGTGATGGTATGTTGTTATCAGCGTTTCACATGTATGAAAAAAATCTTGATAAAGTACGCTTTGTCGGAATCCATACAGGACACCTTGGCTTCTATACGGATTATCGTGATTTTGAAGTTGAAAAATTAATCGAAAATTTGCATGCTGATAAGGGACATAAGGTTTCTTATCCTATTTTGAGGGCAAAAGTTACCTTGGACGATGGGCGTGTGGTTAAAGCGCGTGCGTTGAATGAAGTAGCCATTAAACGTATTGAAAAAACGATGGTTGCGGACGTGGTTATTGATAACGTACAACTAGAACGTTTCCGTGGTGACGGTCTTTCGGTATCGACACCAACAGGAAGTACAGCCTATAATAAATCATTAGGTGGTGCGATTTTGCATCCGACAATGGAAGCCTTGCAGCTGGCAGAAATTTCTAGTTTGAATAATCGTGTCTATCGCACGTTGGGGTCTTCAGTGATTGTTCCCAAAAAAGATAAGATTGAAATTATTCCTAAGCGTCAAGGTGTTTACACGATTTCAATCGATAATAAAACGATGCATTACAAAAATGTGTCTAAAATTGAATATTGCATTGACAATAAAAAATTAGCTTTGTGGCGACGCCGTTCCATACAAGCTTCTGGGAACGTGTAACAGATGCTTTATAGGAGAGTTGGAGTCGTGAGATTTGATTTTGTTGCTGATCGACAAACAAAAGTAAAAACATTTTTAAAAGGTCACGATGTTTCCAAAGGATTATTAGCTAAAGTGAAGTTCAAAGGTGGGAATATATGGGTAAATGGTGTTGAACAAAATGCCATTTATTTATTGAACGTTGGTGACGTTGTTACCATTGAAATTCCTGATGAAGAAGAGCACGAGACGTTAGTTCCTGTTAAACATGATCTTAATATTGCTTATGAAGATGAGCATTTTTTAATTATAAATAAACCGTATGGTTATGCCAGTATTCCAAGTGTTTTGCATTCCAATACGATTGCTAATTTTGTGAAATATTATTATTTAGAGCAAAATTATCCGAATAAACAGGTGCATATTGTGACACGTTTGGATAAGGATACGAGCGGATTGATGCTGTTTGCCAAACATGGCTATGCACATGCTAGATTAGATAAGCAACTGCAAAATAAAACCATTGAAAAACGGTATTATGCTTTGGTTTCTGGCAAAGGTGAATTAGCAGATAAAGGTGAGATTATTGCACCGATTGCTCGTTCAGATGATAGTATCATCACACGTTGTGTGCATCCGTCTGGCAAATACGCCCACACGAGCTATGAAGTTGTGGCGCGTTTTGGTGAGGTAGCTTTGGTAGATATTCGTCTCCATACGGGACGCACCCACCAGATTCGTGTGCATTTTTCGCATATTGGTTTTCCATTGTTGGGAGATGATATGTATGGTGGAAGTATGGATTATGGCATTACACGTCAAGCTTTGCATTGCCATTACCTTCGCTTTGTAAACCCATACACAAATGAAGAGATAATTCAGACTACAAACTTGACAGATGATTTTGATAGCGTTATCATGGAACTACAACAAAATTAGATAGAAGGTTAAAAATATGGGAATTCGATCTTTATTTGGTAGCTTACGGGAAAAAATTGTTGGTAAAAACCTCAAAATTGTTTTTCCTGAAGGAAATGATGAACGTGTACTTCGAGCAGCCGCTCGTTTGAAATTTGAGGGGTTAATTGAGCCAATTATTTTAGGAGACGCTAAAGAAGTTCGAGCTTTGCTTGCGAAATTTGGCTTCGCTGATCAAGATTATGTCTTTATCAATCCAGCAGAATACGATAAATTTGATGAAATGAAAGAAGCATTTCTTGAAATTCGTAAGGGAAAAGTGACACCAGAAGAGGCCGAGCGTTTGTTACAAGATGTCAATTATTTTGGTGTGATGCTTGTCAAACTTGGCTTGGCTGACGGAATGGTTTCTGGTGCCATTCATTCAACTGCTGATACGGTTCGCCCAGCGCTTCAAATCATCAAAACGAAACCTGGGATTTCACGTACTTCAGGGGTATTCTTGATGAACCGTGAAACAACTGAACAACGTCTTGTGTTCGCTGACTGTGCGATTAATATTGACCCTACTGCTCAAGAATTGGCTGAAATTGCTGTGAATACTGCGGATACGGCTAAAATTTTTGATATTGAGCCAAAGATTGCAATGCTGAGCTTTTCAACGAAAGGAAGTGCTAAGGCGCCACAAGTTGAAAAGGTACAAACAGCAACTAAAATTGCCCAAGAAACACGCCCTGACATTCTTTTGGATGGTGAATTACAATTTGATGCGGCATTTGTTCCAGGGACAGCAGCTGTAAAAGCACCAGATAGTGATATTGCAGGACAAGCAAATGTCTTTATCTTCCCAGACCTTCAATCAGGAAACATTGGTTATAAAATCGCTCAACGCTTAGGGATGTTTGAAGCTATTGGACCAATTCTGCAAGGACTTAACAAGCCTGTGAATGATTTGTCACGTGGCTCAAGTGCTGAGGATATTTACAAATTAGCCATCATCACAGCTGCTCAGGCTATTGATGGCAACGATAATTAATAAAATTAACAAAGCTCAGTTGGTTTTTCCGACTGGCTTTCTTGTCTTAATAAGAAAAGAGGAAATATGTCAAAAATTGCTTTAGTTACGGGAGCTTCTGCTGGATTTGGTAAAGCTATCGTTGAGAAATTAGTATCTGACGGTTATCGTGTGATTGCTAGTGCCCGCCGTTTGGAAAAATTGCAGAGCTTACAAGCAGCACTAGGTGAACAGAATGTTTACCCTCTTCAAATGGATGTCTCACAAACACAAGCTATCGACGAAGCTTTAGCTTCTTTGCCTAAAGAATGGCGAGAAATTGATATTTTGGTTAATAATGCCGGTTTAGCACTTGGCTTGGATAAAGCATACGAGGCAGATTTTTCAGATTGGCTGACAATGATTAATACGAATATCGTTGGTTTGACTTATTTAACCCGCCAAATTTTGCCAGATATGGTTAAACGTAATACTGGTATGATTATCAATCTTGGGTCAACTGCTGGTACGGTTCCTTATCCTGGGGCTAATGTTTACGGTGCTTCAAAAGCTTTCGTGAAACAATTTTCATTGAACTTGCGCGCAGACCTTGCAGGCACTAAAATTCGTGTCACTAATATTGAACCAGGTCTTTGCGAGGGAACAGAATTTTCAAATGTTCGTTTCAAAGGCGACGATGAACGCGCTGAAAAACTCTACGATGGCGCACATGCTATTAAACCAGAAGATATTGCCAACACCGTTTCTTGGGTGACAAGCCAACCTTCTCATGTCAATATCAATCGCATTGAAATAATGCCTGTTTCCCAATCTTTTGGACCACAACCCGTTTACCGAGATTAAAAAAGAGAGCCATATGGCTCTTTTTATCATTCCTATAAATCATTACCAATAGAAGGTCCTGATGTGGTATCAGACCAAGCCACAATGGCTTGACTAGTTTCTTTTAGATAACTAGACAGAAGTGGCCTTAAATCTTGAATGTAAGTTATGACACCAAGTGATTTACCAGAATTGTCTAAAATCAGCTGATAAGTTTGCATTAAGATGGCTTCAAAACTATCTGTCGGTATTTGCAAATGTAGGCTTTTTTCTGGAGATTGATGTAGACTTTGCCAAATCCATTCAGGAAGTTTCTCGCTTTCGTTTTCTGTGAAAAATGATCCGTCAGAGCGATGGTTGCTATAAATGAGCTTTAAATTGTTATCATAAAAACTAGCTCGGTAGGGAAGATGAGCCAGTAATGCTTTAATGTCTTTCATGTTATCAATCATAACGATTTTGTCAGAAAAGCACAACTAAACTGTTTGTAAACTGCTATGAGAGACTTGCACATGCATTGTTTTGATAATTCAGAGGATAATATCAGAAAACGCTAACATCATACTATCTTCTTGCTAACAAACTGTTTATAATAGATAACAAAGATAGGTTGGAGGAAAACGATGAGTAAGATTATTTTTTTAGATGTTGATGGAACATTAGTGGATTATCATAATCGCGTGCCAGCGTCGGCTGTTAAAGCAATTCAACAAGCGCGTCAAAATGGACATTATGTCTTTGTTTGCACGGGGCGTAGTCGTGCGGAAATGCAGCCTGAACTGTGGGAAATTGGTCTTGATGGCATGATTGGTGGCAATGGTTCTTACGTTGAATATGACGGTAAGGTTATCATGCACCAGTTGATTTCAAAAGAGGATGCCAAAGCCATTGTTGACTGGCTACACGAACGTGGGTTGGAATTTTACTTAGAATCAAATAATGGTCTTTTTGCTTCGGAAAATTTTAAAGAAGTTGCCCGTCCAGTAATGCGACAATATGCGTTTTCTAAAGGAAAAACAGCGGCAGAAGTTGAGCATATGGAAGCAGAAGATGCCCTTCATGGCTTGATTTATGGTGGCGAATTGTATCGTGATGATTTGAATAAGGTCAGCTTTATTCTTAATTCTTACCAAGACCATTTGGATTCAGCCAAAGCTTTTCCAAGTTTAAAAGCTGGAACATGGGGTGGTCGTGGTGAAACGGCGTTATTTGGAGACCTCGGTGTTAAAGATATTACCAAAGCACACGCAATCGATGTTCTTTTAGAACACTTGCAAGCTGATAAAAAGGATACCATTGCTTTTGGTGATGCCAAGGTTGATATTCCAATGTTAGAATATTGTGAAATTGGTGTTTCAATGGGAAATGGTGGTCCAGAAATTCTTGCTATGGCAGACATGGTAACCGATGACGTTGAGGAAGACGGACTTTATAATGCCTTTGAAAAATTGGGATTAATTTAATAAGGGACTAAGTTTTATATGATGTAAAAAGGATTTGGAAATAATTTCCAATCTTTTTACTATGTATAAGAAAAAATACTTGACATTTTATTTCTATATAGTAAAATTTAACTAAAGTTCTATATAGAAATAAAAAGTCTAAGCGATTGAAAAATGATACTAATCTATAGCGCTGAACTAAGTATAAAACAAATCTAAAAAATAATGAAAGAAAGGGTTTATACTGACGGGAGCTACCCGCTAATATAAATATAAGAATAAATGGATAAATTTGCTAGAGGCTCATATTTGATGACACATATTACGTTACTGAATGGAAGGTATTTCAATAAGCTGCTGAGTAAGACAGAAGCTGTTTACTCTGGAGAGCAAGGGAAAATTTTGACTACATTACGTGATTTCGGTGATGATTTAACAGCTAGTGAGATTTCCAAGTATTCTGGACTTGCTAACAACACTTTAACGAGTATGCTAAAAAAGCTCGAAACTATGTCTTTGATTAGGAGTGTCGCGCACCCAACAGATGGACGAAAAAAATTGTTTTCTTTAACGGATTTTGGTCGTGAACAAGTTGCTCTTGGCTATGAAGTTAGCCAAGAGGTTGGTAAAATTTTATCAAGGGTTCGAGCCACAAGAAATTGAGTTATTCGAAAAACAATTAGAACGTATTTTGGAAAATATAGAAAGGGTTAATAAGAGTAAAAACGATTGATATCTATGAAGAATAAACGTAAATGGAATGTTTTGCCAGCAATTATAACCACAGCAATACTGGGATTTGCTGGAGTACTTGTGGAAACTTCAATGAATGTAACTTTTCCAGTATTAATGAGAGAGTTTGGTGTTAATGCAGCAGTTATCCAATGGGTAACTACTGGAAATCTGTTGGCGGTAGCTATTATTGTTCCGTTGTCAGCATACTTGATTCGTCACTTTTCAGAGCATCAGATTTTTCTTAGCGCAAATCTTTTCTTTATAACAGGCTTGATATTTGATGCCCTTGCTTCGAATTTGTGGATGCTCTTACTTGGGCGTATTTTACAAGGAATTGGGACAGGTGTAGCATTACCTTTGCTATTTCATATTATTTTACACCATGTTCCTATTGAACGTCGTGGCTTTATTACTGGAATTGCAACGATGACTACCTCTTTTGCACCAGCGATTGGTCCAACTTACGGAGGAATAATGTTAACTGCATTTGGTTGGAAGTCCATATTTCTATTTTTAATACCAATTCTTTTGATATCCACATTGGTTGGTATCGGGTCAATTCCACATATAAAGATTACACAAAATGGTCAATTCAATATTCTGGCTTTTGTTTTTCTAGGAGTTGGTTTAGGTTCATTACTACTTGCAATTGAGCAATTATCAATATTTTGGCTTATTCTATGTATGATAGCATTCATTCTATTTTATGTATCTAATCAAAAAGGGCTCCTACTTAATTTGCATGTTTTTAAGAATAAAACTTTCGTTTTTTTGATGTACGGTGTATTAGGATTTCAAATGGTTTCCCTAGGATTGTCTTTTATTCTGCCCAATCATCTTCAAATAGTTTTAGGACAAACTTCTACTCAAGCGGGATTGTTCATGTTTCCTGGCGCTATACTAGTTGCTATTTTATCCCCAATTTCTGGATTTATTATGGATAGAATCGGTGCTTTTAAACCCATTATTACAGGGGTTTTGATAACATTCTTGGGCCTTCTAATGATGGTAATAATGTTTATCAAGGCTTCGGTTATCCAACTGTTATTTTTGGATATTTTGATTATGATGGGAGTTGGTATTGCAGCAAGTAATATCATTTCAACAACTTTGTCTAAATTAAGCGATGAAGAATTTGTCGATGGAAATAGCATCCTCAATACATTTCAACAATTTTCCGGTGCAATTTCGACAACAGTTGTTTCACAAATTTTTACCTTAGGCGAAATGTCTTCTGTAGCTAATGGTGCGGTTACCGGTAGTCGTAATGCAATTTTCTTTCTGATTGGTGTGGTTTTCATATCATTGATTTTAACTCTTAGTTTGAAATATCAAAATAGAATATAATATAAAATTTTTTATATAATGGTATAGTACAAGGAATGCGTTTTATATCATTAGTTTTTGTTTGATTTTAACGATATAATATTGTTGAAAAACCATTAGTGAGGAGATTTTTTATGTTACACAAAAATTTAAACCCATTTCCAGAGCACTTTTTGTGGGGAGCTTCAACGTCAGCTTATCAAGTTGAAGGAGCTGCTTTAGAGGACGGCAAAGGTCCGTCATGCCAAGACGTGAAAGAAATTCCTGCAGGCACAGCTGATTTGTCAGTTTCAGTTGACCACTATCATCATTACAAAGAAGATATTGCCCTAATGGCAGAAATGGGCTTCAAATCATATCGCTTCTCTATTTCTTGGACACGTGTTTTGCCGAATGGAATAGGCGAGGTTAATCCAAAAGGGATTGAATTCTACAATAATTTGATTGATGAATGTTTGAAATATGACATTGAACCAATCGTCACAATGTTCCACTTTGATATGCCAGCAGCGCTTGATGAACGCGGTTCTTGGTCAACACATGATTCTGTTGATTGGTTCGCTGAATATGCGCGTGTCTTGTTTGAAAACTTCGGTGACCGTGTTAAATATTGGCTAACAATCAATGAACAAAACATGCTAACATTGGTTGGTCCAGTTATCGGTACGCTTCATGTGCCAGAAGGAACAACTAATCTCACTAAAGAGATTTACCAACAAAATCATCACCAATTGGTTGCGCAAGCTAAAGCAATGCAACTTTGCCATGAAATGCTTCCCGATGCTAAAATTGGTCCAGCACCAAATATTTCTTTGGTTTACCCAGCGTCATCAAAACCAGAAGATGTTATTGCTGCTCAAAACTTCAATGCGCTTCGTAATTGGCTTTATTTAGATGCTTATGTTTTCGGTGAATACAATAACCTAGCTTGGGCATATTTGGAAGAAAATGATGCTTTGCCAACGGTTACTGATGAGGACCGTGCTATCATGAAAGCAGCTAAACCTGATTTTATTGGCTTTAACTATTACAATACAGCGACTGTTGAAGCTTCTGACGGTAGTGAAGTCGCAGGAGCTAATGGTGACCAACAATCAAATCAAACTTTCCCAGGCTTTGCGAAGAGCGTTGACAATCCAAATCTTGTGAAAACAGAATTTGGTTGGGAAATTGACCCTATTGGTTTCCGTGCAACCGTCCGTGAAATGTACAGCCGCTATCGTTTGCCGCTTTTAGTTACTGAAAATGGTCTTGGAGCATACGATACTTTGACAGAAGACGGCAAAATTCATGACAACTACCGTATCGAATATCTTCGCCAACACATTGCACAAATTCAATTGGCTATTTCTGATGGTGTTGATATGCTTGGTTACAATCCATGGTCAGCAATCGACCTCATCTCAACACACGAAGGTATCCGTAAACGTTATGGCTTTATCTACGTTGACCGTACAGATGAAGAAGTGGGCAGTCTCAAACGCTACCGCAAAGATTCATTCTTCTGGTACAAGAAAGTTATCGCTACAAATGGACAAGATTTATCAGATTGATAAATTTTATAATGAAAATGCACTCAGCAATGAAGTTGAGTGCATTCTTTTATTTTTAAACCTCTGTAAATTGTTTTTTCTTGAGTTCAAACGTGACGTCTGTTTCTTGAGCGACAGCTGTTTCGTGAGTGACGATAATAACGGTTTTATTTTGCTTATGTGCAATATCTTTGAAGATATTGACAATGTCTTGTGTTGTTTCTTCGTCCAAGTTTCCTGTCGGTTCGTCAGCGATAATTAAATCATGTTCCGTTGCTAAAGCACGAACGATAGCAACACGCTGTTGTTGCCCACCAGAGAGTTGAAGAACTGGCTTGTCAATCATTTCTTTGGGAATACCAACGAGTTCAAAAAGTGCTTCGATTTTGGCATTGTCCACGGGTTTGTTAGAGATTTCTAGCGCCGTTTGAACATTTTGACGAGCAGTCATGTAGGTCATTAAATTATAAGCTTGGAAAATCGTTGAAACAGAGTTTTTACGGTAATTGGTCAAACCAGATTTATTGATATCATTATCTTCCAAATAAATTTCTCCAGCTTTGGGACTATCTAAGCCAGCTAGTAGAGAAAGGAAAGTTGTTTTTCCGCTTCCTGACTGACCAAGAATAGAGTAAATTTTCCCTTTTTCAAAGGTTAGATTAACGTCTTTAAAAAGATAATCGTCAGGATTGTTGGTGTACCAATAACCGATATTATGTGTTCGTAAAGTCATTTCTTAGTCCTTTCTAGTTAGATGATAAGATATCCTTAGGTTTCATGCGGATAATGCCAATACTTGCAAGAATTGTTGAAACAAATGAAATCAGAAGTGCGATTCCACCAAGTTTTGCGACATCAGTTCCTGTTAATTTGATATCAAGGTCGTCGATTGCTTGAGTTGAAGAGGTTGCCATTGATACCATATTACCCATGTCGCCACGACCTCCGCCGTCACCAGGGGCACCAGATTTTTGACCAGAATCACTATTGTTGCTGTCAGAAGAATTAGTATCTTGACCAGGACCACCGCCATTTAGTCCTGAATTTTTGGTCGTTTGTTCGGTAGAAGTTGATGATGACAAGAGCTGATTACCGAGCACATTTCCCACAAAATTACCAGCAAATGAAGCAATAATAAGTGATACCACTGTTACCATGAAGAGTTCCATAAAGAATTGACCGATAATCTTAATGCGATTTTCACCGAGGCTCATCAGAACACCGATTTCATAACGACGTTCACGAATGCTAAGGATAACAATAAGTGTCAATATAACAGCGCCAGCGATCGCTACTAAGATAACGATGTTTTGAGCGATTGATGAAATATTGTTAAGTGGTGAAAGCATTTGTTCGTAGATTCATCACTTGAAGTGACAGAGTAAGAATCAGTATCGATTTCAGATTCTACTTCGTCAACGAAATCGTCCATATTTTCTGGATTTGAGAGAGTATAAACAGCTGAATCAAGTGTGTCTGTTTCACCTTTCATTGTATCTACTGTTGTTAGATTGGTGTAGATATTGTTTTGAGGATTTGAAGCATTAGACATCATTTGAGCTGTAGTAGCTGTTGATGAATTCTCATAGATACCAACGACAGTCAATGTATAACTTGTTTCAGTATCATCTACGGTTGTTGTTACGGTAAAGGTATCTCCGACACTAAGGTCATTAGCGTCAGCTAAATCTGAAGAAATCACCGCAGAATTATCCGCAGTATCAGACGTGATACCAACACCGTCAGTGATTTCACTTGTGCCAGATGTAAAGTCACTCACGTAATCAGTGCTGTTGACACCTGTAATGGTAAAGTCACCAGATGTCATTTCCATACCGCCACGACCAGAGGGTTGATTGCTATCAGATGAATCATCGCTGCTTGAATCTGAATCATCTGAAGAAGTTGAAGATGATGTCGAAATAGCAGAAATATCATCACCAGCTGTTGCTGTCGTTGTTGTGGTAAAGAGATAAGAAGCTACGCCGTCTTTTTCAGCGATAGACTCGGCTGTCGCAAGGTCAACAGAAGTAGTTGCTGAACTATCGTCACTAGAATCATCAGAACTGCTGTCGCTGTCAGGATCGAAAGCTTTCATCATGCTTCCCGATTAACAGATAAGGTAACTGTTGCGCCAGCTTCACTTTTTGCTGATTCGACAGCTGAATCGGCAGCATTTTTAATGGTCAATCCAGCTAAAACGAAAATTAAAATAGCACTAGTTACTAAAATTAGTAGTGCCGTACGTCCTTTCTTTGCTTTTGTCGCAAGCCAAGCTCGCTTAATAAAGTTCATATAAAGCCTCCTTTGAAATTTTGATACAAAAACGAGTATAGATAACCCGTCTTAATTTCAACTGAAAGAAAACTGAAACAAAGCTTAAATCGTTTTGTCACGTTTTAAACATAAAAAACATACGACAAAAGCGAACGTTTTAAAAATATGAAATAAAATAATTGACATAAAACGAACGGTATTATAGAATAATAAAGGAAAGGTAAGTTTTTATCTAGCGATGCTCTGCTATTTTCAAGCGTAGGAGAGTTATAGGAAGGTCATTTTTTAATGAAAGAGTTTCTAGCTACTAGGCAAACTCTACTATCAAAAAGTAACTTTCTTTTTAATTAAGACAGTTTGATAGGTTGGAATTACGGTAGCAGAAGCTATGGAGAAACTGATATGTATAACGAAATGCCTGTCTTTGATTACGAAGATATCCAACTGATTCCCAATAAATGTATCATCAGTAGTCGTTCGGAAGCTGACACGCAGGTGACACTTGGCGATTATACTTTTAAATTGCCTGTTATTCCTGCCAATATGCAGACCATTATTGATGAAAACATTGCAGAAGATTTGGCTAAGAATGGTTATTTTTACATTATGCACCGTTTTGATGAAGAGGCTCGTAAACCATTTGTTGAGCGTATGCACGAGCAAGGGTTAATTGCGTCTATTTCAGTAGGTGTTAAAGACTATGAGTACGATTTCGTCACAAGTTTAAAAGATGATGCACCTGAATTTATCACAATTGACATTGCCCATGGACATTCTGATAGTGTGATTAATATGATTCAACACATCAAAAAAGAATTACCTAAAACCTTTGTCATTGCTGGTAATGTTGGAACGCCAGAGGCTGTTCGTGAGTTAGAAAATGCTGGCGCTGATGCCACGAAAGTTGGTATTGGTCCAGGGAAAGTTTGTATTACTAAAGTAAAAACTGGTTTTGGAACAGGTGGGTGGCAATTAGCTGCGCTTCGTTGGTGTGCAAAAGCTGCTCGTAAGCCGATTATTGCTGATGGGGGAATTCGTACGCACGGTGATATTGCCAAATCGATTCGCTTTGGTGCAACAATGGTTATGATTGGTTCATTATTTGCAGGGCATTTGGAAAGCCCAGGAAAATTGGTTGAAGTAGATGGTGAGCAGTATAAAGAATATTACGGTTCAGCTTCTGAATACCAAAAAGGTGAACATAAAAATGTCGAAGGAAAGAAAATCTTATTGCCAGTCAAAGGACATTTGAAAGATACCCTTGTTGAAATGCAAGAGGATCTTCAAAGTGCTATTTCTTATGCAGGTGGACGTGATTTGCACAGCTTAACACGTGTTGATTACGTCATCGTTAAAAATTCCATTTGGAATGGTGATTCGATTTAAGTTTGAAATAGATATAAAAGCCGCTCTTTTGGAGAGGCTTTCTTTGCATTTTAATGATAAAACTCTGAAAATACTTTGTTTAAGTCGACATCTGCCTCGGCTAGCACCTTTTCCTTAGAACGAACAGCAGTTCCTTGTTGGGCTCTGACAAGGTGGAAAGCGTCAAAATCATAATTTCTTGGCAAATGCCACGAATGTAGTTAGGAGCAATGTTCAGAGTTGTATAGTGGTCTTGGTTAGTGTAAATAGCATCGAACCGCTGCAAGAAGCCAAAGCACTTGGCAATCATCGGTCATTATCCCAACAGAGCCATTATCAGTGTATTTGAATGCTTTGCAAGCAATTACATATTGTCACTCTTTCATTCGTGAGGTCAGATTGAAATTATGCAAAGGTGACACATAACAATGCTTGTGATTGTTTTGCTAGAGCTAATTCAATATCAGTCAATGGAAGATTGTCAACTTGTTTTTTTCAAAATTCTTAATAATTTGTCTGGTTCAATATGTGGACTGTCTGTCGCATAAAGACTTAAAATTGTGAGGTCATCGTTTGAAAATTGGGCAGCATAATCATCATAATTTATTTAAATCAATTGAAATGATTGACAGTAGAGTCTTTTGGGTTAACGGTTTGTGGTTATTGATTTAGTTATTCATTCTATTTGTGACTTTATGGATTGGTGCTTAGCCTGATCACGCTCAACCTTTGGTGATATTTATTGTGCTGAGCATATTGTGGACTTTGTCTTATCGACTGCTTTATTATTTCTTGAGTGAGATTAATGTCCCAATACTACCTTACCTTCATCCTTATCGTATAATGTTAAATATCCTAACAGTTTATAGTGTCTTGATGGTAACAGCGCTCATTCAATCACCTTTAGGATTATTAGCTTCTTATAGTGTTAACGTTTTTTTCACTTAATAACATGTTAATGACTGTATTTTCAGAAAATTACTTCTTTTAATATAGGACTAATGTCATCTTGCCATATAACCGTTGAAAATGATACAATAGACGTGTCATTAGTTAGTGATGGTTAAAATTTAATAAAACTTATTTATGCTACGAATGGGCGTAGCGTTTCTACAAGGCACCGTAATGTCTAACAATAAGTCTTTGCTCAATGATAGTTGAGATGTTTTTGCATATAGTTGTGAAAATATGACCGAGTAACAAGAGGTGTTTACCATATGTGTAAACACCTCTTGTTTGCTTTTATATGTGCCCTTATGCTTAGTCACGTTTCATCATAAGTTATTATTTTTAGCCAATTCGCTTTTAAAAATTTTCAGAAGGAGAATCCATGAAATTATTGGAAAATCGCATCTTAAATGATGGGAATGTTTTAGGTGAGGACATCTTAAAAGTAGATAGTTTCCTAACTCACCAAGTTGACTATGAATTAATGCAGGAAATCGGCAAAGTCTTTGCTGATGCCTACAAAGATGCTGGTATTACTAAGGTTGTTACTATCGAAGCATCAGGTATTGCCCCAGCTCTCTACGCAGCGCAAGCGATGAACGTTCCGATGATTTTTGCTAAAAAAGCGAAAAATATCACGATGACTGAAGGTATTTTAACTGCAGAAGTTTATTCATTTACAAAACGTGTGACTAGCACTGTATCAATCGCAAGTAAATTCTTGTCAGAAGATGATACTGTTCTCATCGTTGATGATTTCTTAGCAAACGGACAAGCTGCTAAAGGACTTTTGGAAATCATTGGTCAAGCAGGAGCGAAAGTTGCTGGTATTGGGATTGTCATTGAAAAATCCTTCCAAACTGGTCGCCAATTATTGGAAGAAACTGGTGTTCCTGTAACATCATTAGCACGTATCAAAGAATTTAAAGATGGACAAGTTGTCTTTATGGAGGCAGATGCGTAAAATGGAAATGAACGAACAAAAACATTCACAAGCAGCCATTCTTGGTTTACAACACTTGCTTGCTATGTATGCTGGGTCAATTTTAGTGCCAATCATGATTGCTGGCGCACTTAATTATTCAGCTGAACAGTTGACTTATCTTATCTCAACAGACATTTTCATGTGTGGGGTTGCAACATTCTTACAACTTCAATTGCGCAAACACTTTGGTATTGGGCTTCCAGTTGTTCTTGGATGTGCTTTCCAATCAGTTGCTCCGCTTTCAATCATTGGTGCTAAACAAGGTTCAGGTACATGTTTGGTGCTTTGATTGTGTCAGGAATTTACGTTATTTTGATTTCTGGTATTTTTTCAAAAATTGCCGATTTCTTTCCACCGGTTGTGACAGGTTCAGTTATCACAACAATTGGTTTAACATTGATTCCTGTTGCAATTGGAAATATGGGAAACAATGCTGATTCTCCAACGGCCCAATCAATGATTTTAGCCTTGATAACAATTGCTATCGTGCTTGCGGTTAATGTTTTTGCAAAAGGTTTTATCAAATCTATTGCGATTTTGATTGGCTTGATTGGTGGAACAATTATTGCAGCTTTCATGGGCTTGGTTGACACGTCAGTTGTTACTGAAGCACCGCTTGTTCACATTCCACAACCATTCTACTTCGGTGCACCAAAATTTGAAATCACATCGATTGTGATGATGTGTATCATTGCGACCGTTTCAATGGTTGAATCAACTGGTGTTTATCTTGCCTTGTCTGATTTGACTGGCGAAAAACTTGACAGTAAACGCCTCCGCAATGGTTACCGTGCAGAAGGTGCAGCTGTTTTACTCGGTGGTATTTTCAATACATTCCCATATACGGGATTTTCACAAAACGTTGGTTTGGTTCGTATTTCTGGTATTAAAACACGCCGTTCAATTTACTACACAGCCTTGTTCCTTATTATTCTTGGACTTCTTCCCAAATTCGGTGCTATGGCGCAAATGATTCCTAGCCCAGTTCTTGGTGGTGCTATGATTGTTCTTTTTGGTATGGTGGCTCTTCAAGGGATGCAAATGCTCAATCAAGTTGACTTCCAACATAACGAACACAACTTTATCATTGCAGCGGTGTCAATTGCTTGTGGCGTTGGTTTTGACGGAACAAATCTTTTTGATAGCCTACCAAGCACACTTCAAATGTTTTTGACAAATGGTATTGTTATCGCAACTTTGTTTGCTGTTGTTCTTAACTTGATTTTAAATGGTAAAACAAAAACAGAAGAAACAAAATAAACTAAAAAAGCATTTCTAAGGAATTCCCTTGGAAATGTTTTTTTGTATCTTATGAATAGAGTAATTGAAAATCTTGTTTAAGACCGCTGGTGATTGCAAAACGATTATCTTTGGTAATGATAATTCCTTCGATATTTGGGGTGCTTTGAATGGTCTCAAAAGCTTGCTTAATTGGCAGACCAAATAGACGTGTCGTCCATATTTCACAATCAACAGATAGGTCTGAAACAATTGTTAAACTCGCCATATCAGTTTCGATAGGATAACCTGTATGTCGGTCAAAAATATGATGATAATCCTTATCACCAACTTGTAGGTGTCGTTCGTAAATACCTGAAGTCACGACGGATTTATTTTTGATTGTTAAAATACCAAGATTGTTGCCACGTTGTTTTTGGGGATGTTGGATACCAATATGCCAAACACCATTTTCACGCTTGGGATTATCGCCATAAACAAGGACATTGCCACCAAGGTTAATCATGGCAGAACTAACATTTTCAGTTTTCAAATAATCCATGATTTTATCTGCAATGTAACCCTTGGCTAACGCACCAAGGTCAATTTTCATGCCCTTGTGATTAAGAAATACACTTTTTTCAGCTGCATTTAAAATGATGTGTTCTGGGTTTGCGAGTGCAATAGCTTTCTGAATGTTTTCCTTGTCAGGAACCTTGGCATCTTCGAAACCAATGCGCCAGCTTTGCACCAAAGGACCAATAGCAATATCAAGATTGCTAGGTTGTAAAAGACTATGCGTCTTACCAAGTTCGATAAGCTCAAACAAATCTGGATGAACAGTGACAGGAGCGATACCAGCATTATGATTAATAATCATTAGCTCAGAATCGTTATCGTTGGCGCTAAAGCGATTCTTATAAACGGTTAGAAGATGACAGACTTCCTTGATGTGCTGATGGGGAGTGTCAGAATCAACGACAATATCAATAATCGTTCCCATCATCTTTACGCTATGAGTAAGTTGCAAAATGTCACCTCCAAAATCAGTTTATGAAATTAGGATAACGCTTTCTATCACGAAAATCAAGCTCAAAAGTATAAAAAACTTTCCTAATCGACATGACTAGGAAAGCAGTAAGTGTTTTAAAATTAACAAAACTTAGTTTTTCTTTTTCATTTCGCCATGTGGGTAGTAAGTTCCTTCTGGCATATCATTGATGAAAACGTGGATAGCTTCTTTTGGAGCTTTAGCGACACGTGAAACAACCTCAGTTACTTCGCGAGCAAGCTCAATTTTTTGTTCTTCAGTACGACCTTCGAATAAATCGATTTTTACGAATGGCATAAGAATCTCCTTTTATAATTTATCTAACACAAACATTGTAGCATATTTGGCGAATAAATTCAGTAATTTTCAGGAAAGAGAAGAAGCATTTTCAAAGGTAAATATTATTTAAAGAGTTTCAGAATATCAGAAAGAGCAAATGTGATTTTATGGTAAAATTTATTATAGGCTGCTTTTTTAGCCAACTTGTTCCTTTTTTACCATAGCTAGGGATGATAGCTTTTTTAGTTTGACTTTTCCATTTTGCCGTTGTCCGAGAATTCAAACTCTTTTTTAAACTTGGTTTTCGAAACAACTTTCATAATAATCTTAACCCTCGCTAGTTAGTTCAATAATAACTATGTATGGTATTTAGTCAATATCATTTCTGCCACTTTGAGCCTAAAAAATCAACTTTTGTGTATTTTATTAATAGTAATGAATGATGAGCTAGAAAACAATACTTTTTGGCTTTTTTGCTGTAAACAAGTTTTTTCGTCCATTATAGCGATTTACTTCGTCTATTTAAAGGTTTGTAAGGTCTATTATGCTAAATGCTAGCTTCACTTATTTAACCCTAGGCAATTTTATGGTAGAATAGAAGAATATTAGTAGAAGGTAGGATTGTCACTTTTGGCTCAACTCTATTATAAATATGGAACCATGAATTCTGGAAAGACCATTGAGATTTTGAAAGTTGCTCATAACTATGAAGAACAAGGCAAACCAGTTGTTATTATGACTTCGGCACTTGATACGCGTGAAGGTTATGGTGTTGTTTCAAGTCGTATTGGCATGCGTCGCAAGGCGATTGCTATTACGGAAGAAATGGATATTTTTGCTTTTATTCAAGAATTGCCAGAAAAACCGTACTGTGTTTTAATTGATGAATGTCAATTTTTAACGAAAAAGCATGTCTATGATTTGGCGCGTGTTGTTGATGATTTGGACGTCCCTGTGATGGCTTTTGGGTTAAAAAATGATTTTCAAAATGAATTGTTCGAAGGCTCCAAATATCATCTTGCTTTTAGCAGATAAAATCGATGAGATTAAAACCATTTGTCAGTACTGTAAGAAAAAGGCGACCATGGTGTTGCGAACTAAGATGGCGTGCCAGTCTATGATGGAGAACAAATTCAG
>ENA-OQBT01000177-OQBT01000177.1-human-gut-metagenome-genome-assembly--contig:-NODE-177-length-44489-cov-6.096975_pt1 | contig 44489 bp, 47 predicted proteins | sample MGYA00242749_ERZ504557 | MGnify/ENA primary metagenome ERZ504557 (study PRJEB26092, sample SAMD00036243) | human gut metagenome | host: Homo sapiens | study: EMG produced TPA metagenomics assembly of... | reverse complement strand
TCTTTTTTTCGTTCCACCTTTTCCACAATACAGGAAAGGGGCTGGTTCACCATCAGCTGATCGATCAGCATCTGTGCATGCTCTTTTTTCCTGAAGCCGTTTTCTTTATAAAGATACGGGGACTGGAAATACCGGCTGCCTTCCACAGCTCTCCATTCACCGTCAAAATTTTCGCCTGCAAGTCCAATGCTGCCAAGGACACGGTAAAACGGTGTCTTCACAAAGACACGGATCTCCCGTTCTCTCCGCACCACCATGCCAAGAACACAGGTCATCACACGCCCAACTGCAATGGCTGATATTTGGAATGGAGATAATTGGTGACACTGCTTCCGTAGCGCAAGGTCAGAACTCTGGAAAAATTGATTCCCATAAGATAATCTTCCTTTGCGCGGAGATACGCAGATGCTGCCAGATTATCATACTCCGAGATATCCTTCGCTTCACGGATCCCTCTTAAGATCTCTTCCTCTGTCTGGGAATCGATCCACACACGTTTCTGGACTTTCCCCTTTACTCCTGCCATCTGGGCTACCAGACGGTAGATATATTCACCCTCACGTCCGGAGTCGGTACACACATAAATGGTATCCACATCCGGCCGGTTCAGCAGTCCTTTTACGATCTCGAACTGCTTTTTGACCCCGGGGATCACTTCATATTTAAATTCGCGCGGCAAAAAAGGCAGGGTATCAAAACTCCACCTTTTAAACTTGATATCATATTTTTCGGGATAGCTCATGGTAACCAGGTGTCCTACACACCAGGTTACCACAGAATCATCAGATTCCAGATATCCGTCTTTTCTCTGACCGTTGATCTTCAAAGCCTTCGCAAATTCCTGTGCCACGCTGGGCTTCTCCGCTATGTATAAAGCCTTTGCCATACTATTTATCTGCACTCATCTTTCTAAGCGGCCATGCCAGAAGCACAGCTCCGCCAACTATATTTCCCAGTGTTACGATCACCATGCTTTTAAGCATAGCGCCGACAGACAATCCTGGCACCATACAGAATGCAACTGTAAAAATACCCATATTTGCAATACAATGCTCAAATCCGCTGACAACGAAACCTGAAATACAGATCACGATCATCAGGAACTTGCCTGACTCACTCTTCAGCTTAATGCCGCAGAGAACAGCAAGACAGACGAAGAAATTACAAAGTACCGCACGGAAAAACATCTGTCCTGCCGGAATACTCAGTTTTCCGTTTATAAATCCGGCAAAATAATCTGCTGTACCGGACGCTCCGGCACCTACAAAGATCAGCGCCAGGATCAGGCATCCCACAAAATTGCCGATGTAACTGATTCCCCAGACCTTTCCAACATCTTTCCATGATACGCTCTTGTCATACGCACCAAAAGCCATTACCAGATTGTTACCGGTAAACAGCTCTCCTCCTACCATTACGATCAACAGGACCGCAATGGAGAACACGATGGCTCCAAGGAATTTCCCCCATTCCGGGAAAGTTTTGGAAAATACATTTCCAACAACGTTACTGTAGATCATCGCCACATCAATAAAAAATCCGGCCATGATCGCCGCATAAAGTATTTTCCGAAATTGCTGTTCAGTAAGTTTATCTTACCCTTCGCAGCGGTTGACAGTTTCTCTACATCCTCCCTGTTCATAAATAGCACCTCCACATATTTTTAGCAAGCGTGGCACTTTGTTGCTGCTTCTTTGTTCACAGCAACACGCTTTCCGGAAATCTGTTTGTTATATTGTAACACTTTACTAATTATTTAACAATAAAAATGCGAAAATTTTCAAAAATTTCCGTTTTGTTACATACAACAAACAATATCCGTTTTATACCAGAACACGATAGATGCCATCCCAGGCCAGTTCCTTTTTTTTCAGGAAATTTTCTGTTTCCTCCTCTGATTGCTCCACGCATTTCCATGCCAGTCCGCACTGGGCACTGATCTCTGAAGGGATCGGGATCAGCCTTCCCGGAAATTCAGATTCCTTGGCCGTTCTTTCCATTTTCATGGCAGCCGTGGTTGTGGAAAATGTCACAACTGTAGTAATTACTTTTCTGCGCATATCTCCTTTGTTCCTTCCACATACGCAAAAACAGGACACCGGAAAAACCGATATCCCGTTTCTGATGATTTTCTTTATTTCCTGTAAAGGATCCAGTTCTTATTTAGCCTGGATATATCCTTTCGCTTTCAGAGTTTCTGCACAGAGAACTGCTCCGCCTGCGGCACCTCTTACTGTGTTATGGGAAAGTCCGATGAACTTGTAATCATAAACAGTATCCTCACGAAGACGTCCTACAGATACTCCCATTCCATTCTCATAGTTTACATCCATCTGTACCTGCGGACGGTTGTCCTCCTCAAGATACTGGATGAACTGCTTCGGAGCGCTTGGAAGCTCAAGCTCCTGCGGAAGTCCCTTAAACTCAACCAGCTTCTGGATCAGTTGCTCTTTGGTAGGTTTCTTGCGGAATTTAACGAATACAGCTGCTGTATGTCCGTTGAGGACCGGAACACGTACACACTGGCATGTGATGACAGGTGTGGTAGCCGGAACGATCACGCCGTCCTCGATCTTGCCCCAGAGTCTTAATGGCTCCTTCTCACTCTTCTCTTCCTCACCACCGATGTACGGAATGATGTTGTGCTCCATCTCCGGCCAGTCCTTGAAGGTTTTTCCTGCTCCGGAAATAGCCTGGTATGTAGTGGCAACTACTTCATACGGCTCGAACTCTTTCCATGCGGTAAGTACCGGAGCGTAGCTCTGGATAGAGCAGTTCGGTTTAACAGCTACAAAGCCGCGTTTTGTTCCGAGACGTTTCTTCTGGAATTCGATAACCTCGAAGTGCTCCGGATTGATTTCCGGAACTACCATCGGAACGTCCGGTGTCCAGCGGTGTGCGCTGTTGTTGGACACAACCGGTGTCTCTGTCTTTGCATATTCTTCCTCGATCGCCTTGATCTCATCCTTCGTCATATCAACTGCGGAAAATACAAAGTCAACAGTAGCTGCAACCTTCTCAACCTCGTGGATATCCATAACAACCAGCTTCTTTACTGCCTCCGGCATCGGAGTATCCATTTTCCATCTGCCGCCTACAGCCTCCTCGTAGGTCTTGCCTGCGCTTCTCGGGCTTGCCGCTACAGTAACCACCTCAAACCACGGGTGATTCTCCAGAAGAGAAATGAATCTCTGACCAACCATTCCAGTTGCACCTAAAATACCGACTTTAAGCTTTTCACTCATAATAAAACTCTCCTCATCTTGTGTCCCTCCATGGCACACATTTGTCTTTTCTGTAAATACTATACCAATTTTTCCTAAAATGCAAGCATTATCTTAATTTTTTTCAAGATATTCTTTATTCTGAGCGATCACCTGCTCCATCACGTCCGGTCCCGGCGCTCCCAGAGTCACACGTTTTTCCACGCAGGTCTTCATACTGATGGCTTCATAGATGTCCTCCTCAAACACAGGACTGATCTCTTTGTACTCAGAAAGCGGAAGCTCATCCAGAGAGATTCCCTTATCCAGACAGAGAAGGACCAGTCTTCCGACGATGCCGTGAGCATCACGGAACGGTACACCGTGGTTAACCAGATAGTCTGCTGCGTCTGTGGCGTTTGTAAAGCCTCTCTTTGCACTTGCTCCATGTTGGCTTTGTTGAACTGCATAGTGGAAACCATGCCGGTAAACAGGGCGATACAGCCTTTTACGGTGTCGATGGCATCAAAGGTCAGCTCCTTGTCTTCCTGCATATCTTTGTTGTATGCAAGCGGGATTCCCTTCATGGTTGTGAGAATAGATGTCAGCGCTCCGTAAACACGGCCTGTTTTTCCACGGACAAGCTCTGCGATATCCGGATTCTTCTTCTGCGGCATGATACTGCTGCCTGTGCTGTATGCGTCATCGATCTCAACGAAACGGTACTCATTGGAATTCCACAGAATAATCTCCTCTGAAAAACGGCTCAGATGCATCATGATCGTAGAAAATGCACTGAGAAGCTCGATGACATAATCTCTGTCAGATACGGAATCCATACTGTTTCTGGTTGGTGCATCAAAGCCGAGAAGCTCTGCAGTATAGGCACGATCCAGCGGATAAGTGGTTCCTGCCAGTGCTCCCGCTCCAAGCGGACAGGTATTCATTCTCTTACGGATATCAAAAAGTCTGTCACGGTCTCTGCGGAACATCTCAAAATATGCGCCTACATGGTGTGCCAGAGTTACCGGCTGTGCCTTCTGAAGGTGTGTAAATCCCGGCATGTAGGTGTGAACATTCTCTTCCATGATCTTCTGCAGGGCAAGAAGAAGATCCTTCAGCTCCTTATCTGTCTCATCAATCTCGTCGCGGACATAAAGCTTCATATCCAGAGCTACCTGGTCATTACGGCTTCTTCCTGTGTGAAGCTTCTTTCCGGCATCTCCGATACGGTCGATCAGGTTTGCCTCCACGAAACTGTGGATATCCTCATACTCCGCTGTAATCTCCAGCTTGCCTGCTTCCACGTCTGCAAGGATACCGTCCAGTCCTTCTGTGATCTGCTCCTTTTCTTCCTCTGTCAGAATCCCCTGTTTTGCAAGCATGGCAACATGTGCCTTGCTTCCACGGATATCCTGTCTGTAAAATTTTTGATCAAAGGAAATGGATGCGTTAAAATTGTAAACCAGCTTGTCCGTTTCTTTTGTAAAACGGCCTCCCCATAACTGTGCCATATTGATTCTTCCTCACTTTTCTTTTTTGCGGCAGAACTGTCTTCTCCGGACATACACGAGCTCCGTCTCCCGGACGTCTGCACTTTTCTGTGTTAGTGTAACATATTTTTATAAAAATGCAAAGTTTTTCATAATTATACGTTTGCTGTCTTCAGCCGTTGTTACTGTTCACTCGGTTCTCAGTAACAAGCCGTTCTCTGTCCATGGCTTCTTTCTTTGAAAATACACAGCCGCAGTAATTCTGCCGGTACAGAGCATGCTCATGAGACAGTTCAATAGAACGCTTGTAGCCATTCTTTTTCTTGAAATCTGAAGTCAGATGTGGCACTTTATAGATTTCTGCCAGCTCCTCGCCAATCTCATTGATCTTCTGTGCATTTTTCAGCGGACTGATACTTAAGGTTGTGGTGAAATAATCATATCCGCCCTCCTTCGCCAGCTTTGCCGCCTCTTCCATCCGCAGGCGGTAACACCGAAAGCACCTCTCTCCTCCTTCTGGAACATCTTCCAGGCCTTTTGCCATCTCGTAAAATTCCTTCGGGTCATACCGTCCCTCCACCAGCGTTACCGGATGTACAAACTCCATCTCCCCGATCAGGCGGCGGATCTCAGCTACGCGGTGTGAATATTCCTCCGCCGGTGCGATATTGGGATTATAAAAAATATCGTGATCTCAAAATACTGCGACAGATATTCCATCACATAGCTGCTGCATGGCGCACAGCAGGCATGCAGAAAAAGTCTGGGGGTTTTCCCTTCTTTCTGGTTTCTTTCAATCAGTTTATCCAGTTCTTTCTGGTAGTTTCTCTTGTTCAATGTTTGTAATTCCTTTCTCTATGACTGTTTTCAGGCAGACATCAAAGTATGCTCTCTGCCATTGGCCTTCTCATGTTTCAGACATATGATAATATTATACCATTATCTACGAAAAGGAGGCAACATCCATGAATCCTGTCCTGAAAGTGCGGGACGTGTGTCTCTCCTATCACACATTGTCCGGTGAGACACCCGCCCTTTCTCATATATCCTTTGACCTGATGCCCGGTGAATTCCTGTCCATTGTAGGGCCTTCCGGATGCGGAAAATCCACTCTTCTGAATCTCATTGCCGGCCTGCTCACTCCGGAGCACGGTTCCATTACTCTGGGAAACCGTCCGGTATCCTCCGGCAGTGCCGCTGTAGGATATATGCTCCAGAAGGATCATCTTCTGGAATGGCGGAGCATCTACAAAAACATCCTTCTCGGCCTGGAAATCCGGAAAGAGCTCACACCTGAAAAGCTGGCACATGCAGAAGCCCTTCTTCAGACCTACGGTCTGGACCGTTTCCGTGATGCCCGCCCTTCCCAGCTTTCCGGCGGAATGCGCCAACGTGCCGCTCTGATCCGGACCCTGGTGTTGGAACCGGAGCTCCTTCTTCTGGACGAACCATTTTCCGCTCTGGATTACCAGACACGCTTAAATGTCAGTGATGATATCGGAAAAATCCTCAAAAGCTCCGGCAAGCCTGCGATCCTGGTCACTCATGACATCTCCGAAGCCATCAGTATGGCCGACCGGGTACTGATCCTTTCTGCACGTCCTGCCACTGTACGAAAGATCATTGATATCGATCTGGATATCAGCGACCGCACTCCCCTCTCCTCCAGAAATGCTCCGGATTTTAAGAAATATTTTAACATCATATGGAAGGAGCTCAATGAAAATGCCTGAAATTTCCAGACAGCAGAAACAATATCTTGCACGGCAGAAAAAAGAAAAACACATTATCCTGGCTGCACGGACACTTCTTTTTGTTCTGTTTATGGGACTTTGGGAAATATCCTCTGATCTTGGATGGATCGATTCCTTTATCTTCAGCAGTCCTTCCCTGATCGCAGAGACCTTTCTTTCCATGTGCAGGGATCAGTCCCTGTTTGCACATATTGCCGTGACACTGGCAGAAACTCTTGTCAGTTTCTTTTTTGTTGTGATCCTGGGTGTAGGAACCGCAGTACTTCTCTGGTGCTCCCGACGGATTGCACGGATCCTGGAGCCATGTCTGGTGGTACTGAACAGTCTCCCGAAATCTGCTCTGGCCCCTCTTCTGATCGTATGGCTTGGTGCCAACGAACGTACCATTGTAGTCGCCGGCATGTCTGTAGCCATCTTCGGTTCCGTTATCAATCTGTACTCCGGCTTCTGCCAGGCAGATCCGGAAAAGCTGAAGCTGATCGAAACTCTGGGGGGACACAAAAAGGAAAAGCTTCTGAAGATCGTCCTGCCCGCCTCCGTTCCTCTTATCCTGAGTGTGATGAAGGTCAACATCGGGCTTTGCTTGGTAGGCGTGATCATCGGAGAATTTATCGGTGCCCGAAAAGGCCTGGGATACCTGATCATTTACGGAAGCCAGACATTCAGACTTACATGGGTCCTGATGTCCATTGTAATCCTCTGCATCATTGCCATGCTGCTGTATTTTGCACTTTATCTTATTGAAAAACAGGTCCGGAAGCATTAGCTGTAAAAAGGGCGTGTAAAAATGATCTCTCATTTTTTACACGCCTCTTTTGCTCTTATAACCTTTGTTTCAAAGTTTTCCCACGGCAAAGGCCGTGCATAATAAAAGCCCTGAATCTCATCGCAGCTCAGACTTCGCAGGATCTCCACCTGTTTTGCTTTCTCCACGCCCTCGGCAAGAACCTTCATTCCAAGGCTGTGTGCCAGCGAAATGGTATGACGGATCACCTGCTGCCCACGAAAATTCTCTATGTAATCGATCAGACTTTTATCCAGCTTCAGAGTATCGAATGGCAACTGGTTCAGGCTTGTCATAGATGAATAGCCGGAGCCAAAATCATCCATATGCAGCTCGAATCCTGCATCCACCATCTTCTCTATGAGCTTACTGATCCGATCATTATACAACGTAGCAGTTTCTGTCAATTCAATGGGAACAGAAGAAAACGGAATGCCATTTTCTTCCACGATTTTCACATAACGACAGATCATATTATCGTAATGGATACTGGCACGTGACAGATTCACCGAAATCGGAAGTATCTTTTTCCCTGATCTTATACGTTCCCCCTGGATGCTGCATACCTTTCGGAAAACATATTCATCAAGGCGTACGATCAGACCATCCTTCTCAAAAAGAGGGATAAATTCTCCCGGCGAAACCATAGTTCCTTCCGCTCTCTTCCAGCGCACCAGTGCCTCCGCCCCAACGATCTCTTCTGTCTCCACACTGTATTTCGGCTGCAGGTAGACTACGAATTCTTCATTGCGTATAGCCTCCACGAAAGCATTCTCCATCTGTCCGTTACGGATATGTCTCCGTCTCATCTCATCATCATAAAAAGCGATCTGGTGCTCATAGTCATCCCGGATACTCTTCATGGCCAGAAAAGCCCTGTCACAGATCAGGGTAAAAGGCAGTGTCTTATCCACATTCTCATAGACCCCATAGTTGACCACCAGATTAGGAATCGGTGCTCCACTCTCGACCCTGTGGATAAATTTCTCCATATCTGCCATACGGATCTCTTTCTTTCCATATATGATGGCTACAAACTGGTCTCCTCCATATCTGCCCACCGTCCCGTAGCGAACCTGATTTCTATACGTATCTCCCAGATAGGTAAGAACCTGATCACCGGTCTTCTCTCCATAGGTTCCGTTGATCCATTTAAAGTTCTTTATATCTGCCACCACCACATGAAAATCCTGATTCGTATTAAAGCGCATCAGCGTCTTTGCATGATGGAAAAATGCCTGTCTGATATAAAGCCCTGTAAGATCATCATATTCCAGAGCTGAGAGTACCATCACGGACTCTCTCAGCTTGATCACATTGTTGATCTTACTTTTTAATATACGGACATTATACGGTTTCCGTACAAAATCCACTGCTCCCAGTTCCAGACATCGCACCTCATCCTCCAACCGGTTACTTCCGGTTATGATGATCACAGGCACAGAGGTCAGCATCACATCATCACGGATCAGCTCCAGAAACTGAAATTCATCGCATACCGGCACACTCATATCAAGAAGAATTGCAGAAAGGGTTTTGTAATTCTCAGACAGACGCTTCATCCCCTCTGCTTCATTCATCGCAGTGATAACCTCAAAACTGCCCTCCAGATGTTCTGTAAGCGCTTTCCGATCCGTCTCGTCATTCACTACAATAAGAAGTTTTCTTCCGGATGCTGTTCCTCCTGGTTCCAGTATGGCCTCCATCTCACTGTACCGTACATCCATATCCTCATTGGCAAAAGCAAACACCACAGCCTGAAAATCCTCAGCCGTTCCTACCCTGGCACATTTCACATAGAAATATTCAATCCTCCCGTTGCTTCGGCGTACACGATAATGTACCATCAACTGGGGAATCCTTGTAAGACGTTGGCATATCTTCTCAAAATCCATCATCTGATGCATCCGGATCCTGTCCTCTGCCGCAACACTGCTCTCAATATAAATATCCATGATCTTCTCATAGGATTCATCCTGCGAAGTCCCTCCTCCACATAAGCGCCACTCTGCCCCTGGAAGCGGCATACCTGAACCTTATGAGTCTCTCTGTCAACAGAGTAGATATTGATAAAATTTTTTCCGAGAACATTAATGATCCCCATAAGAAGCGGATTCTCCATCATTCCGCTGCTGATCTCATCATTCGTCTCTGTATCCGAAAAAACAAGGGCATGTCCTGTCCCGCCGGATTTCAGTGGAATCTCCACAGCATCAACCGAACGCAGGATATTCCGTCCCGGTTCCAGATAGTTCTTCGGACCTTTGATCCCGTTAATGACCGGACAGATCTCACAGGGAGTTTCTCTGTTTCTCAGACAGTGATAGCATTTCTCGCCACTCTTCAGCTGCGGATAGATCTCACGTGCTGCCAGGTTATAGCTGATAATCTTATAATCCTCATCTATGGCATACATTCCCGATGCATTTTTCCCCACGAGCATCACCTCCGGATTCGTAAATTTCTCATAGATCCTTCGTGACAGTTACTGTCTCAAAATCCTTAAATATGCCTTCATTATATACGATTTTTCTGATAACTGCAATTATCTTTCGTATTATTTATTTTTCATATTGGTTTTATTATATTTCGATTATCAGCGCATCTGAAAGGATTTCCCCCTGAGCGGAACCCCTGCAAGCTCCGCAAGCCTTTTGATCCCGGAATCTGCTATGGATACCGCACTCTCCACATGATTGAAATCTGTGGCACTGTAATCAAACAGGATATTTCCCTGTGCTTCAAACTCCTCGTCCCGTTCCCAGAAAAAGAATCTCATAGGCATACAGTCAAAGGCCCTGATCTCATATCCCACATCACCCTGGGGCAGTTCCCTGCCGTCAAGCTTCTGAAACGCCTCCCTCAATTCCTTTTCATGGCCGGAAAATGTAGCACTGAACACGTCCGTCTCTCCGATCTGATACGCCGGTGCAAATGGTCTTGCATTCCTGAGATCTGCAAAAGGGACCCACTTATCCATAATAAAAGCCCCCTCTTTCGCATACCCCAGAAGCGTATAAATATTCAGCATCTCCGTAGTATCCGGTTCTCTCTGTCCATCCAGGCTCCGGATACTGCCGTCTTCCAGACTCACCCCATATCTTCTTCCGAAATGAATGATCGTGAGAAACCCGTTTTCTTCCTTCAGTTCCGGCACCCGTTTATGCAGATCTGCCTGATCCATCTTCAAAAAGCGTTGTGCCCACTCTTCACATAGTTTTACATAGTTGGAAATTCTTTCTTCTTTCATCCTGTCTTCTCCCTGTCTGATATCAATATCCTTTCTCCGCTGTATTCCGGACTTTTTTTACAGAATACACTGCTTTCACATTTTCCGCAAGAATCTTCGCCGATGTATCCGAAATCCGGCTATTTTCAGTGTTACTGTTTTTTCAGCATCCCGGAACCTTCTTAAACGTTTCTTTTTTTCGACAGATCATCCATCAATTTTCCCAAATTCGTCTAATTTCTCAATATAAAAATAACGTTTTTTTGCACAAAAAACTGGATTTCCTTTTTCGAAAGGTGTATAATATTAACAAAGTTTATTGTTTTTATGGTTAAAGACACCTGGCAGTAAACAAGAAATGAAAGTGAGGATTCGCCATGAAACAAAACAGTATGTTAGCAATGATCCTGGCCGGTGGAAGAGGAAGTCGTCTTCACGAGTTGACGAATAAAGTTGCCAAGCCAGCCGTTGGTTATGGCGGTAAATACCGTATCGTGGATTTTCCGCTCAGTAACTGTGCCAACAGTGGCATTGATGTCGTAGGTGTACTGACACAGTATGAATCAGTTTTACTGAACAGCTATGTAGCAGCCGGTGGCCGCTGGGGCCTTGATGCCAAGGACAGCGGAGTTTATGTACTTCCTCCACGTGAGAAGGCGGATGCCGGTCTGGATGTATACCGTGGAACAGCTGATGCGATCTCTCAGAATATTGATTTCATCGACTCACAGAACCCGGAATACCTTCTGATCCTTTCCGGTGACCACATCTATAAGATGAATTATGCAAAGATGCTTGATGACCATATCCAGCATAAGGCAGATGCGACTATTGCAGTTATCGAGGTTCCCATGAAGGAAGCCAGCCGTTTCGGTATCATGAACACCGGTGAAGATGACCGCATCGTGGAATTTGAGGAGAAACCGGAACACCCGAAGAGCAATCTTGCCTCCATGGGTATCTACATATTCAACTGGAAGCTTCTGCGCAAGCTCCTGCTGGCAGATATCAAAAATCCGGATTCCAATCACGATTTCGGTAAAGACATCATCCTACACTCCTTGCACAGGACAAGGCACTCTACGCCTACAAGTTCAAAGGCTACTGGAAGGATGTAGGAACCATCGATTCCCTCTGGGAAGCAAACATGGATCTTCTCAGTCCTAACAGTGAACTGGATCTTAACGATCCTACCTGGAAAATCTACACTGAGGATGCTACCTCTCTTCCACAGTATATCTGTGATACCGCTGTGATCAACACTGCTTTCATTACTCAGGGCTGTGTTGTAGAAGGTGAGATCACCAACTCCGTACTTTTCACAGGCGTCAAGGTCGGTCCTGGTGCCAAGATCATCGACAGTGTCCTGATGCCGGGTGTTGTTGTTGAAACAGGTGCCGTTGTCCAGCGTGCTCTCGTTGCAGACGGAGTCGTAATCGGTGCCAATGCTCGTGTCGGTTCCAAGGACAGTGAGCACATCGAACTTGTATCAAAACGTGTAAAGGGGGCTGAGTAATATGTTTAAAGCATTTGGAATCGTGAATTCCTCAGAAAGAAATATCCATGTGGAGGGGCTTCAGGACTACCGTGCGATCGGCGCCTTTTCATTTCTCGGAAGATATCGTGTCATCGACTTCCCGATCTCAAATATGACCAACAGCGGAATTGAGTACATTCAGGTCTATGTAAAGAACAAACCCCGTTCTCTTGTAGAACATCTCGGAACCGGACGTCACTACAACATCAACTCCAAGAGCGGTAATCTCCAACTCCTCTTTTCAGAGCATTCCGGAGTCAACGATATCTATAACACCGATATCGACAACTACTACTCCAATCTGGAGTGCATCGAAGCAGTTCATTATCCGTATGTTGTTATCGCTCCGAATTACATGATCTACACCACCGACTATTCCAAGCTGATCGATGCCCATATCGAATCCGGTGCAGATGTGACCATGCTTTATCATTCCGTTGATAATGCCAAGGAGAACTATCTGAACTGCCACATCCTGAACCTGAACCGTCAGAAGGGTGTTCTCTCCATTGAGCACAACCACGGCAATGCAAAAAACCGCAACATTTTCATGGATACCTACGTAATGAGCAAGGAGCTTTTCATCAGCCTCATCCATAAGGCAAAAGAGATCTCCTCTCTTTATACCCTTGCAGACGTGATCAATGCCGGCTGCAGAGACGGTGAGCTGGATGTGCGTGGTATATCTCATCGCGGATATTTTGCATCGATCACTGATTTCAAGAGCTATCACGATGCAAATATGGATCTGATCGACTACAAAACTGCAACGGATCTTTTCCATGATAACTGGCCGATCTATACACGCACCAACAACTCCTGTCCGACCCATTATTTTGACACAGCCAATGTTTCCAACTCCGTTATCTCCAACGGCTCCATGATCGAGGGAACTGTAGAAAATTCCATTGTCGGACGTGGCTGTACCATCAAAAAGGGCGCTGTTATCAAGAACTGTGTCGTTCTTGCAGACTGCACCATCGGTGAGAATGTCCATATCGAAAATCTGGTGGTAGACAAGCATGCCAAGATCACGCATGCCAAGGAGATCATCCGTCCTGCGGATGAGCCTGGCTACATCAAACGTAACGATACACTGTAATATTCATATATAATAAGGCCTCCGGTTCCTGTGTTACGAACCGGAGGCCTTATTTATCTCTGTACTCAGCTAAACATATGGATCCATCATTTCAGAACAGACTGGATCCATTTCAACGCATTCTCTTTATTCTTCACATTACCCGGAAGGCAGATGCACACCGGATCATATCTCAGGCCAAAGTCCTGAGCAACACTACTGCTGCCGTCAAGCTCCAGATGCTGATCATCACAGCGCCCAGAGACTCAAACACCTCATCTCCAAACGTTTCCCTGAGATCTGCATACATTCCGCTGTCTTTCTCATGTTCATAGAGTTCCTTCGGCATGATCAGGACATCAACGGTAGCACTCTGGATTTCCGTCACATATGCGATTCTGGCATAGTAATCAAAATCCTCTCCTGTCTCGTCCGTCATCAGATTCTGCGCCACACTGACTTCTGCATATTTATCCTCTGTTCCCAGTGTCTTCAAAACATCCTCTTCCACCTTCTCAGAGTCATAATTCCCTGCATTCACCACCGCAATGGAAAGCACCGTCTTCATCTGTGCGTGACGATAAATATTCACTCCCAGACAGACTCCGCCAATGGCAAGAAGCACGCACAGCATATGTATCTTATAATACATCCAGATATACTGAATCTTCTTACCTGTTCCCATTCCCTTCAGTTTCTCTCTTTCGATCCGGCGGCGTTCCTTCTTCGTCAGATCAGTTTCGTTGGGCATCTCCGGATTCAGTACACTCTCATCGTGTCCGTCACTGCCGGCCTCCGCTCTGTTTTGTAAATCCATAAAAATCTCCTTTGTCTTTCATATCTCAGTATTTTTTACCCTGAAGCGGGATATTCCAGTCGCTTTCCCCGCATCTTCCGGGTGGGTGCTGTGACTTATCAATAAAGGATATTTTAGCATATTTTGGTACAAAATCACAGCGCATAAATATGAAAATACCATAAACTCTTCTATTTCCGACAGATCCTCATTCCATATCCATACATTACCGCCACAGCAGTCACAAGAACACAGACCATCACCGGTCTCATCCACAAATATAAGAGATTTTTCTCAATTCCTGCTGCCACAGCCACATCCTTCAGGATGTCAGCCACACAGAGATGGAACAGATAAATAAAAAATGCATATTTCTGACCGATGGCTGCCGGAAGCTCGGGCACTTTCCGATTCTTTCCCATGATTGCAATGAGAAAAAGGCCAACAGCCATAAATACTGAACCCAGAAACAATTCCAGTTTGCCAAAATACCGGTATTCCAGCAGACTTGCGATCCCGCCGCCAGCTGCCATGCCATACAAAAGAAGCACTTTTTTTTCCTGCAAAACAGGCTTCCAGCTTTTCCTGATATCTGTGTATCAGATGTCCCAAAATAAAAAACGGAAATCCGGTAAACAGATAGTTTCGAAATTGCATAACACGGAAATGCTTTTCCGGGAACAGGAAGGTCGAAAATTCCTCATTCCGAAATGGATCAGAAGAAGCACCGGTATCAGAACATATGCCTGCTTACAAATCCGGAATCTTGCTGCCAGGGCAAAAAGAAGATAACAATAGAGCAGTGCCGGGAGAAACCACAGATGCCATTTCACCTGAGAGCTGTTATTATATAGAAGAAACTGGCGGATATGTTCCCCCGAAACCAGGGCTTCCAGCCATTCCTTCTGGCTTGCTCCGTCGATGTGGTTCTGGATCAGCTCCCACAGACAGCAGACCGGAAATGCCACAAGCATCAGCTTCAGAACATGCCGGATCTTTTTTCCGGTTCTTATAAATTCCGTATCATCGCCACGGAAACAAAAATATCCGGATACCATAAAAAACACAGGTACTGCAAATCTGGCAAGTACATTGGCTATAATTCCGGCACTTCCCGGAAAATGGACGTGAAGAAGCACAACTGCATAAGCACAGATCGCCTTTACCATATCCAGAGTACGGTTTCGCATAAAAATTACTCCTTTTTATATCGAACGCTTATCCCGGAAATATGATTCCGGGGTTCCCTTTTTTTCGAAACGATATACTAACAAACCAGCAGAATTTTGTCAATGCTGTTTTTCTCCTGTACGGTTTGCTCTTATACGTTTTACTCTTGTACGGCTTCCGGATCTGAATTATAATTCTTTTATGACTTCTATGACAGGATGTTTGTTATTTCCTCAGAAAGGATTCTATTTTTTATGAAAAAAGACGGCTACTATTCTTCCGGCGAATTTGCACGCATGGCACACGTAACTCTGCGTACTGTCCGCTATTATGATAAACAGGATATCCTGAAACCCTCTCTCGTCACCGAATCCGGCGCACGTTTTTATACAGATGAGATTTTGCAAGGCTTCAGCAGATCCTCCTTCTGAAATACCTGGGCTTTTCCCTGGATGACATCCGTGAAATGACCATCGGTGATTCCGATTATCATTTCATGCTGAATTCTCTGAATATCCAGCTTCGTCTGGTCCGTGACCGGATCGAACAGATGCAGCTGGTGGAAAAAGCGATCCAGGATACCGCACAGATGATAAAGGAACAGCACACCATTGACTGGAGCCAGATGCTGAACCTGATCCACCTGACCGGCATGGAAAAAAGCCTCAAGAATCAGTATCAGAATGCCACCAACATTTCCTCCAGGATCAATCTCCACAGCCTGTACTCCCAGAACAAACAGGGATGGTTTCCCTGGATCTTTGAGCAGTGCCGGATCTCACCTGGTCTTCGTATTCTGGAGCTGGGCTGCGGGGACGGAACGTTATGGACCGACAACCTCTCCCTTCTGCCGGAGGATATCTCCATCACACTTTCCGATATTTCCAGCGGTATGCTCCGCGATGCCAGACGAGCCATCGGTTCCTCGGATACCCGGTTTGCATTCCGGGCCTTTGACTGCCGAAAAATCCCCTGCAAGGACGAAAGCTTTGATCTGGTGATCGCCAATCACGTGCTTTTTTACTGCGATGATATTCCCTCCGTCCTGAAGGAAGTCCGCCGTGTCCTCGCTCCCGGCGGAAGATTTCTCTGCAGTGCTTACGGAAAGGCACATATGCAGGAGGTCAGCCAGCTGGTGCAGGATTTTGATGAACGGATCGTGCTTTCCGCAGACCGGCTTTATGAACGGTTCGGACGTGAAAACGGCCAGAGTATCCTGGCGCCTTTTTTCCCAAAGGCTCAGTGGCTTTCTTATGAAGACTGCCTTCTGGTCCAGGATGCGGAGCCGCTGATCTCCTACGTCCTCTCCTGCCACGGCAACCAGAATCAGTATATATTGGACCGTTACAAGGAATTCCGGGCCTACACCGCCAGAAAAACTGCCAAAGGATTCCGCATTACCAAGGATGCCGGCGTATTTCTTTGTGAAAAATAGCAAAAATAAAAAATATGAAAAAAGCTCTTGAAGGTGACCTTGCGTCACCTTTTATAATACAGTTACAGTAACAAAGTTATGTGCAGGCACGACTTATGCTGCACATCATCACGCAAAGGAGAAAACATATGAAAGGAATTATTTTAGCCGGAGGCTCCGGAACACGTCTTTACCCACTTACCATGTGACCTCCAAACAGCTTCTGCCGATCTTTGACAAACCGATGATCTACTATCCTATGTCTGTTCTTATGAACGCAGGCATCCGTGATATCCTGATCATCTCCACCCCGCAGGATACCCCGAGATTTGAGGAGCTTCTCGGTGACGGCCATCAGTTCGGTGTCAACCTTACCTATGCTGTACAGCCAAGCCCGGACGGACTTGCTCAGGCATTTATCATCGGCGAGGAATTCATCGGCAACGACACCGTATGTATGGTCCTTGGTGACAACATTTTCGCAGGACATGGCCTCAAAAAGCGCCTGAAAGCTGCTGTAGACAATGCAGAAACAGGCAAAGGTGCCACTGTTTTCGGATACTATGTAGATGATCCGGAGCGTTTCGGCATCGTGGAATTCGACCAGAACGGAAAAGCTGTTTCCATTGAAGAGAAACCGGAAAAGCCAAAAAGCAACTACTGTGTAACCGGTCTCTACTTCTACGACAACAAGGTTGTAGAGTACGCAAAAAATCTGAAGCCAAGCGCAAGAGGCGAGCTTGAGATCACAGACCTGAACCGTATCTACCTTGAGAAGGGACAGCTGAACGTTGAGCTTCTGGGCCAGGGCTTCACATGGCTGGATACCGGTACACACGAAAGCCTTGTAGAGGCAACCAACTTCGTAAAAACCATGGAGCAGCATCAGCACCGCAAGATCGCATGCCTTGAGGAGATTGCTTACTTAAACGGCTGGATCACAAAGGAGGACGTGCTCAAGGTTTACGAAATCCTTAAGAAAAACCAGTATGGCCAGTATCTCAAGGATGTTCTGGACGGAAAATATCTGGACGCGCTTCACTAAGCCGATCTGTTTTCCGACACTTCATTTACCTGCGGACTCCGTTTCGACGGAATCCGCATAAGATCAATCATTTATTATAAAGGAGATTTTTTATGACAATCATCGTTACCGGCGGAGCCGGATTTATCGGAAGCAACTTTATTTTTCATATGATGGAGACTCATCCGGATTACCGTATCGTATGCCTGGACTGCCTGACCTATGCCGGAAACCTTTCCACTCTTGCACCGGTCATGGACAAACCGAACTTCCGCTTTGTAAAGGAAAGCATCACAGACCGTGACGCTGTTTACAAGCTTTTCGAGGAGGAGCATCCGGATATCGTGGTAAACTTCGCAGCTGAGAGCCACGTAGACCGTTCCATCGAAAACCCGGAGGTATTCCTTGACACCAACATCAAGGGTACTGCTGTTCTCATGGATGCCTGCCGTAAATACGGAATCCAGCGTTATCATCAGGTTTCCACAGACGAGGTTTACGGAGATCTTCCTCTTGACAGACCGGACCTCTTCTTCACAGAGGAAACTCCGATCCATACAAGCAGCCCGTACAGCTCCTCCAAAGCAGGTGCTGACCTTCTTGTTCTCGCATACCACAGAACCTACGGCCTGCCTGTGACCATCAGCCGCTGCTCCAACAACTACGGCCCGTATCACTTCCCGGAAAAGCTGATTCCTCTGATGATCGCCAACGCTCTGAACGACAAACCACTCCCGGTTTACGGAAAGGGCGAAAATGTCCGCGACTGGCTCTATGTTGAGGATCACTGCCGTGCCATCGACCTGATCATCCACAAAGGACGTGTAGGCGAGGTTTACAATGTAGGCGGACATAACGAGATGAAAAACATCGATATCGTAAAACTGATCTGCAAGGAGCTTGGCAAACCGGAAAGCCTGATCACACATGTAGCAGACCGTAAAGGCCATGACATGCGCTACGCTATCGACCCGACCAAGATCCACAACGAGCTTGGATGGCTTCCTGAAACAAAATTCGCAGATGGAATCAAAAAGACCATCAAATGGTACCTTGACAACAAGGAATGGTGGGAAACCATCATCTCCGGTGAGTATCAGAACTACTACGAAAAAATGTATGGAAACCGCGAGGAGGTTAAAGCATGAGATTTTTCGTAACAGGTGTTGGCGGCCAGCTTGGCCATGACGTAATGAATGAACTGTCCGGCCGTGGACATGAAGGCGTAGGAAGTGACATTGCTCCTTCCTACAGCGGCATCGCTGATGGTACTCCTGTTACCACCATGCCTTATGTGCAGCTTGATATCACAGATAAAGAAGCGGTAGCAAAAACCATCCGTGAGGTAAAGCCTGATGCAGTGGTACACTGTGCCGCATGGACAGCCGTAGACGCTGCAGAGGACGAGGAAAACCGTGAAAAGGTACGTCTTGTCAATGTTGTAGGAACACAGAACATTGCGGACATCTGCAAGGAGCTTGGCATCAAGATGATGTATATTTCCACAGACTACGTTTTTGACGGCCAGGGAACCACACCATGGGATCCGGACTGCAAGGACTACGCTCCACAGAACGTATACGGTCAGACCAAGCTTGACGGTGAACTGGCAGTATCCGGCACTGTAGATAAATTCTTTATCGTACGTATTGCATGGGTATTCGGCAAAAACGGCAAGAACTTTATCCGTACCATGGTAAATCTGGGAAAAACCCATGACAAGCTTACCGTAGTCAGTGACCAGATCGGAACTCCGACCTATACCTACGACCTTGCCCGTCTTCTGGTAGACATGGTCGAGACAGAGAAATACGGCTACTATCACGCAACCAACGAAGGCGGCTTCATCAGCTGGTATGATTTCACTAAAGAGATCTTCCGCCAGGCTGCTGCCCTCGGCCACAAGGAATACGAAAAAGTAGAGGTATCTCCTGTCACAACTGCAGAGTACGGCGTTTCCAAGGCTGTACGTCCATTCAACAGCCGCCTGGATAAATCCAAGCTTGTAAAAAACGGCTTCCAGCCACTTCCAACATGGCAGGATGCCCTGGAAAGATATCTGAAAGAGATCCTGTAAAAAATCCATCGGCGATTGCCGGTGGATTTTTTTTCATTCTGTTTCTCATGAAAAAACAGCCGGTGGAAGCTTTACGCTTCCCCGGCTGTTCTTATGCTAAAATTTTAATAAGTTTATCTTACTGCTGTGCAACAGTTCCGTCTGCTGCCTGGGCATCTGCTGTGCCATCCTGTGTGGCATCTGCAGTCTCACCCTGCGCTTCTGCTGTACTTCCCTCTGCAGCTGCCTGTGCATCATTATCCGTAGCTGCTGCCACTGATGTTGCACTGTCTGCCTCCTCCTGGGAAACAGTCTCTCCGTCACGAACCTTCTTCATCATGGCCTCCGCCTTCTGAACGGTAGACTCATCCGGGATCATAACGTAAGCCTTCTGGCTCATGGAGTACGGCTTCTGTGTGTCACCGGTACCATTTACACTGTAGCTTACGATGTTCCAGTCACCGCCGTTGTTCAGCTGCTGCTGGAGCAGTCTGGCGATCTCCTCATAGGAGATATTGGTCTCAAAGCATCCCTGGATGCTGGAAAGAACAGAAGAATAATTCTTCAGAAGCTCCGGTGAAAGAGCCTTGTTGATCACACCCTTGATCACTGCCATCTGGTTCTTGCCACGCTGACGGTCGCCCTCTTTAAAGGCATAACGCTCACGGCTGAATACCAGAGCCTGCTCACCGTTCAGGTAGTTTTCTCCCTGATTGAAGTGATATCCTGTCTCATTCTTGGAATCAAAGTCATAGTCAGAATAAACAGTAACTCCGCCAAGCGCATTGATCAGCTGCTCAAATCCCGCAAAGTTGATACGGAAATAATAGTTGATATCCTCATTATAAAGCATACCCAGAGTATCCATACATACATTGATACCATAGATACCTGCATGTGTCAGCTTATCTCTCTGTCCGCCTGAAATAGAAAGCGGTACAAAATAATCACGAGGTGTGGAAACCAGAAGCACCTGTCTGGTAGCTGTATTTACCGTAGCAATGATATTGGAATCGCTTCGGCTCTTTGCAACAAGGCCGCTGCGGCTGTCGATACCACTGATAAAGATGGTATATATAGAACCGTCATTGGTATTCTCTTCAGCCTTCGCCTCTGTCTCCTGGGGCTCAATGGTCGTCTCCACCTTCTTCACGGTCAGCTCTTTGATCCTGGAAGAAATATCGGAATATCCATCCATCTCTTCAATAACGCTTAAATATGCGCTGTTCAGCACGATCGCACCTGTCTGTCCGTTCAGAAGACCGTCAACCAGCTCTGTAAGTCCTGCATACTCCTGGACCTGCACAGTCTTGCCTGTCTCGGAATCCACCTCCTGGATAGCCTTGTCCGAATTGGCTCTGTCAAGATCTGTCAGCACACCATACACATAATCTGCTGTAGCCTCTATGGAATCTGCAGAATCATCTGCACGGACATAAATGCCGACCTCCGTAACCTCTGTGTTCACACCGGAAATCCCTGCCAGTGTGGAATGTGTCTTATAAACATACATACTTCCGAGAATAAATACTGCTGCAAAAACTGCTGCCAGGATCACTCCCACTACAAATCTTATCTTACCATCCGTACTCCATACAAGCGCTCCGACGATCACGATCAGGACCAGCATTACCAGTCCGATCACTGCAATGAACTTCGTCGGGATCACCTTCATATTCAGAAGCATGACCGCAAATACGATCGCTGTGATCAAAACCACAAGCGTCACGATCAGCCCTGGGATATGTTTTCCCATTTTTCTCATATGCAATCCTCCATTTTTGATGGTACAGAGAATATTTCATATGGACACTCTCTGTACAGATTCAAATATCCTAATCATTTTACGCTTTTTTACTGATAAAAGCAAGAAATATCGTAAATCGCCAAATGCAAAAACAGTTCCGTGATATCATGATCCTTTTATGCTCTCACGATGTCACGGAACTGCCTCTAAAATGTTCCTTCCATGAAACAGATATCCTTATTCCACGGTAACACTCTTGGCAAGATTTCTCGGCTTATCCACATCCAGACCTTTATTTACACTGACATAGTAGCCCAGAAGCTGCAGCGGGATCACTGCCAGCGAAGTTGCAAAATGCGGATCTGTTTTCGGGATATAAACCGTAAAATCTGCAGTATCCTCGATATTATAGTTTCCAAACGTAGTAAGCCCCATCAGATACGCCCCACGGCTTCTGCACTCCACCATGTTGCTGACTGTTTTCTCATAAAGCTCCGGCTGTGTCAGGACACCGATCACAAGAGTGCCGTCCTCGATCAGGGAAATGGTGCCATGCTTCAGCTCGCCAGCCGCATACGCCTCAGAATGGATGTAGCTGATCTCCTTCATCTTAAGGCTGCCCTCAAGGCTGATGGCATAATCGATCCCTCTTCCGATAAAAAAGATATCCTTTGCATTGGCCTGCTTGGAGGCAAACCACTGAAGCCTTTCCTTATCCTCGATGATCCTGCCGATCTTGTCCGGAAGTGTCTTCAGTTCCTTAATGTAGGACTCACACTGCTCCTCTGAGATCTTTCCGCGGACCAGTGCCATCTGCAATGCCAGCACATAGGAAGCGATCAGTTGTGTACTGTACGCCTTGGTGGTAGCAACCGAGATTTCCGGTCCTGCAAGTGTGTAGAATACATGATCCGCCTCTCTTGCAATGGAAGAGCCCACCACATTGACAATAGCCAGCGTGCGGATCCCCTTCTCCTTACATTCCCGAAGCGCAGCCAGACTGTCCGCAGTCTCACCGGACTGACTGATGATCACTGCCAGGCCGTCAGGATCCAGAAGCGGCTTCCGGTAACGGAACTCCGAAGCAAGCTCCACACGCACCGGAAGACCTGCAAGATCCTCGATCACATACTGTGCAGCCATTCCCACATGGTAAGCAGAGCCGCAGGCCACGATATAAACCTGGCTGATGCTGCGGATCCTCTCATCATCCAGACCAATCTCCGTCAGATCCAGCTTGCCCTCCCGGATAACGGAGTTCAGTGTATCTGCAACTGCTTTCGGCTGCTCATGGATTTCCTTCATCATGAAATGCTCAAAACCGGCTTTCTCCGCCGCCTCTGCATCCCACTCAATGATCTTAGGCTCCTTCTCGATCTCCTCACCATCCAGATTGTAAAAAGTGATCTCACCCGGTTTTACACATGCCAGCTCCAGATTTCCGATATAATAAACATTTCTTGTATACTTCAGGATCGCAGGAACATCCGATGCGATATAGGATTCTCCATTCTCCACACCCAGGATCATAGGGCTGTCTTTTCTCGCTACAAAGATCTCTTCCGGATAATCACGGAACATCATTGCCAGCGCATAGGAACCACGGATACGCACCATGCATGACGCACTGCCTCAACCGGAGATCCGCCGTATTTCTGGTAGTAATAATCCACCAGCTTCACAGCAACCTCCGTATCTGTGGAAGAATAAAAAGAATATCCCCTGCGGAGAAGCCTCTCCTTCAGCTCCTGGTAATTCTCGATAATGCCGTTATGCACAGCTGCCACATTTCCGTTATCACTGACATGAGGATGGGCATTGACCTCTGATGGTTCTCCGTGAGTTGCCCAGCGGGTATGACCGATTCCGCACATACCCGGAACAGATTCACCTGCGTTTGTTTTCTCCAGAAGGACCTTCAGACGGCCCTTCGCCTTAATGATCTCGATATCCTTTTCCCCGTCACGCACTGCGATGCCGGCGGAATCATATCCTCTGTATTCCAGTTTGGAAAGCCCGTCCAGAAGGATGGGTGCTGCCTGATGCCTGCCTGTAAAACCTACAATTCCACACATGATTTTTTTCTCCTCTTATTGCATTTTTATATTCTTCTGACTGCTCCGTTCTTCAGACACCTGCGGTCTGCATCCAGGACATCACTCTGCCACATGCCCCTTCTTACGGACGATCTCAACCACCTGGTCCACATATTTTCTGCAAAGCTCCTCACTCTCTGCCTCAACCATAACACGGAGCAGAGGTTCTGTGCCGGATTCTCTCACCAGGATCCTTCCGGTGTCTCCAAGCGCCTCAGCCACACGCTCTACTGCTGCCTGCACATCCACATCTGCCTGCGCTGCTGCCTTGTCATGGACACGCACGTTCTCAAGAACCTGGGGATAGATCGCCAGATCAGCGGTAAGCTCACTGAGCTTTTTCTTCCTTGCCATTATAACTTCCATCATCTTCAGACTTGTAAGGATGCCATCCCCGGTAGATGCATACTTGGAAAAAATAATGTGCCCGGACTGCTCACCACCAATACGGCAGCCATTCTGCATCATATATTCATAAACATATTTATCCCCTACTGCTGTCTTCGCATACTCAATATCAAGAGCATCAAAAGCCTTGTAAAGGCCAAAATTGGACATTACCGTAGTTACAACCGTATTGGTGAGAAGCTTTCCGCGCTCCTTCATATAACGGCCGTACACATAAAGGATCGCATCCCCGCTGACCACATTTCCCTTCTCATCCACACAGAGACAACGATCCGCATCTCCGTCGTAGGCAAAGCCAACATCCAGCCCCTTCTCCACTACAAGCTTTTGGAGACCCTCAATATGGGTGGAACCGGCATTGTTATTGATATTGGTACCATCCGGCTCAGCATTGATCACATAAGTCTTCGCTCCCAGCGCATCAAAAACCGCCTTTGCGATATTCCATGCACTTCCGTTGGCACAGTCCAGACCAATCCGCATTCCCTTAAAGGAATATACTCCCAGGGAGATCAGATATCCTATGTAACGGTTCCGGCCTGCCGAATAATCCACCGTCCTGCCGATCTCACCGCCCTTTGTAAAAGGAATCTCATGCCATTTCTCTCCGAACAGCTGAAGACGGTCATCCAGATAATCCTCCACCAGAGCGATGATCTCCTCTTCCATCTTCTCACCCTGGCCGTTGATCAGCTTAATCCCGTTATCATAATAAGGATTATGGCTGGCAGAGATCATAATACCGCAGTCAAAACCATCGGTACGGGCAACATAAGCCACAGACGGCGTTGTTGTCACATGAAGAAGATAAGCATCCGCTCCGGATGCCACCAGCCCGCCAACCAGCGAATACTCAAACATATAGCTGGAACGTCGGGTATCCTTGCCGATCACGATCCTGGCCGCAGCCGTCTCCCCCGATCTTCTGCGCAGTTCATTGTAATACCATCCCAGAAAACGCCCGATCTTAAATGCATGATCCGCCGTCAACGAAACACCCGCCTCCCCACGGAAGCCATCTGTACCAAAATATTTTCCCATTTCTAGCTCTCCTTTGTGTATTAATATTTATAACTTATCTCATATATGGTTGTGTCATACAGGGTTAATCAGAATTGTTCTTATCTTTGATTGATTTTACAACCTCGCAACTTTTCAATATACTTTTGTATATATTCCGAGTGTATCTCGTAATATTCTCCCACATCTGGAAGCATTGATCCCGAAAATGTTTGCGAATCATATTCTTCTACGCCAAGTATATTGCTATTTTCTTCTATAAATGTCTTATAAATTCTTTTACCTAAACGGAAAGTACGTTCCATTGTATTGCGATTTTCCAGCATATCCAACAATTCATCAGATTCTATTTTCCGATATATATATATTCCGTTGTAGGAATCATATGTCATAACCAAATATCTATTATTCTTATCATCAATACATACAAAGAGTACAGGTTCTATCCCCACAACCAGTTCCTCTTCTACATATAATTTACCTATTCCCCTGATTTCGTCCCAATATTCTTCTGGCATAGTTCGTCCACCTCTATGATTTTGAATTCATTACTAGCTGAATCAATTTTATCTTCGAATAAATACCAATTATGATGTGTTTTTCCCTCTTGAAAATCTGCTAGTCCATACTGACATTTCATGATTCCTCTGACTATTCCAAGAGTTGGTCTTCCAGGATTCGGAATATGTAGCGCCTTGATCAACTGCATCGGATCTTCATTAACTGAAACACCGCACATTTGAAATGTCGATTTCCTGACAGGACGATCATACAACTCTGCTTCATCCAGGTTTCCCAGAAAATTCATCTCTCTCAATTCTATTCTCTCGATGAATTCCTCTATATACAATTATGTTCGCATATTCTTTGGATATACTTTTAAAAAATTTATCTCTTACCCTTGAGTCTTTTAACATCTCATGCAACTTTGTCGGAAACCGTTTTATATATTCCTCGGATGCCTCTTCCTGCTGTATCTGAACTGTGCTTTTCTCCATAAGAACATCATTTTCTAGCATGATCTGTATCTCACTCCTATTTTTTCTTACAATGCTATATATAATTCGTGCTTTCAGAGTAGCACAATACGCTCTTTTTGTCTATTGATTTATTTCGACTCCGTTCGACAAACATATCCGCCTTAACTGCGCAGCTCTGAAGCTTTTTCACAAAAATCCTCTTTCCAAAAGCAATAAACTATGTTACCCTGAGAATGGATCAGATGATAAAATACCTCTGATCACATAACAAGATCGAAGGTGATGAAACCTATGGGTACAAAGGATACCATCACCAAAGATTACATGGCTGACAACCCACAGAGCTGCAAAGCAATGACCCTCCACATCCGGAGAATATCTCACCGGCTTCTACAAAGATGACCGGCTGATTCCGGTCATCACCGTAGTCGTATACTTCGGCTCCGATACCTGGAAAGCTCCCAGGAGCCTCCACGAAATGCTCTCTGTCCAGGACCCCGAGATCCTTTCTATGGTTCCCGATTACAGGATCAATCTCTTCTCACCTGCCGAGATAAAGGATGAAGAACTTAATAAACTTCAGAGTAATCTAAGAGAAGTCATGCTCTTCATCAAGTATGCCAAAGATAAACAGAAACTTAAAGAGCTCACATCCGAGAACTCCAGTTTCCAGTCACTCGAGCTCAAAGCAGCCCGAGTCATTGACTCCATAACCGGTATCAACTTACGTTTCACAGAAACAGAAAGGAGCGTTAATATATGTCAGGCTGTTCAGGAAATGTGTGATGACGCACGCGCAGAAGGTCACACTCAAGGCCTTCAGGACCAAGCTTTACTCACTGCGCAACGCATGCTGCAGGATTCCAGGTTCTCGCCGGAGGATATCAGTAGATTCTCAGGACTTCCACTTGAGGATGTTTTGAAATTGCGGAAGAAATGATGAGTTTTCTGTGATTTCCTTTTGTATGCAGTGCTTCCTGTTGTCACTATTATTATCCACTCTAATATGCAAGTAAATCCTCGTTGCTACAAATGAGATGTCATGTCATTTCATTTTATCTAACAAGAGATAATTAATATTCGCACTTACCACAGAATGCCCAGGAAATGAAAGCTTCCGGGGCATTCTTTTATGCTAGATATATCTTCTTTGAAATAACTGTATATCTTTGTTCTCACCAATAGCGTTTCTATATTATTATACTTTTTCTTTTTTTATTGTCTGAATAATATTTAATAACTGCTTTCTGGCTACAACATATACAACTGCCAAATATACTAAAACACATACTAATATTCCTATAAAATCTCCAATTATTCCTTTTAAATACCATTTTGTAACTTCCGAAATTAATATCATAGCAATTGTCGCAATCAATGGATATAAAAATGATTTAAAATAATCTTGTAAATCTATTTCAAAAAATTTCTTCATAAAGACAATCCCAATGATCATCTGAATTATTATAGCCCCACAACGCGAATACACCATAATCCAAAATCCAAACTTTGCTGTTACTACGCATATTGGTATCATAAATAACAAATATATACATTGAGAAAGAAACAACATCTGTGGAATACCTTTTGATTTATATAATTCAGCAGGAAAACTATAAAATATGACACTACACATCATCATAAGCCCCCATGCGCCAACAATATTAGAAGCCTCTCCCCATTTACTTCCAAATAACAATAAAGTTGCCATTTTTCGGTATAAAAATAAACCAATTCCCATTGGTGCGACTAAATATATTATCAAACTATGTATATTTAAAAAAGCTTTTTTATACTTTTCTGGATTATTTTTCAGTCTTGATAATGTCGACAGTAAAACTGGACTCATAGATGCCGAAATCATTCCCATTATCGATTGCACCATATTAGTTGAATTTTTATATAACCCCAGTTGATATTCAGAAAAATAATTTCCTACAATAAATGTATCAACCCAAAAAATGGTCCAATTGGCCAATGCCTCACATAATGACCAAAAGCTATAACTAAACATCTTTTTTAACAGCTTAAAGCTATAATAAACAGAAGGTTTCCAGTTAGAAAAGACCGATAAAACAATAGAATTAACTAATGCTCCACAAAGGTTTCCTATAACTAATGCCCAATAAGTTCTCAATATAATTGCCAGTGGTACTGTAATTACCAATGGCGCAATTGCTACTGAAATACGTGCAATAAATAATTTTCTGAATTCAAAATTTCGTCTAAATATTGCTGTTTGTGTACTAGATATAGATGTTATAATTAACTGAATACTGGCAATAGAAATTACATTTGCATATTCCCTGTGTCCCAACATTGTTGCCATTTGTACCCGGAAAATTATTATTAGGCTCGTCATTACAACAGATATACCAAGATTTGTCCAAAAGGAAACATTTATATAGTTTTCTTTATCCTTATCATTTTCAAAATCGTGCTGAACAATATATTTTCCAAACCCGGCATCCGTAATTAAATCCACAAAGCTTATAAGCATATTACATACAGCAACTACCCCAAAAGCATCTGGAGTCAACACTCTTGCTAAAATCATATTTGTTATTGGAACAACAAATTTAACTGCAATTTCCGAAAAAAGCGACCATCCTATCGATTTTTGTATTTTGTTACTACTCATCTTTGATCTCTCCTAAGAATATTTCCTTTTTCTTGCATACTTCCTTTTCTCCCATAAGTAAGAAATACCAAAAACTAATAACAATGTTGCTATTGTTGTAGGAGTCAAATTCTGCGAAATAAAATATGTAAAACTTCCACGAGGTGCCCATAAAAGCTGTGTTATAATCATAAATTTTATTGATTTTTTTAATAAACTGTCATTATCTTCATTTTTTGCAATTCTTGCCAAAAGAAAACTATATAAAATATTTCCAAGTATAATCCCTGTATAACCAAAATCCTGGTACAGTTCAGCTATATAACTTGATCCCGTTCCCCGTCCAGCTAAATATGCAGAATTCATTACTGTATATCCCAATGTATGGGTAAAGCTTCCTCCGTACATCGCATGATCAACAGTATTTCCATGATAAACCTTTATATTGAATAATCTTGCAAGAATTCCACTATGTAAAAACTCTAATGTATAAATTTGTTTTGGAATCTGATTTTTATACATATAAGCTCTTTTTAATACATTACCTGTAACTCCCTGATCATAAAAAAAGTTTAAAATCCCTTCAAAAAAGTTTAAAGAACTGGCATTTCCACCCTCTCTCCATATATTATATGCAGATACAAAAACAGCTAAAAACGGAAGAATTAGAATTATTCCTACTATCATTTTTTTTGTCAGCCATTTTTCTTCTGAATTCATTCCATTTCTATAAATAAAATATACAAAAACAAACAATATTCCCAATATCGCAGTTGATCTCTGCCCACTTCCCAATGATACAATTAAATATAATATGTATAAAATAAGCGGAATCTTAATCTGTTTTTTACTTGGTAACGTTGCCAAATATATACACCAGGCAACCGGCATGATCAATTCCATTTTACTAATTATATAAAGGTAAGAATTTCCTGATAAATATTCCGAATAATCTGTATAATAATCAGTAAAACCTCTTGCAGATACAAACATACCCACAACTATTTTAGATGTCACTGCAAATACCCATGAAAAATAATAAACTATTCGACTAATTTTTTGAGCAATTAAAGTATATATTTTATTTTCCTTTTTTCTTTTTGATATTTTTTTCTTATATCTTTTTGAACATAATGGATATACCATGATAATAGTTAACAATGAAATACTAGAGCTGATCCATGCGTGGTTCTGAGTTTTTGATCAAAATTTCACTTTGTATTTGAAAAATTCCTGAAGAAAATCTCTTCCAGATAAAATACAAAAAAGACATTAAAAAAGTACAAACAAGCATTCCCCTATTGTCTATATCACTATATGCATAAAACATTAAATACAGCCAGCAGCAAAGAACAAATAGATATAGCGGCTTTACATTTACAATTATTGCAACAATCCCCAAAATAGACATGAGCAATAAAAATGCAATCATTTTCATATTGATTTTTAAACTAATCTTCATTCTTTATCTCCTGATATCTGTTTCAAAAGTTGTGTAACATATATTTCATAATTAGATTTTGCATTAAATTTACTTATCCATCTTTCCCTTGAACAGCGGCGATACTCTCTGTATTCCTCGTCAGTCATAGAACAAAATTTACTGATACTAGCTGTAATTATTTCTGTCTTTGCATCTCTATCTAATAAAACCCCATTTTCTTTATCACTAATTATCTCCTTCGTTCCCCCTGCATCTGTTGCGATGCACGGAATTCCAAAAGATGTTGCTTCCATAATTGATACAGGAATTCCTTCTGATGAACTTACATTCACGAACACATAGTAATTCTTATTCTGATATTGTTTCATTAATTCTGTGTTACTGACATTTCCTTTAAATTCATACTGAATATTATCTCTCAGTTTGTCTTTTGCCATTTTTTTTATTTCATCCATTAGAATTCCATCCCCATAATGTGTCCACTTAATCGGGATAGTCTTTATTTGAGATAATGCATTTATCAATAAATCCAGTCTTTTTACCTTTGTCACTGTAGAACAGCTGACAATTTCATAACATTTATCATTGAAAAGATACTCCTTTTCTCCATGATCTATTGTTCCTAAGAATCTGGTGTGCACTTTCTGTTTATATTGAGGAAATCTTTTTCTCAGATAATCGGTACCATGATCTGAACACGGATATATATTATCAATTTTTGAAAGAATCCCCTCTCTCATTGGTATATAATTCCCTTTATGTTCTTCTTCATAAAGATCATACCGATGTGCCCTGCTTACAATCTTACTGTTCAATTTCCATTTCTTTTTTAATAACATTGCCACATATGGCTGATATTCAAAACGATATGAATAAAATATTGACTCTTTATTCACATGTCCTTTCATTTTTTTATCTATTAAATCTGCTTCATAATGAGAACGACTAAAATAAACAAACATGTTTACAAAATTTCGCACAGATAATCTACGTGATTTCACCAGACGTGCAAATTCTTTATATAAATTAATATCTGCCAGAGTCCTGAAACTATATACTAAATAGGTCTTATTTGACGCTTTCATAATTGGAATTACTTTCACATTGTTTCCAACAGTTCTTTTTCTTTTTAAGTGTTCTTTTCTAATTTGTAATGCAAAAATATATACTTCATCAAAGTCATCATAATACTTTATTTCTGTTTCCAAATAAGGCTCCCAATCTCCATAAGGAAAGGAATTTGTAAGCAAATACAGCGTTTTCATTAATATTTCCTCTTCTATCTTTTCTTAAAATCGTATACAGCTGGCCATTTATAATTTTTATAAACAGCCAGCTATACTGCAGTTCTCCTATTTGAGTTTTATTTCAATATTACTCATGATTTTATTGATTTTTGCTCTACACTCATCCAATGTAGAGTCTTTTACAATAATCTGGCCAATACAATCTGCTGAAAATACAAATTTTCGAATCTGATCTCCTGGTTTTTTAAAGAATGTTATTTCCAGAATATCTTCATCCATTTCTCCGGTATATTTGATATCTTCTAGGGTTCCACTTTCTTCTGTTGAAAGAATCATTCGTGCCAATCCTGCCGTTGTTTTGGAATTTCTCTTTCCCCAATACTCCAACGGATTTTCTCCAACAGCCATTGCTGCGATCATTTTGTAATATTCGATTCCAAAGTTTATCTCCACCAGCTCTGGAAGACAGTTTGCGCCTACACGTCCGGTAAGCTCTATGACATAGACTTTATTATCCCGGAGAATCAAATCCACATTTACTGCACAGTTATTTAATCCCAATGCTTTGATTGCACTTTTTACTGCTATTTCTGTCTGTTTGTGAATATCTTCATCACAGTCAAGCGGAACATAATGGCCTACCGGTACTGCCGTATGGCTCATATAAGTTTCGTCACCATGCGGCATTACAAAAAGTACTTCATTGTTATAGACAAATGCCTGTGCACCAAACTCCCATCCTTCTATGAACTCTTCTACAATACAATAAGATCTTTTTGTTAGTCCCATTGCTGCATGAAATCCGTCATAGGCATCTTTTTCTGTTTTTGCTATGTAAATTCCATTACTTCCCTGAAGATCTGTGGCTTTGATAATTACAGGCAACTTTATTTTATCCAATGCATTTTTTAATTCCTCTTCACTGGAAATTTCAAAATACTGTGCTGTACTTACACCGTATTCCATAAATGCCTTTTTCATTTTTGACTTATCATTACACATGATGGCAGCTTTTTCCTGAAGTCCTGTTAATCCTAAAGAATCACAAGTTTTTCCAAGAGCTGAAATTCCTGTATCCAGACAGCAAGTGGCCACTCCGTCCAATTTAAGCTTCGCTGCTTTTTTAGCAACCTCATCAGGATCTGCGATATTCATAAAGCACACTTCATCTGCCAGAGGAATTCCCGGAGGATTATTATCAGGCATGGTTCCTGCAATTGTTGTGATTCCCATCTCTTTTGCTGCTTTATACAGTCCGATCTGTCCTCTTCCAGCACCTAATACTAAAAGTCTTTTTCCTTCAACACCCATTATTTCTTCTCCCTTCTAATTTGTATAAACATTTTTTCTGCATACTACAGTTTCAATTGTTTTAAAGAAAATCTTCAGATCACCCAGAAATGTTACTTTCTGTGCATATTTTGCATCCAGAGCCAGTTTGTCTTCCTGTGAAATATTATTTCGATAATAGGCCTGTGTATACCCTGTAATGCCTGGTTTTACTTTTAAACGATCTTTTCTTTTCTGGTCATACTCAGACAATGGTCTGTCTGTTGTTACTGGCCTTGGTCCGATCCAGCTCATGTCTCCTTTCAGAATATTAAACACCTGCGGTAGCTCATCAACTGAAATTTTTCTCATTAGCTTTCCGATTTTTGTTACTCTTGGATCATCTGCACTGTTAAAAGTTGAATTATCCTTATTTCTAATATCTGGCGCATTTACCTTCATGGAACGAAGCTTATACATATTAAAGATTGTCCCGTCTTTTCCCCTTCTCTTTGCCAGATAAAAAATCGTTCCCCTGTCCTCTAGCCAGATCAATGTCCCAAAAATAATACAGACTACTAATACGATTGGCAGTGCAATGACTGCAAATATAACATCCAAACCTCTTTTTATGTATCTTTCATACATGAATTTATACTTCCCTTACTCCATTTCTATTTCTATTAAATCCAGCGCTTTTTCACATATTTCTACAGCCACTTCAGCTGTATCTGCCTGAGCGATTACAAAACCGCTGCGATCTCCACTGCTCTTTATGCCATTCATTTTTTCCCCGATTCCATGTACAACATAAATCTGTTTTATGCCTGGAATCTTTCTGGCTTCTTCAAGTCCCCTGATATCTCTGATGAACCCTTGCTCAACTCTAAAATATCTTATAGCAGATGCTTTATGAAATTTAGGCTTTAAGTCTGCAGTTTCACCAAGTGCAATTCGTATACAACTTTCAACCATATCTACACCTGTAGAAAGAGGCGTAAGATAAGTCGTAATATTGTCTCCTCCCAGCCGTGCTCCAAGCTCTACAACTTTAGGTCCATCCTTCGTTATTTTGATTTCTGTATGGGATGGTCCATTTGAAATACCGATTGCGTGATTCGCTGCAATAGCCACCTTCGCTATCTGCTTCTTTATTTCTTCTGTATGACCTGATGGCTGTGAATGTCCCATTTCTACAAAATATGGTGCATCTGTTGTCAGCTTATCTGTAATCTGAATAACATGGCATACGCCGTTGACACTTAAAGTTTCTACACTTACCTCTGGCCCTTCCATATACTCTTCAACCATGAGATCTCCGGACCTTGAAGATTCCTTACTGTAGTTATAAGCCTTTTCCACAGTTTCACTGTCATAATCTTTAAGCAGATCGATTCCCCTGCTTCCCGAATTATCTGCCGGTTTTATAATACATCGATAACCTGCTTCTTTTATTTTTTCTACTGCTTCCAGATATTCTTCTTTAGTAGATACTTTGTAAAATACAGGAATTGGAACACCTGCTTTTTTCAGTGCCTTCCGCATTTCCGCTTTATTTGTTGCTTTCACAGCTGTCTCTGCACTAATTCCGATCAAATTCATTTCCTTTGCCACTGCTGCCACTGCTCTCATTGGCATATCTGTAGCAAGTGTCATGATTCCATCAATAGAATGTCTTTTTGCAGCTTTCACTATCTCAGGTATATCAATCGTGCTTATGATTTCTTTTTCGATTCCTTCTGTCTGAAAGCCTACTGCGTCCGGATTCATATCGACAACTACAACTTCCAGCCCCATTTCCTTTGCCTTTTTTATCGCTGGAAGCTGTAATATACTTGCTCCCAAAATCATGATTTTTTTCATTTAATATATTCCTTCACAATCCCACAATACATCTCAATCACATACTCCACTTCCTCATCCGTCAATTTCGTATGCAGCGGCAATGTGATCTCATTTTCAAATCGCTTATAAGCATTCGGGTAGTCCTTAATGTCAAATCCCATATTTTTATAAGCAGTCATCATTGGCAGCGGTTTGTAATGGACGTTACATGCCACGCCTCTTTCGGCCATTTTTACGATGATCTCGTGTCTCTGCTCCAGAGTGATTCCCGGAATTCTGGTGATGTACAGGTGTCCGGAGGACTGATGCTCTTCGTTGTAATGATCCAGTATTTCGATGCCAAGTGGTTTAAATGCTGCATCATATCTGCTGATGATTTCTTTTCTTCTTGCAAGCAAAGCTTTATACCGTTTCATCTGCGCCAGTCCGATTCCGGCAACTACATCGGTCATATTGCATTTAAACCAAGGTCCGATAATGTCATACTCCCAGGCTCCAAGCTGTGTTTTGGCAAGGGCATCCTTTGACTGACCATGAAGTGATAACAGCTGATACTGATGATAGATTTCTTCATTATCAATTCCTTCGATATCTCTCCATGCCACAGCGCCGCCTTCTGCTGTTGTAAAATTTTTCACTGCATGGAAGCTGAAGTTTGAAAAATCCGCAATGCTGCCCACTGTTTTTCCATGCCAGGTCGCACCAAATGCATGTGCCGCATCTGCCATTACAATGACTCTTCCGATTGCTTCCTGAAGCTTATTGTCTGGATGGAAAAGCTTCTTTTTCTCTTCTACGATAGAGAAAATCCTGTCATAGTCGCATGGCACTCCGCCAAGGTCCACCGGAATGATCACTTTTGTTTTTTCTGTAATAGCTTCTGCCAGCTTGCTATAATCCATTTCCAGAGAATCTTCCTGTGTATCAATAAGAACCAGCTTTGCCCCGACATGACACACCACCGATGCACTTGCGGTATAGGTATAAGCGCAAGTGATCACTTCATCGCCTTCGTGAATTCCCAGAAGACGAAGTGTCATTTCCGCACATGCAGTCTGAGAATTCAGGCATACAGCTCTGTTGGTGCCGCATAAATCCGCAACTTCTCTTTCCAGTTCTTTTGTTTTCGGTCCTGTTGTGATCCATCCGGATCTTAAAGCTTCTGCTACCTGTTCGATTTCTGCCTCTGTAATATCTGGCGGTGAAAATGGGATTTTCATTATTTCAACACTCCTTCGTTTTTGTATATATGTAAATTATTGATCAGTTATCAGTTCTTCTCCGCAGCCACAGCCGCCTCACTCATCAGTTCCTCATACACCTTCTTATGCAGCTTCAGGTCGGAATCCGCAGAGTGATAGTCGGTACGATCGCGGCTACGATGTCCCGGATCTTTTCACTGTTGGCGTAGCGTATGCTGCCAGGACTTCCAGCTGTTTGAAGAATTCCTGTACGTCCATTTCGATGGGTTTGCCGATGTGGATGAGGTCGTTTGGAGTTTTCTCCATGCCTTCCTCGGCCATCAGCTTTTCTTCGTAGAGCTTTTCGCCTGGGCGGAGACCGGTGTAGGTGACTTTAATGTCTACATCCGGGGTGTAGCCGGAAAGCTTGATCAGGTTTCGGGCAAGGGTGTCGATCTTTACCGGGGCTCCCATGTCCAGGACGAAGATCTCTCCGCCTTTGGCGTAGGTTCCTGCCTGGAGGACAAGGCTTACGGCCTCCGGGATGGTCATAAAGTAACGGATGATGTCCGGATGTGTGACGGTGACAGGGCCGCCTTTTTCAATCTGGCGCTTGAACAGCGGGATCACACTTCCGTTGCTGCCGAGAACGTTTCCGAATCGTACAGCTACGAATTCTGTGCCGGTTCCTGTTTTCGATGTATGGTTTGCACTTACATATGCCTGACCTTCGTTGTCGTGAAGTGCATCCAGGGTATCCTTTCTGTGTCCGCCAAGTCGTGGCAGCCAGTCGGTGTGTCCGTTGTGGCTGACCATGTTCATGCTCTGGACTACCATTTCGCAGAGTCGTTTGCTGGCGCCCATGATGTTGGTCGGGTTCACGGCCTTGTCGGTACTGATCAGCACAAAGCGCTGGCAGCCGTTCATCATTGCCGCATATGCAGTCTTATAGGTTCCTACCACATTGTTCTTGATTGCCTCACAGGGGCTGTTCTCCATCAGCGGTACGTGCTTATGTGCGGCTGCATGATATACGATCTCCGGCTTATAGGTTTCAAATACCAGTTGATCCTTTTGCTGTCACGGACGGAGCCGATCAGTACCTTCAGGTTCAGGTTCGGATAACTGGCCTTCAGCTCCTGCTCAATGTCGTAAGCGTTATTTTCATAAATGTCGAAAATCACCAGAAGCTCCGGCTCATGACCTGCGATCTGACGGCAGAGCTCGCTTCCGATGGAACCGCCGCCTCCTGTTACCAGGATCCTTTTTCCCTTCAGATACTGAAAGATCTCGGACATGTTAACTTTGATGGTGTCTCGTCCAAGAAGATCCTCCACTGCTACTTTTTTCATCTTGCTCAGGGATACTTCTCCGTTTACAAGCTGATATACACCAGGAAGCTGCTTCAGCTCGCAGCCGGTTTCCTTGCAGATGTTCAGGATATCCCGCTTCTGATGCGGTGTTGCCGTCGGGATCGCAAGAAGGATCTGATTGATATGATACTTGTCCACATTGAGAAAAATATCGTCTCTTCCGCCTACCACCGGAACGCCTTCCATGTATCTTCCCCATTTATTCGGATTGTCATCGATCAGGCAGCGTACTCTGGAATTGGTTTCCTTTGCATTCTGAAGCTCCCGGACAATGGTCCTGCCCGCTTCTCCTGCACCGATGATCATCACGTTTTTGCTCCGCTCCTCACGCTCGCTCTTTTCTCTGCGGTTCCGCTCAAGAAGTACAAAACGATAGGAGAAACGTACGCCTACAGTCAGGAAAAACTGCAGCATGATACCGATCAGATAATAGGAAGCCGGCATCCGTCCCCAGAAGATCGTGATACCCACAATATGCAGAACGCCAGTGATCACACTTGCTACCGTGATCTTGATCAGCTCATGGAAGCTTGCGAAACGCCATACACTGTTATACAGATGCATGCATCCGAACACTGCCAGGGTGATAATGGTATAGATTGGTGCAAAACTCCTCCATGCGGCAAAATAGTCTGTGGGGATCGAGGAATACCGAAAATCGAATCTCACCAGCAGCGCCATAAAATAAGAAAAATTAACAGCTATCATGTCATAGATGATCAGATATATCGCAATTACTTTCCAATGTTCTAACTTCTTCATACTTCCTCCGGTCTGTCTTACTGTTTCTGCATAATCCCTGATGTATTCTTCCTGCTCTTTGTCTTCTGTCTGCTTTTCCCTGGGACTTTGTTTTGCCAGTGCCAGAAGCAGGACCGAGAATGCAAGAAGCACTACGATCAGCATGATCAATAAAATCTGCATTTTTACTTCCTCTTTTATATTTATAACTTATCTAATTTATTTTTATCCCCGAACTGCGTCTCCGCAGCCCGGGTCATTATATTCGAATCTCAATATGTATGAATCATTTGGCGCCGCTTCCGCGGAAAACGACCATAACTGTCTTAACCAGGATCTCAATATCCAGTTTCAGACACCATTCGGCAATGTACTTTGTGTCAAGCTCTACGACTTCCTCGAAATCCGTAATATCACTTCGACCGCTTACCTGCCACATACCGGTAAGTCCCGGCTTGATGGCCAGACGTTTGCGATGGTGAAGCTCATACTTCTCCCACTCATCCATTGTCGGCGGTCTGGTTCCTACAAGACTCATATCTCCTTTCAGAATATTCCAGAACTGTGGAAATTCATCCAGGGATGTCTTTCGGATAAAATGTCCTACTCCTTTGATGATTCGTGGATCATCATCCATTTTGAACATCATTCCATCTTTTACGTTATTCTGTTTCATCAGTTCTTTTTTGCGTTCTTCTGCATCCATATACATGGAGCGGAATTTATAGATCTTGAACGGACGACCGTTCTTTCCCATTCGGACCTGTGAAAAAAATGCAGGACCCGGAGATTTGATCTTGATGGCCGGAACCAGAAAGATCGCTGCGATCCCTGTAAAAAGACAACCTACCAGACCGCCTGCGATATCCATAGCTCGTTTCACAAACATCTGGCGCGGTGTCACAATGTGGATACTGCTGGAAAGCACAGTGTATCCGCCAAGCTCCTCCACCACCTGGTTCTTGCCAAGAGATTTCATAGTTGCCAGTCTCATATGGATGACAACTCCCATTGCAGAGCAATCCTTGATCATCTGCTCCGGGATCGGGATTTCCTTAGGCACTGCAAAAAATACTTCATCGATCCAGTTCTTATGGATATAGGAGATCATATCCTCCCTCCCGGCTACTACCGGTACTCCACAGACGGATGCACCCTTCTTGTCACAATCCATAAAGACGATTCCTGCCAGATGATAGGTTCCGTAATTATTCTTGCGGATGGTTTCCACCACATTGTCTGCATTTTCACTAACTGTAACGATCAGCAGGGATCGTTTCTCGCTTTCTTCGTATCTGTGATCCTTCAGGAATTTCTTCAGTGCCTGTCTGCCGCAGTAGCTGAAGCAGGTATAAAGCACATAGGTGATCAGCAGGATCATTCTGGAATAATTGTTTCCAATTCTTAAAAGAAACATATATGCCAGGACCAGAAGGCAGACCAGTGTACACTGTTCAAAGGTTTTCTTCAGTTCCACCAGCATTCCTCTTCGCAGAACTCCGCTGAAGCTTTCATTAAAAAATGTGACCATCAGCTGGATAAGAAACATCACCACTGCCACATTTCGATACAGCTCTGTCTCGTATGGCTGATCGATCCCGTTTCGGATCCAGTATGCAAGTACAAACGCAAGCTGCAGACACAACATATCGCAAATCGTAAAATCGGCATGTTTTACCCAGCTGCTGTTTTCTTTTTGATACATATTCTTTTCTACGCCTTCCCTCGCTTACATTTTTTGTTGCTTTTATCCCCTCTCCGGTATCTCAGGCACCTGGAGAGGGGATGATATTTATTTCACAACAATGGTAAGTACGGCTCCGTTGGAGCTGTTTCCACTGTTGTCTACTACATAATATGTAAGCTCGTAAGTTCCCGGTGCAGCTGTATTTACATCACCGGTGATCTGAATCCTTTTGAAAAGATCACTGGTTGACTCTGTATCATCCTGGATATCCTTTACATAGCTTAATTTATCCAGCGTAGTTCCTACCGGTACCTCTACGTAATATGTAGTCAGATACATCTTTGGATCCTGCGGAGAAAGCTGCTCGATCTTGTCTTCCTGTGTCTTCTGCGCCTGTTCCTCCGGAGTCAGTTCTCCTTCTGCGGAATCTCCGCTTTCAGCATCTGTGCTGTCTGCTTCTGTCCCATCCTGCATATCTGTCTCTTCTGCAGGCTCTGTGGTATCTGTGGAATCTCCGTCCTCTGTGAGACCGTCATTATCGATCAGTCCCAGCTGCGGATTTTCGGCACTGCCGTCCTGAGCTTCCATGGTAAATTCTTTTTTTGTTACATTGTTGTTTTTGTCCTTTGCAACAAAGATAACAGAAACCTGTTTTCCGTCATTCTTCGGATATATGGTTTCTACAGTAAGAGACTCTGTAACATCTCCATCTCTGTCATCCTGTGCCTTTACATCCTTCAGAAGATCCTCTTCTGTCATATCGGATGTATAATTCGTATCTTTTCCCTCTTCAAATGTGATCTTCGGTCCTTCATTATCCTCGGAGCTCTTCATGTATACTACACCGGCTCCCATACCAAGCAGATGACCACTAATAAAACACAAAAAATTTCTTCATATTTTTGCTGCTCCCGGCCTTTCCCAACACTTTGATCCGTTGTTGTTATTTTTATGCGTGACGTTTCTTTTTCTTTTTGGATTTCTTGCCCATTTTGGAAGAGTATGGGATTGTACCAAGTACGCTTAATCCAAGATATTTCTCTACGTCTTCCGGTGTCTTTACAGTATCGTTTGTCAGATATACGATGAGCACAACGGCTGCTGCCAGAAGGATACCCAGAAGTCCGCCGATCACACCGTTTTTCGGTACGCTTGGGCTTGACGGCTCATCCGGGATGTTTGCTGTCTCTACCACATTTACTGCCTTGATATCCATAACCTGCTGGATATGCTTGGAAGCAATATCTCTTACTGCGTTTGCGATCTGTGCCGCTGTATAAGGATCGGTATCTGTAACTGTGATGGATACTACTCGTGTATCCGTTGGTGTATCTACGGAAAGCTTCTTAAGAAGCTCCTCATGTGTCATATCCAGTTTCAGCTGTGCGATCACACCCTCAGTAACTGTACGGCTCTTGATCAGCTCCGCATAGTCCTTGGTCAGTGATGTACTTGTCTGGATATCCTGATTGGTCAGTGTGCTGCTGTCCTGCTTGGACAGTACCACGATCTTGGTTGTGGATTCATACTTCGGTGTGATCAGAAGCATGGTTCCCATAACAGCTGCCAGGCAGAAAACAATACCGGATAAAATGATAACACCCAGCTTGCTCAGTAACAGGTGAAATACCTCACCAAGATCGATCTCTACTTCGTCGTTGTTGTTAACAGTCTGATTTTCCATTTCTTTTCTCCATTACCCTGTGATTTTCCGGGGATTTTTGATAAAGATCTTCTTTACATATTCGCTCCCCATTGTTTTTTCTATTTTGGCGACACATTTGCCGATCTCCGGGATACGCTCCGTCTTACGGTGTCCGTCAGAACCGACAAAATCCAGAAGCCCATGCTTCATGACTTTCCGTGCAAAGGTTTTTGCCCCGAATCCGTCCTGACCGCTGATGGTATCTGCATTGACCTGGATATGTGCTCCCATATCCTTCAGCTCTGTCAAAAATCCAATATCGTTCCGGGTAGCCTTATAACGTTCCACATGAGCGATGATCGGGATAAAACCATTCATCAGAAGACTTCTGACCCGTTCTTCAATATAATTTTTCTCATCTCCGTTGCTGAATTCCACAAGCACATATCTGGAACCTGCAAGGGTAAGCCGCCGTCCCTTCTTAAGGCATTCCACCATATCCATACTGGAATGGAGTTCACAGCCCAGATAAAGTCTCATGCCTTCATCACCAATATTCATGGCTGCTCTACGCAGCTGCATGAACTGTCTTGTCACAATGTTCATATGCGGCTCAAACATATCGTACCGGAAATGTGGTGTCAGGATCACATGACGTACGCCCTCCTGATACTCCTTATTGAGCATCCAGAGTGATTCTTCCATGTTTCTTGCACCGTCATCCACCCCGGGGAGGATATGACAATGAATATCATAAAGTCCCTTCATTAAAATAACCCACTCATTTCTGTTGTCAATGTTTTTTTATTTACTGCTGCTCTCACCATAATCTCCGTAGGAACCATACTTACCGTACTTGCCGTATTTACCATACTTGCCATAGTGACCGTAATTGCCGGCCTTGCTGTAGTCCACCTTGTTCAGGATGGTTCCCAGGATCGGGCAGTTGCTCTTGGCAAGCTGATCTCTTACTTCCTGTACAAAACGGTAGCTGATGGTACCGGATTCAACGACGATTACAGATCCGTCGCAGGAATCTGCTATGATAGCACTGTCGATGATCAGTCCAAGCGGCGGTGTATCTACAATAACGTAATCATAAACATCTCTTACCACGCGGATCATATCCTTGAAGAGTCTGTTTCCGAGAAGCTCTGCCGGGTTCGGAGGTACGATACCGGAGAAGATAATATGGAACTTCGGAAGTGTAGTGGCACAGATCACGTCAGAAAGCTTGGCCTGCTTGGAAAGATAATGAGCAAGTCCCATTACCTCCTGGTCTACTGTCACACGTCCCATCAAAACGGATTTACGCAGATCGGCATCGATCAGAAGCACTGATTTGCCGCTCTCAGCAAGAGAGGCAGCAAGATTAAATGCCACACTGCTCTTTCCCTCATTAGGAGTACAGCTGGTAAGTGCGATCACTTTCTTATCTGCTCCGCAGAACTGGATATTTGTTCGCAGAGCTTTATAAGCCTCATCCATCTGGTGATCAGACTTCCAGTTGCTCAGTTTAACTTTAATCATAATTCCTTTTCACCTTTACCTTTTTGTTCTATCTGATGACAGTCTTGCCCTTTGGGCATGTCTATAGGTTATTATACAATCCCATTTTCTAATACGCAAGTTCTTTATTCGACAGAAAAGCCGTTAAATATGTACAATTTGCCTAATTTTTATTATTTTTTATTTCCCGTCCCAGAAACAGGATAGATTATTTTTATTCCCTGTGTTAAAATAAACCCACGGCAATGAGTGCAGCGGTTACAGGAGGAGCCTTATTTTTTGCCAACCGTGATTGGCTGCCATAAGGAGGATATAAACATATGACAAAACAGGAATTTCAGAAACTGACCGAAGATCATGTCCTGCTGCTGGATGGTGCTACCGGCTCCAACCTGATGAAGGCCGGCATGCCGCGTGGTGTCTGCACAGAGAGCTGGGTGCTTGAGCACAAGGATGTGATCCAGTCTCTGCAGAAGGCATACATCGAGGCGGGAAGCCATATCATCTATGCACCTACCTTCGGAGGAAACCGCATTAACCTCACTATGCACGGACTGGAGGATCAGATTGAACAGATCAATCATACCCTGGCAGGCTATTCAAAGGAGATCGCACCGGAGGGTGTTTTCGTAGCAGGTGATATCACCACCACAGGCAAGATGATGGCACCGGCCGGTGACATGACTTACGAAAAAGCCTTCGAAGTCTATCAGGAACAGATCGGCTATCTCCGTGATGCAGGTGTGGACCTGATCGTAGCGGAAACCATGATCAATATCGAGGAGACACTGGCTGCTGTGGACGCCTGCCAGAGTGTCTGCGAGCTTCCTATCATCTGTACCGTGACTGTAGAAGCAGACGGAAGTATCTTCAGCGGCGGAAATGCCATAGAGGCTGCCATGTCCCTGGAAGCTGCAGGTGCAGACGCTGTCGGCATCAACTGCTCGGTTGGCCCGGACCAGCTGGTATCGGTTATCCGCAATATCAAAGAAAACGTTTCCATTCCGGTCATTGCCAAACCCAATGCGGGAATGCCCCAGATCGATGATCTTGGAAATGCAGTTTACAGCATGACCCCTGCGGATTTTGCAGGTTATATGAAGGTGCTGGTGGACAACGGTGCTTCCGTGATCGGCGGATGCTGTGGTACCACACCGGAGTTTATTTCGGAAACCGCCCAGGTGCTTGGACTTCGATAACTTTAACCGGAACAGATATGCTTCCACGCACTGCTTCAATTTAGAACAGCAATAAGCCGTGAGTGAAAGATTCCGTCAAAAAATTCCTGAGGATCCTATGTGAGATATCAACAGATATCAACATAGAAATTCTCAGGATTTTTATTTTTCCGGATATTATTTCTCTTTTACTGCTTCTTCCGGCCGGTTTGCCTCATCCGCATAGGAGCTGCGGATCGCTTTTCGCACTGGAAGTACACAGGCAGGAACAACGGAAAGGCCGTCCACTCCCATCTGGATAAAAGCTTCTGTAAGATTGGAATCTGCTGCCAGCTCTCCGCATATGTAAACTTCACATCCTGACTTATGTCCTGCCTCTGTTACCATGCGGATCATCTTTACAAGCGCTGGATGATGATCGTTGTATTTATCCTTCAAAAGAAGATTCTGCCGGTCCATAGCTAGGGTATACTGGGTCAGGTCATTGGTTCCAAGGCTCAGAAAATCCACACGTTTTCCAAGTTCTTCACTGATCATGACCGCTGCCGGTGTCTCGATCATAATTCCGGTACGGATGTTTTTGTAAGGAATGTTCTTCTCATCCAGGCCCTTTTTTACCTCACGGATCAGCTTCTCGATCTCATCCAGTTCATCCTCGGACGTGATCATCGGATACATCAGGTTGATATTTCCATAGGCACTTGCACGGTAAATAGCCCGAAGCTGCGCTTTGAACATTTTTTTGCGATCAAGGCAGAGGCGGATGCCGCGGTTTCCCATCATAGGATTGACCTCATCAGGAATTGCCATATATTCTGCCTGACGGTCTGCCCCCAGGTCCACGGTACGGATCACTGCCGGACGTCATCCATATCCTCGGCTACTTTTTTATAGCACGGAACAGCTCATTCTCTCTTGGATATTCTCTCTTCCGAGATACTGGAATTCACTTCGAAGA
>ENA-OQBT01000175-OQBT01000175.1-human-gut-metagenome-genome-assembly--contig:-NODE-175-length-44858-cov-5.111735_pt1:15000-44858 | contig 44858 bp, 45 predicted proteins | sample MGYA00242749_ERZ504557 | MGnify/ENA primary metagenome ERZ504557 (study PRJEB26092, sample SAMD00036243) | human gut metagenome | host: Homo sapiens | study: EMG produced TPA metagenomics... | reverse complement strand
CTTGAAGGAAGGATGAAGACCGAGTGGCGGGCCTTGTTTAAACGGATGAAAGCCGACGGCCGCTTGCAGGACTTCTCTGACGCCCTCAAAGATAAGAATGCCAGAGAAAACTATATAAGAATACGGTATCGAATGACCGGAAAGCCCCGTGCAGAACGCGCGGGGCTTTTTCTATGCCTAAAGAGTCCTAACGAAGAAAAAACAGACCTAACTTTTAGGGGTTGCTTTGGGCGCAAAAATATAACATGGGGCCGGGACTCCGGCAAGGGTAAAGTGTACAGCGAGCTGCCCTTGCCTGCATCCCAGCCCCATGTTTTTTGTTGCGCGTAAAAGCAAGAACCAAGTGGTTCTGGAAAAGATTTCACCCAAAGGAGCGAATGACCATGAAAACCAGTGAACGCGCAAAATACATTTACTTGACCTTACAGTTACTGCCTACCGAGAAAGAACGCGAAGCGTTGCAAATGACCTGGGACAACTACAAAAAAGCATGCAATACTTTTTCACGAATTAAGTATTTGAAACTGGCAAAAGGAAAACATATGGATGTTTCTGCCTGCAAAAAAGAAGAACCAAAATCAGCCCGCGCATTAGCCCAAAGATTGCTTCATGCGGTTTACGAAAATAGCATCAAGTACACAGTGAAGAAGCTTATAAAAACCAGGAAGACAGCAAAAAGTTGGCGCTGATTGTTTTCGGGGAATATGATGAAACGAACGTTAAACTTCTTGCCATCCCATATTTTCGCAAGCCGACTTTCACGGTCGATTTTTCCACGAAAAAATGCCGATTGGATCTTGCAAAAAACTTCCAGAAGATAGCTTTCACTATCCCCAAAGGGTTGCCAGAACACCGGAATCCTGGGAAGTCAAACGGGCTTACTTGAAGCTTATCTATGGGACTTGGTATCTGACATTAGGGTTCTCCAATCCGACAATTAAAACAGAGGTCAAGCCAGATACCCATATCGTCGGTATCGACCGCGGAGAAATCAATATTGCCACGACTTACTCCCCGGATAAAGGAGCCAAGCGATATAGCGCAAAGGACTACTACACCTCTTGTAAGGGCGGCACGAAAGACGATTACCACAAGAATCTTTTTGCAAAAGATGTCATTGTCGCACAGGAAATCGTAGAGAGAGAATCTCCCGATACGATATTCGTTTTAGAAGATCTGCATTTCAATAAATTGCGAAAAGGATGGTCCTATCGTAATTTCAGTGACGCATTCATCTACCTTGCGGCCTTGCACCACCAATGTGTATTCTTCTGCGACCCGCGCAACACCAGCCGGACCTGTCCCAAGTGTGGCGAAGTCACGAATACAAAACGCAATCGTGATGAGCACCGATTCATCTGTCATAGTTGTGGTTACGGCAAAAATGAAATCGTAAATGATGATGAAAATGCGGCCGAAAACATTTACCTTCGCGGCCGAAAAGAACTTTTAAAAGATGATTTCTGAGTAAAGGTTAAGAATGAGTTGAACCATGCTACACATGCACATGTGTATGTGTAGCATAAGCTACGCTTTTATCAAAAATCTTAAGTTTTGAGATGGTCAAAAATATGATATAATAGCTGCATCCATAAAGTCTCAAAACCCTTACTCATAACTATAGTTTAAAAAGGAGGCCCTGAATATGAAATATGGTTATGCCCGCGTCTCGGCATTGGTTCAACTGAAAGGCAATTCCTTGGAAGAACAGCAGCAGGAATTAATTGCGGCTGGCGTTGCTAAAGAAAATATCATCTGTGAACAATACTCCGGGAAGACGACGGCCCGGCCTAAATTTGAAGTCTTGATTCAAAAACTGAGGCCTGGCGATGAGCTGGTATGTTGCAAGCTGGATCGTTTCGCCAGGAACGTGGAAGACGGCTTGCGAACGGTCCGCCAGCTCTCCGACAGAGGCATCGTCGTCAACATTTTGAATATCGGCCGAATCGACAATTCAGCCGTCGGAAAACTGACGCTGACCATCATGTTGGCCTTCGCCGAATTTGAACGATCCATGATTCTGGAACGGACTGCTGCCGGGAAGGCGGTAGCAAAAACCAAGGCCGGCTATCGAGAAGGTCGGCCGCCTTATAAAAAAGCAGTCATCGATAATGCCATGGAACTGTTGAAGACCCATACCTACAAAGAAGTCGTGGAAATTACGGGCATAAGCCGGGCTACATTGGCCCGCTACAAGCAAAAATATGAACTCCGGGTCACCGCCGTAACGCCCTGCCCAAATCAGATTCTAAAAGTCATATTCTCGAACGGAGAGACGCGCTGGTTCGACACCAAGAAACTGAAAGGACCCGCCTTTGCCCCATTGAAAGATAAGGCCGTATTCGAGAAGCCTGTCATTTTTCACGGCATCATTACTTGGGCTGACGGAACCATTGATGTGGCTCCAGAAACGGTCTATATGGAAAGCCAATGTGACGAGGCATCGGTCTGACAAAAATCATAAATGCAAGATCCTTTTTTGCTTGACATTCCCCCCAAAACGATCGTACGATCAGACTATAACGGGGTCCAAAAACAGTAGACCTTCAGTTCAAAATTCGGCCAACAAGTCTTATAGTGACTTTGCTATAAGGCATTCCAAGACAGACAAATGCGCACTTACCCATTCGTCCCCGAATGGTGTGCGCTTCCGCCCGGCGGAAGGGGTGCCGCGACTTGTCGCGGAAGCCTTACGGCTTGGGCCCTAAAGGCCCTCGCATACAGAAAGGAGCGGTAACTCATGGCCCATTTTCACCTCTCGATGAAGGTCCAGCCACGCCAAAAAGATGGCAGAAAACTTTCTGCAAAATTGCATTATGATTACATTGCTCGCCAAGATAAGTATGCCCATCTGAAGGGCCGTCAGGAAGACTTTGTCCTTGCGGAAAGTGGCAATCTTCCGGCCTGGGCTCACGGCAACGCCGGCACGTTTTGGAAGGAGGCTGAGGACCATCGCAGCCCGAGCGGAACAGCTTACCGGGAAATCGAAATAGGGCTCCAGGAAGAACTCTCCCTCGAGGATAACATGGCCTTGTTAAAAGGCTTCATGAATGAATTCCATATCGACAACTACGCCTACACCTTTGCCCTTCACAGTAAGGATTCGTCGCTGGAACAGGGCCACACCAACATCCACGCGCACCTCATGTTCTGTGAAAAAATTCAGGAAGCTGACCGGCCGCTGGGGCCGGATAAATTCTTCCAGCGCTACCGGGAAACGGCTAGCGGCGAGAAGACCGGCGGCTATCTGAGCAGCCGGGAATTCAAGTCAAAATCAGTACTCCGCACCATGCGCAAGCGCTGGGCCGAACGGGTCAACGAGATGTTCCGGGAGCGTGGCATCGACGCCGAAATCACGGAAAAAAATAACGCCGACCGCTACGACGAACTCGTCGAGCAGGGGCGTTATGACGAAGCCGAACTGGTAAATCGGACGGCAGCGCCCCACCTCGGAAGGACCTACCGGAACGACGCCATCATGGCGAAGCTCCGAGACATGGAAGAAGAAGAGATGACGCGCGACAACCTCGCCTTAAACGAAACGGATCCCGATACGTCGCAAGAAGCCGAACAAGCCGAAATGGAAGAACGGGTAAAGGCCTTTGCGGAAAAATCCAAACAGGAACAGATGCTGATTCTCTTCGTGAACGACCTGCAAATCCGCCGCCTGGCAAGGGTCCTCCAGCAGGAACGGCTCAGACAAAGACAGGCCCAAAAAGAAAGTCGGGCCGAAGGGAAGGAAATAAGAGATCCCCTCATCATCACTGCCGGCGATTTGAATCTACGTATGCGAGATGAAGAGCTCCGGCTGCAACAGATTGTCGACGATGCCAGGGAAACATACCGCCAAGCCCGCTGTGAAGTATGGGAAGAAAAACCACTACAAGATGAAGCGATTGCCCGCGTCCTGGGCGAAGATTGGCGCAAAGAAAAACAGCGTCTCCTGGGTCTCCAGGGAACGCTGAAAGCCATCAGGAAACACTTGAACGACAAGCGGACCCCGGAAGAAGAAAAGGTCTTCCTCAGGAGGAACCGCCGGGTCATGACAGCCTATGACAACTGCCGAAAAAAGATGGCCCAATGGGACAAACTCCAGGCCGAAAAACAAAGCGACATCGACACGATTCATACAGCTTTGAAAACAAAAAACGACGCCAATCGAAAAGCTTCCAACCTGCCTACGGCGACTTGAAGGGCAAGGAAAAACAGCTCCGCGCCTTCCACGACAAACGTCTCCAATTAGAAAGGAATTACGCACCAGACCAAATCCTGTTTGCCGAGAAACTGGCCCGAAAAGTCCAGCCTACTGCAAGGTATTGGGCCGTCAGCCATTGAAGGACTTGATGCATGGTCCCTACCAGGGAAAAGAATATTATTTAACCGGGGAAATACGTTTCGATTCCGAAAAGCGGGAATGGACGGGCCTGGCAATCCGTACCGGCGATGACATGGATCAGGGCAAAGCTCCGCTGTATAAAGTACGATTACATGAAGAAGGGCCAGATCAGGACATTACCATTTTTGAAGTAAAACCGACGAAAGAACGGATTGCCATGTACAAAGAACTCTATCAAGATCAGCCACGCTGCCAAAGTGGGAAATTCCGTGCCAAAGCCTACAATTCTCAAGGCCATGAAAAGCCTTTCAAAGGGGCCTCTCCGACACCACCGCGGCCCATGCAAAGGCGGCTGTCCAGAAATTAAACGACCTCATGGACGAAGCCATGAAGAGCGAAACGGGACGCATTGTCATCCATTGGCAGGATAACGAACGCCATTACATCAAGAAAACAAAAATGGAAAAGATAGAAGAAGAACTTTATAAGGGACGGTCATTATAATTCTACGTCGGGCAGATCCATGACGACTTCGCGGGCCAGGGTTTCCTGGCCCGTTTTTTCATTGATGACCTTCAGGTAGTAGCGATCGTTGAGGTCGTAATTCTTCTTCTGCAAATCAAAGGACAAGACAACGATACGGTCACCGGGAGTGGCAGCCTTGCTTTCCGCCCGGTACAGGACTTCGTTGGAAATGATTTCGCCACTGCCCGTTTCAAAACGTATCCGGTAAGTGACGGGCTTGACGACGTCACTGATGACTTGTTCCTGATAGAAGCTGAATTTGACGTGGAAGGCCGTGATTTTCCGAATATCGTTGATGAGGGCCAGGCCGACGTCTTCCGTATCGACGAGACCTTTCCGCGTGCTGATGAAAAGGCACGGTACCAGCAGTTCCTGCGGGGACGATCCGCCGTGTACATAGTTCATGCCGCCATGGCATTTAAAGACGCTCATGCCCTTGGCCAGGACGATAGAACGCGTGTCTTCATTGACCAGGATCTTCCTAAGGGAATGGAGTAAATTCCTTCTCGGTCCACCGGCTGGTCCGTCAACAGGAACCGGCGGTCGGTCATCCAGGTCTTCCCGGCTTCGACCGTGTCCAGTTTATCCGTTGGGTCGAGGGCCTTGCGGGTGTACAGGAAGCCGTGGTCGGCCGTAATCAGGAAGCGATAGATATTGCCGCTCTTGGACAGGCGTTTGACCAGTCTGAAGAGTTCGTCAATCGTCTGATCTGCCGCCTGAAAGACGGAGTTCTCCGTTTTCGAGGCTTCGCCTGTCGCATCGATTCGGTTATGGTAGACGTAGATGACTTCTTTCCCAGCAGAAAAACTTTTCAGTTCCGATACTTTCATGGCAATGAGTTCATCATAAAGAATTGCTGCCGAACGAGGATTCCCTTGCTGCAACAGTTTTTCCCGCTGAGCCGTCGATGCACAGGGCTTGCCGTCGAGCAAGACCTTAGGCGTATCATCCCGGGTCAGTTCCAGCGTATCGTGAGGCAGCAGCTCGGCCATCCCCAACAGGGTAATAGACGGCAGCGGCGCCATGCGGACTTTCTCCTCGACTGAGCAATTTTCATCGTCCCGGAACCGGCAGCCAGCTCTTTGGCGGCTTCCAGTCGAAAGGCATCGGAAATGAGGACGGCCACTTTCTCTTTGACAGGACGGACTTCATCTTGATAAAAATAGCGCTGGCGCGGCACGATTTCCTGAAGGTAATCGCTGCCATAGGCTTCGTTCCACTGCAACAGCAGCGGCTCTAAGAAGGCATTCTGGTAGAAGTTCTGGACCAGGGCCCGCAAAGTGTCGAACTGACCCGGATTTTCGCCATCCAGGGCGTCATAGGCCGTGAAGAAATGGCGGTACTCCGTATCGATTTGGTAATCGCTCTGGCAGTACGTTTCGGTCAATTCTTTCAAGGTCGTCCGCGGTTCGTAATCCTGCCGGGCCAAGAGCTTCTGCGCCGCCAGGAGCAGCGAGTATTCCGACCGGAAATGCTGGCCGAAATGAAGTTTCAGCCGTAAATCACACAGGGCTTCCAAGGACAGACCGCCGACTTCCCCATTCGGGTCCAGGCCGACGAGGCGGTCATTGACCCATTGGATGAAAAGCTCATCGATGCAGGCAAAGGACGACGTATGAAGGAAGAGTTCCAGTGGCAGCTTGGCCAAGACGTTCTTGGCGTCGAGCTGGCTGGCAGCCTTAGCCGATAAAGCGTCGTAGCGGTCCTGGTAGAGCACGTGGTTCATCATGTTGTCGAGAAGGACGTTGCAGTTGTTGACACGGCTCTGGACGCTGTCCTGGGCGTAAAGCTGCCAAGGTTTGGGCAGTTTGTCCAGGTCATCGCGGAAGGTCGTCACGGCGAAAAGGGCCAGGATGAGCGAGTCCAGGTCCGGTTCCGGCGCTTCATAGCCAAACCGTTCTTTGCACAGGTCCCAGAAAGGCGTTTCCAGGCCGAAGTCCTGAATCTGCTGCCAATGGGCCTCATGGCCGAATCACTGTCGGCAAAGAGACCGTAAAAGAGGTCGTCCACTGTGGTATTACGAGCCTGGACGAGGTGCAGACAGCAACACGGCAGAGCGTCTTTTCTTCCGCCGTGTACCAATCGAATTCCCGCGACCGTTCGAGGAAGTCCTCCCGGCACCGGGTAGCTTCGGCCCGTGCTTTCGCCGACGAGCGGCCGCTGGTCCAAAGAAGAAGGATTTGATCCGTTCCATGGCCGGGCGCAGACGCGACGGGATATGGGCGTCGGCCATGAAGTAAGACAACTGGTCGGCGTAAAACTCCTTGGAATAGAGCAATGTGTCTTACAACACGTTCTGGCGCACATCGGGCTTGGTAAAGGGCGCATAGATCAAGTACCGTCCGTCCGGGTCTTCGTGTTCCAGGCGCAGCTTGGCCCGGAAAGCATTGCGGCCAGTCAGGCGGAGAACGGTGACGTCGTCCGGGACCAGCGTGTCTACCGTGTCTTCAAAGTCCCCTTCCCCGTCATACCAGAAGACCAGGCGGTTATCTTCGCCAAAAAGGCTGTGTAATTTCTCTTTGATATCCCTAAGGTTAATGCTTCCATGTCGTTCCTTTCATGCGTTTATTTGAGCTTGGCCAAAATCTAATAGAGCACGCCTTCGCGGTCGGTCTGCATCTTTTCATAGTTGACCTTGACGCCGTCGTCGAGGTCCATAGTCAGCTGTTCGTTGGCCATGTGGTCTAAAATTTCATCATAGTCCTTGATTTCGGCCAGCTGCTTTTGCAGGTGGTCTTTTCGTTTTTCCAGCCGCGCTGCCCGGCGCTTGTCCGACAGGTTTTCCAGATTCATGTCGATGGCCCGCAATTCCGTTTCATACTTGCTCTGAACCTTGTGCAGGTAAAGCAGGACCCGGCCTTCTGTATCCTTGGTCCAGCGGTGAATGTAGACGAAGGCCTTGAACCGTTTTCCTTGCCGCTGTTAAAAAGCCAATAAATCGGCCGTTTCTGATAGGTCTTGCAGTGGTCCTTGTAGAAGTCTTGAGGAAATAGTTGCGGAGTTTTTCCTTAGGCGTCGCGCCGCGTGTCCCCAGGCATCCGTGAGGAATGCCAGGTTAGCCTCGAAGTTTTCCCGGCCAAAGGCCTTCTTTAGCCAGGCACAGATGAAGGACGGCAGGTCGTCGTCAAAGTATTCTTCGTCTGTAATAGGAACGACGTTGTCATCGTCGGGAATGAAGGTCTGGTATTTGCCGGCATCCTATTCGCCGCCAGCATAGGCCAGGCCCGGCGTGTCCAAGGAATAGCGGCCGAAGAGGCAGCCTACGGCATAGGACAAGAGGGACTTCATGACGTCTTCCTTGGTCAGAACGTAATTGCTGCCCTGAAGGTCGTCGGGAACGTCGTCTTTGCTGTCAAAAATCCGATGGACCGTCACGTCTTTGGGAGCTACGTCCGGCGTCAATTCGTCCTGTAAGCCGTAGATGTCGATGAAAATGCGGTTCAATTCTTCTTCATTATCCTTGAGGATGTCGAAACGGTCTTCACAGACAGCCTTGAACTGTTCATATCGTTCGGCCAGTGTCGGCTGCTTCGCCGTAATCAAGCCGGCCATATCTAAAGCAGATGAAGCCAAGAGCTGATGGATCTGGATATTCAGGAATAATCCTTGCAACGTGATCTCTACGATAGTGTTCTCTAACCTTAACGTCCCAATTTATAACATTTTGTATATTTCCAGACCATCGCCTAAACCCTCCACCTTTAGCCAATAAAATCCATTTCTTCTTGGGTCCAACCAAATGACTATTGACTTCCCAAAAATACCGAATGTATTTGTCATTATCTCCAGTTTTATTTTGGCCATCAGAAATTGCAATGTCACCAATTTTATTTTTTATATCAAAAAGACTTATTTCTTCATTACTAAGCTAATATGCAATCGGTTCTCCAGGAATCTTAGCAAAGCTTTCCTGTTGCGCAGTATATCTGCTATCCCCAGTTAAGAACAGCTTTTCCTTTGCCTGCTGACTGGTTGGTTTCACTAACCGACAATAAGTACCCTTAAAAGCTGGAACTTTAAGCTGCAATACGACAAAAGCCGTCGTTTGAACTACTTCTCCACCGATTTCGTCAAAAGCACGCGGCCCTAAGTAAGCCATATTGACGATGGTCTTCTGTAACACTTTTTCCCGCAACTTTTCATAACTGGATAGGAACATCCAGGCCTGCTGAGTAATCATGGCCTGGAAGCCGTTCGGCTTAACAAAGGCGTTGCACCGTTCCATGAACATGGCAAATAAATCGGATTTACTATCCGGAAAATTTTTCTTGGCAAACTGGTTCATGGCCGCATTAAAGCTCCCCGAACCGAGGTACGGCGGATTAGTGACGCAGACCCAGTATTTCTGTCTGAGCAGTTTGGCCTGACGGACGAGTTTCGGCATCCGTTCGGCTACTTCCTGGAGCCAGCCGCTGAGGAAGAGGTTATTACAGCCTTCGTCGAGGAGCTGCTGCATATAGTCGAGGAGGCCGTCGTAGTTACCCGGTTCGACCTGCAAAAGGCTGCCATAGTTCTTGGCGTCCCGGAAGGTGTCGATGAGTTCATCGGCGAGGTTGACGAACTGGTCTTCCAGGCTCATCTGTTCAGCTTCGACCTGGCCCCGCATATCGCTCCACTTAGTCAGGCCGTTGCTTTCTTCGATGGCGCAGACCTGGGGCCGCAGGTCCCGTGAAAAGAGGCGCCGATCGTACTGGCGAGCTTTCATCATCAAAGAAAAATACGTCAGCTGATAGGCCCGGTCGTCAATGTCCAGGCCGTAGAGGTTATGGGCCAGGATACTCTGAGCGGCTTCCCGTTCCGTATAGCCCTGGGACAGGTAAATATCCATGAGGACATCAAAGGCATAGACCAGGATGTGGCCGCTGCCGGAACAAGGATCTCAAAGGTGTCTGTATTTGATACAATCGAACGATAGCAGGGATTTTGAACACCCCCGTGTTCACTTCAATCGGTGTTGTACTGATTGGCTATCTTCTTGAGCAGAAGTGCTTTTTCCATGAACCAGTCAAAGTAGTTTTTATATTCTTTTCTATCAAACGCCGCATCAAGCTCCTTGGTCAAAAGCATACGTCCATCTTTTTCACCTTCTGACCACTCAATGGAAGCGCCTAATTCCTTTTCTATCGTATCTTGATTATCTTTCAGCTGCCTATACCAATCCTTCCCCTTGGCAACATACAAGCCCGCTGTCGCCCGATGGCGGGATGTGTTGATTGTAAATTCTACCACCACAGACGATACGCCGGTACTCAGGTTGTACCAATTGGTCGCGAAAGCCTTTCTGCATGAGAAGCTCTTGCTGAACTTACTGTCTTTATCGAAGGCATAGTCACAGAACTGCTGCCAGAAGTTCAATTGGAATTTCCGCAGCGGCGTCAGGGTTTCTGCAGCTTTCACCGTTTTTGCCCATTCGTTGGGACGTTCTACAACATTAAACCGTGGTGCTGGCAGCGAATCCCCAATGCGCCAGAGTTCAATTTCAATCAGGAAAAAACCAATATTTTCATCCGTATGCTGATTCAGCCATCCGATAGCCTGTTTATGCTCATCACGAGCCCTTTTGACAATCCAGACTATAATTTCAGCGTCTTTCCCTGCCGCATACGTAATGATTTTTCCCAAATGATCATGGTCGGTATCTTCCAGCTGATTCTCGATGATAATCCCACGGGAACTCCCGCTTTCGCGGGCGTAGATGTCTACACTGAAACTTCCTACTGGAGATTCCGTTTCCTCAAGCTCTAGGTCAATTTCAATGGCATCACTCAGCTGTTCCAGATTTTCTTTTTGGGCAAGCCATTTTGAAAAATCCTGTTCCTCATGCGGCCAGATAGACCGCAAGTCATCAATCCGTTTCATGCACCCTAGTTTTTCCATATATGTCACTTCACTTCCCGATGCTTTAGAAATGCTTCTCCTCTGCCGCCTTGAAATTATAGACTGGTTTCATCACGTCGATAACGTCCACGGTGTCACCGATGACATCCAAGATATCGTCAAGGGATTTGTAGGCCATAGGAGCCTCGTCAATGGTACCTTCGTTTACCGATGTTGTATATACGCCTGCCATCTCCTGCTGGTATCCTTGAGGGAAAGCTCTTTGATTGCCTGGGTACGGGACATGATGCGGCCTGCGCCGTGCGGGGCAGAGTAATTCCACTCGGCATTGCCTTTGCCGAGTGCCAGGATGCTTCCGTCACGCATGTTGATGGGAATGAGAACCTTTTCACCCTTATGTGCGGCGATGGCTCCTTTTCTGAGAATCATCTCATCGACATCGATGTAGTTGTGAATGGTATGAAACGCTTCGCCGGGCTGAAGGCCGGCTCTTTCCAGCAGTTTTTTGGCAATCTGCTCCCGGTTCAGTCTAGCAAACTGCTGGCAAAGAGCCACATCATGCAGATACTGCCTCAGGTATTTTCCGGAGACAAAGCAAAGATCTTCCGGCAGCTTTTCTCTGCGTTGTTCTGACTTCGCCTGCTGGATGGCCTTCTGGATTTCTTTTTGCCGTCCTGCTGCCTTGTATTCTGCTATGATATGCTGGAGCCGTTCTTCCAGTGTTTCATCATGGGCATTCAGCTCAACGGCCATGCGCTGATAAATCTCCGCCACCTGTTTTCCCAGGTTCCGGCTTCCTGTATGGATGACGAGATAATGTCGACCATCATGGGTTTTATCGACCTCGATGAAATGATTCCCGCCTCCCAGGGTACCGATACTGCAGGCAATCCAAGACAGTTTTTTCAGCTTGTCATAACAATAGAGCCGCTGCAAATTGAAGTCAGCCTGTTTCTCAGGCCAGACATTCATCCCGGAAGGTACGATGTGAGCCGCTTCATCGAGTCTGGCAAAATCAATCGGCTGCTTGTCAAGAGCAATCGTATACATGCCACAGCCGATGTCCACGCCGACGATGTTCGGTACTGCCTTGTCTGTGATTGTCATCGTCGTACCAATCGTACAGCCTTTCCCGGCATGGACGTCCGGCATAATCCGCACCCGGCTCCCCTTCGTCAGCTCATAGCTGCACATGCGGCGGATTTGTTCCCTCGCTTTCTCATCGATACTCTTGCATACGATATTGCCGTTGTAACTGTTCCTTCAATCCGTTCCATTGTCGCTTCACCTGCCGTCCCTGAGTTCCATAATTTTCTACTATTATACAACAGTTTACAGCTTTTAAGCCGCTTGCTCATCGCCCCAAGCCAATGCTTGCAAAGCCTTGAGCAATGTGCTTGAATTTATGCTACTTTGGGCTTTGGACACCAAAGTGGCGAAAAATACTTCCTTGTGGATCTGCTGGCTTAGCGCGTGCCGCAGCTCTTGCGGGCTCTTGTCCCGGTAGGTGTTCAGCCGCTCGTCCTCATACGGCAGGATCTTCATGAGAGCGTGCCCGGAATTCGTTAGGTTCAGCAGATGCTCAATCGCAGTCTTTGTGCGAACTTTGTAGCTGCCGAGCTCCCAGAACATCTTCTGCTCGTAGTAGTTCGTCTCAATGCCCCAGCGGAGCTTGTAGAGCTTGAGCGGGTAAATCGCCATATGCTTGGAGCTGGTGTTGCGGAGCCCTTTGTTCTCCTGCCAAGCAATGCTCATGTGCAGCGCCATCGGATCTATGGTGCTGAAAAAGAGACGGTACGAGCCACTCTTGCTCAGCGTCACATAGGCATGGACGGTATGGTCGCCAAAGATGCGCGTTTTCACCAGACGGTGAGCAACAAAATAGTTGTCCATCCGGCAAAGGTAATTCGTGAGATCATTGGCAATCTCGTCCAGCATCAAGCGTTTACCGTACTTTGGTGGACGGCCGCGACGGCCTGCCGTCGAATCCGGCAACTCGAACATGGCCGTATCGTGGCGTGCATTGCAGGTCACATTGAGATTCGGATAGCTGAGAGCATGTGCGAGCAACTCGCGCTTGGCGTACCAGCTATCGAAGAGCAGGATGACCTGGCGTTTTTCAAGGATTGGCATGACTTCATCGAGAAGCTGGCAGGCAAGTGTCAGCTTCGAGGCTTCGCCGTTGCTCATGACGTAGCCAATCGGCACCGCGATATAACGGATCTGCTGCTTGCCTGCGGTCTCATGGAGGACCGGCACGCTCATCGTCAGGCTGACGAAGGCATGCCCATTGAAATAGGACTTGCCATCGTGTTTGGCGTGGTCGTACAGGATGCCTACACCGTCGAAGTGCTTGCCCCCCTTGGCAATGGACGTGTCGTCCACGCTGAGCAGGATAGGCTCCTGCCGCAGTGCCTCTGGCACTATGGCAAGCGCCTGCAGCGCCAAGGCCTGGCGAATGGATGCATCCGTGACGAGGCCGTTGCCAAGGGCGCGGTAATAGCTGTTGAGCGATGCGTCCGTCTGCTTCGATAGGAACTGCCGGAACAGGCAGCGCACCGACGGCGCCGACTCCAGAGCCAGTTGAGCAATGAGTAACCACGCCAGCAGATGGCGCGTCCGTCTCGTCGCAGATGGGAACAAGGAAGAAAAAGTCGTCAGGAGTCTGTTAACTGTCGGCTGACTGGTGTATAATTGAGACATCACGTAGCACCTCTCGTGTTTGGTTTGTGGTGAATCTTGAAGTGGTAAACTAAAATTGGACACGGAGGGGGTAATTTTTGGACATACGGTGTATACTGTACGGATAGTACGAAATTAATTATCGGACAGAAATTCTCCCTCACAGGACAGGAGGTTTGCCGTGAAGTACACAAAAGAACAGAGATTGGACATTGGCCGCCGCATTTACGACGGCGAAATCAGCCGGTATGAAGCTGCAGAGGAATACGTTATCAATGAGCAGACGGCACGGAATTACATGAGAATGTACCGGGATGCCAACCAGTTGCCGCCCAAGCAGGGACGAAGAAGCATCTGTGCGCCCTCGTTCAAGAAAGCTCCGGCAGAGCTGGATGAACTGAAGGCGATGACAAAGGAAGAACTTATCCAGGAACTAATCAAGGCCAAGATAACCGAGGCACGGCTAAAAAAAGGCTACGAGGTGAAGGGGGATGGTACTGTAATTCTGTACGGCAACAAGATTATCAAGTAATCATGGAACTATCCGGAGAAATTCCGGTGAAGCTTCTTTGCAAGACAATGGGCATCCAGAGGAGCAGTTTCTACGCTTGGAAAAAACATCTTTCTCAGCCGTCGGGCAAAGAAAAGCGCCTTTTGAGCAACGTCCTGCTGTTCCAGGAGTACCATTGGAAGTATCCATCGCACGGCTATCGCTGCTGAACGCCAAGATACGGTTGGACAAAGAGATTGTCCTGTCCGATCCCTATGCCCACAAATGCTGTAGAATTGCGGGAATCAAGAGCAAATCCAAGCACTACAGGTACAAGAAGGCTGGCGATCCAGCGCGGATATTTCCCAACCTGCTCATGTCTGAAATGCAGATCGATGGGCCAATGCAGTGCATCGTGAGTGATATGACCGCTTTTTATGTGAAAGGCATCTACCATGAACTGACTCTTTATATGGATCTATGGAACAATGAGATTGTCAGTCATTCCCTCTCTGCAAAACGCGGTGATCGCATGACTTACATCAGCGGACTGGAAAATCTGATTGAGTGGCAAAAACGGCATCCGGAGCACCAAATGGTTCTCCATTCTGACCAGGGATCGGTCTACGCCTCCAAAGCTACAACGAGCTATTGCCCATGTACGGCATCACCCGATCCATGTCACGTGCCGGGACCCCCACAGACAATGCCGCTATGGAGTCCATCAATGGATGGATCAAGGCGGAGCTGTTCATGGACTTGCATGTGACCGGCGAGAAACCGGTCAAGGAGGAGGTGGATGACTACATTCTTTTCTTCAATGAACAGAGGCCAGCCTATTCCTTAGGCTACCTGACGCCGAAGCAGTATCGGGAACGTCACACGCCCATCTGCTGATCTCGTCTGCATTATCGATGGCATGGTTTGTCTAACAAGCTTGAAGGATGTCAGAAAAGTTGATGAATCTTGTACATCGATTCGTTTTTTATGCCTGATTTTTTTAGTTTTGTGTCCAATTTTTGTTGACAAGTGCACGATATTGTCTAAAAAGGATTCATAGATGTTGATAGTGTAAGTTTGAAAATTGAGTATATTAGGGGGGACAGGAATGTTTAAAAAAACACTGCAGCATTTGGGGCAGGTGTTGGTGACGGTAATTGGGGTTACATTTTTAACTTTCAGTTTAAGTTTTCTGGCGCCGGGCGACCCTGTGCTCATGATTTTGGAAACCGCGGATACCATGGTTTCACAGGAACTGATTGATCATACGAGGCAGGAATTGGGGTTAGATAAACCGTTCTTGGTGCAATATGGTAATTGGTTGTCTCATGCGGTGCAAGGGGATCTTGGAATGTCGTATTCAGCCAAGAAACCTGTTGTAGATAAGATGATGGAGGCCTTACCGGGTACACTTATGTTGGCGAGTGTAACAATTGTGATGCTACTCGTCATAGCCGTTCCCATGGGGGTTATCGCCGCTATCTACCAGAATAAATGGCCTGACTACCTCTTCCGCGGAATTGCATTTATCGGTATTTCCATACCGGCTTTCTGGCTTGGTCTTATGTTGCTTTACATTTTTGGCTATAAATTGGGTATTGCCCCGATTGCGACGGCAACCGTTTCGTTAAAAAATGCGATTTTACCTGCTTTTACCTTGGCATTTACGTTAATTTCAAAATTTATGCGCCAGGTACGTTTGGTAGTTTTGGAAGAAATCAATAAAGATTATGCCGTAGGTGCTAGAGCACGCGGTATGACAAATACGGAAATCATGTTTAAACATATTTTGCCAAATGCCTTTTTACCACTACTTACCATCTTCGGTATGTCCATGGGCTGGTTGCTTGGTGGGGTTGCGGTTGTAGAGATGGTATTCTCGTGGCCGGGGCTTGGTAAAATGGCCGTACAGGCGATTACTTTCCGTGATTATCCGTTAATTGAAGGTTTCGTACTTTGGGCTTCTATTGCGTATATGTTAATTAATGGTGTAATCGATTATTCGTATACGCTCTTGGATCCTAGATTGAGAAGGGGGAGTAAATAATGAAAGAGTTTATTAGAACACATAAAGCTTTCTCCTTCTATACATCCTTAGTTTTATTGGTTGTATTGATAGCTCTTTTTTCACCATGGCTTACGCCGAACGATCCGTTTGCTTCGAATTTAAGCAATGCCTTAAAAGCGCCGAGTTCTACCCATTGGTTCGGGACGGATAAATTAGGTCGTGACGTATTGTCGCGTATCATTTACGGCACCGGCTTATCCTTATTCATGGGCTTTACCATTGTTGTGTTGGTTGCGTCCATCGGTACCTTAGTAGGATCTTTGGCCGGTTATTTCGGCGGCAAAGTTGAAATGGTGCTCATGCGTCTTTGCGACATCATGATTTCTTTTCCGGGCATCGTGCTTGCCATCGCTATTGCCGGTATTATGGGCGGTAGCGTAGGCAATACCATTTTGGCGCTCACCATTGTAGGTTGGGCTAAATATGCGCGTTTAGTGCGAAGTCTTGTTATTAAAGTTCGTCAGGAAGATTATATAGCGGCCGCTATTATGAGTGGCGGTACGTCGGCCGTTATCTTGCGTCGTCACGTGTTGCCAAACATTATGCCGCTCGTCGTTGTAACGGCCAGCATGGACCTTGGCGTTATGATGCTCGAAGTAGCCGGTCTCTCATTCCTCGGTTTCGGGGCACAACCACCGACACCGGAATGGGGGTTAATGCTCAATGAAGGTCGTCAATATTTACAGTTGGCACCATGGCTTATGATTTTCCCGGGGGCGGCTATTCTTATCGTAGTATCTATTTTTAACCTTTGGAGTGACAGCTTGCGCGATATTTTGGATCCGCGTCAAAACAGAGGCTAAGAGACGGAATCTTTATATAGGTTAATGGGAGAATTTCGTATTTACATTTTGTCAGATGATACCCGTTAGGGATTTATATAATTTCATCTTGAGTGTTAGCGTTAATCAAACTGTGTGTTAATTTGTTAAAGGTATTTTTATGGAGGAATGTTATTATGAAAAAATTCTGGCGTAAAGCGCTACTCGGTGGCTTAGGCGTGGTATTGGCGGCATCGCTTTTGGCCGGTTGCGGCAGTGATTCTGCAGAAAACAAAGATGTGTTAAAAGTAGGGGTAACCAACTTTGCGGATACGTTGGAGCCTACCGATAACTTCTATGCTTGGGTAGTTATGCGTTACGGTATCGGTGAAACGCTTACCAAGTTTGACAAATCCATGGTGGCTAAACCTTGGATAGCATCTAAATGGTCCTTGGCTGATGATAAATTGACTTGGACATTTACGATTGATGATAAGGCTAAATTCTCTAACGGTAAAAAAGTAACGGCTGCTGAAGTAAAAGAATCTATTGAGCGTGCTTTTGCTAAAGCTAAACGTGCCAGTACATTCTTCGAATATGATTCTATTGAAGCCAACGGTCAGGATTTAATTATTAAGACTAAAAAACCTATGCCGAACATGCCCGGTTTATTAGCGGATCCTTTATTCCTCGTTGTTGACGTACAAGCTGAAAAAGATGGCCGTAACTTTGCCAAAGAAGGTCCGATTGCAACCGGCCCGTACACCGTTGTTTCGTACAGTAAAGATAAATCCGTGTTAAAAGCTAATGAAAACTACTGGAATGGTTCCGTACCGTTCAAAACTGTAGAAGTGCCGTCCATTGAAGACCCTAATACTCGTGCTATGGCATTACAATCCGGTGAAGTAGATATGGCCGTTAACATTGGGCCGGGCGAAATCGATCTTTTCAAAGGGAACGACAAATTCCAGGTTGATGAAATTGCTTCCTTGCGCGTAGTATTGGCGCGTATCAATCAAAAAGGCTTATTGGGCGACCCTAAAGTGCGTGCTGCTTCATCAGCGCTACGGACCGTCAAAACTATGCAGATGTACTCTTAAAAGGCACCTTCATTCCGGGTAAAGCACCGATTCCACCATCCATGGATTATGGTTTTAATCAATTGACTGATCCAAATGCGTACAATCCTGACCGCTCTAAACAATTATTGGCAGAAGCCGGTTGGAAAGATACCGATGGCGACGGAATCTTAGATAAAGACGGTCGTCCGTTGTCCGTTAACTTCGTAGTATACAACAGTCGTGCTGAGTTACCTATCTTCGCTGAAGCGGTACAAGCTGACCTTCGTAAAGTGGGCGTAGATGTAAAAATTAAAACGGTTGACTATACCTTAATCGATAAAATGGGGATCGACGGAGATTATGATTTGCTTATCTCCAATATCGTAACAGCGAATACCGGTGACCCTGAAACATTCCTCAAATGGTACTGGAAAACTAATGTTAACGGCGATAATCCGCAAAATGGTTCCGGTTACAGCAATCCTGAATTCGATGCTAAATTAGATGCATTGTCTACTGAATTCGATCCGGCTGTTCGTAAACAATTAATTATTGAAGCACAGCAGATTCTCTTAAATGACGGTGCAGCTTTATACCTTGGTTACCCAATGACTAATATCATTGCCAATAAAGCACTTAAAGGTGTAGTTATGTTCCCATCCGATTACTACTGGATTACGAACGATATTTCTAAATAAGCTCATTTGTATATCGTTGTTTTGATACGAAATACTATTAGGTGATATATAATATTTTGAAAAATCTTTGTTATATAAGCAATACGAAAGGATGTGCGCAAACGATATGACACGGGAGGCAGCACTGGTAGAAGTAAATAATTTGAGCATAGCCTATGGTGAAGCGGCGCCTTCTGTGACAGACGTTACGTTTTCCTTAGAAGAAGGCGAAATTCTCGTTATTGTAGGTGAGTCGGGCAGTGGCAAAACCACGGTCATTCGTGCCTTAATCGGCTTGTTGTCCGTAGGAGGTCATGTTGTGGCCGGCGGCGCTAATTACCGCGGCCAAGATATTGCTACATGGTCTGAGGAAGAATGGCGGAAATATAGGGGCACCGATATTTCCATGATCTTCCAGGATAGCGGCAGTGCTATGGACCCGATTCAGACCATCGGCAAACAGTTCATTGCCCATATTCGTCGCCACAGTGATTTAGATAAAGGGCGGCGGAAACGAAAGCCATCGAATTGATGAAAATGGTATCCTTGCCGGCGGATAAGGACTTTTTGAAACGGTATCCCTTTGAACTTAGCGGCGGTCAACGTCAGCGCTTGGGGATTGCCATGGCGATGGCCTTCACGCCACACTTGTTGCTTGCCGATGAACCGACTTCGGCCTTGATGTGACAACGCAGGCTCAGATTGTAGAGGAATTGATGCGGCTTTGCCAAAAAAGTCGCACCGGCATTATCATGGTAACCCACAACATCGGGGTAGCCGCTCATATGGCGGATAAAATCATGGTTATGCAACAAGGTAAAGTGGTAGATTACGGCTCACGGGATGATGTTCTTTTCAAAGAGCATTCCGCTTATACCCAGCAGTTATTGCAAGCCGTACCGACGTTAGGAGGGACACGCTATGTCGACACAGTTGAATAAGGAAGCCGTAGCCTATACTGAAAATTACGGCACTCATACTTCAATGGCGGCGGCTGACGGCGTAGGCACTCCGATTTTGGAAGTTAAAGGTCTTTGTAAAAATTTCTCGTTGCCGAATGGTGGCACGTTGCAAGCTTGTAAAGAAGTATGTTGGTCCTTATGGCGCGGCGAATCGCTGGGGATTGTTGGTGAATCGGGCTCCGGTAAAAGTACGCTCATGAAGATGATTATGCAAATGACAGCACCTTCCGGTGGCGAAATCTATTTAAACGGTGTGGAAATTTCCAAAGCATCGGCCAAAGAAAAGCGCGAACAACGCCGCAAGATTCAAATGGTGTTCCAGGATTCCTCGCAGGCCTTTGACCCGCGTATGTCAGTTGAAGATATTATTTGTGAACCTTTGTATAATTTCGGTCTTTTGAAAAAAGGAGAAACCACGGCTATTGCCACCAAGTATTTGGAGATGGTTGGGCTTAACGGCACGTTTGCCAAACGTTATCCTCATGAAATGAGTGGCGGTCAGCGTCAAAGGGTGGCCATTGCCCGTGCCTTAGTGTTGGAGCCGGATATTGTTGTATTTGACGAAGCGACTTCGGCTCTTGATGTATCCGTACAAGATTCGATTGCTAAATTGCTCGTTAAATTGCAAAAGGAAAAGAATCTAACGTATTTATTTGTTGCTCATGACATTGCCTTAATTCGCAGTATATGCCATAGAGTAGTTGTGATGTATAACGGCGAAGTGGTGGAAGCAATTTCGGCGAAACATTTAACAGAAGCTAAACATCCTTATACACGTAAGCTGTTAGCGGCTGTATTTGAAGTGACGGAGCATCGCAAACCGGTCGTATTATAAGGTGAAGGCAGTAGGGACTGCCAAGCGTTATAGTAGGATGATGTAGGTATTTGGAGGCTGATTTATTAGGTATGGCAAATATTGAACTGATTACCCCGGACACGCCGCGGGAGCCGATTTATCAATTCTTAGTTGAGCAAATGCATTTGCATTATAGAAGGCCTTTGGATAGTGAGCACAATAAATATTTTTTACAATTAGCGGAACACTATTCGCCTGATAAGCGAAGTTCTTTCTATGTACTTTATGAAAATGGCGAAGTGGTGGGGACAGGTTGTATAAGCCATTGGAAGCTCATCATCGCCGTCCGCCTCATTGTGTGGATGAGTCGCTCTGGGGATATATATCGCGCGTGTATATTTCACCGAAAGCACAAAGTTCAGGCTATGGACGTCAGATTTATAAGGTACTGGAAGCAAGAGCCAAAGAGTTTGGTTATACTCATTTATGTTTGAATACCCATAGATTTCTCATCAAAGGATGTGCCTTCTGGCAACGCCATGGTTATGTTGAATTTTATGATACAAAGGATGAGTGGCAAACCTATTGGCTCAGTAAAGAGCTTAGCTGAGGTGTGTTTGAATGATTATGAAAAAAGTTATCCACCAAAACAGGGTGACTTATTCACAGTTTGTCACAGGTTTATACACATTAAACTATCGGTTATCCACTACTTATCCACTGAAAAACCTAAGTTATCCACAGAAAAGTGATTAAGTTTTAAAAAATAAGTTATTCACAAGCGAATATATAAAAAGAAAAAGCGTAATGCATTCGGATTCAAAATTGAATCTCTGCATTACGCTTTTCCTTATAGGCTACACACAATGAAAGCTATAGAGTAGCGTTGGGGGGTGTGAGTAATGTTTCTGGGGTCAGCTATATAGACACTTAGACAGCACTGTCGTTTTCTGGCATTACGCTATCCAAGAGGAGGAGTATATTGTTGCCTATCTCCGAATAAAAACGCACGCTATTAGTTGACTCTATAAACTCCCATTTGACATGCATAGCCGTATCGTTAGGGCCGTACGTTGAGCGCAAAGCTATCTGTACGGTTTGGGGTAAGCGCATATCATACATAATGTTATAACGGTTGAATTTGTCATCCACCAAAATATAGTGGCTGTCAATAATTTCTACATTATAACGGCGCGATACAAGGTCGAGTAATCCTTGAGGCACTTTGTAGTCATTGTCTTGATTTTGTGTGGTCAATCGGATGGCCTCCTTTCTGTGGATTCCGGTTGTAAGGCGTTGTGAAACCCTGTAAGGACCGGACACAAGGTGCTACGGCACTTGTGCCGGCCTTGGGATATTAGGATGATCCGCGCGATACGGATATTGCCTATTTGAGTATCGGATTACTTTTAGATCCGATAGGCTCCAATTTTTCTTCAATAAATGTATTGATGAGCTGCTGCACCGCTAAGGTTGGTGTCAGCTCGCCTTGGAGCACTTGGTCTTCCACGCTGTCTTTGCAGGCAATGATGCGCGGCGCCCGATAGAATAAATTGTGAAGATGCTCTTCCACCATGGAGTATACCCACGACATAGTTTGTTGTTTGCGTCGCTCCTGTAAGACGCCGTTGGCTTGGCATTGTTCGATGAATTTTTCAATAACATCATGCCAAAGCTCCATAACGCCTTCGCCGGTGTACGCCGAGCAAGTGTATGCCTGGGTAGTCCACCCTTCCGTGGCGGGGCGGAGGAAATGGAGAATACGATTGTATTCCGATTTTGTAATCAGGGCTTTCGGTTTGTTGTCACCGTCCGCTTTATTGACCACGATGGCATCGGAGAGCTCGATAACCCCTTTTTTCATGCCTTGCAGTTCGTCACCGGCACCGGTTAGTACGACTAATAGGAAAAAAGTCGACCATGGAGCGCACGGTGGTCTCGCTTTGACCAACCCCGACGGTTTCGACGAGAATTGTGTCATAGCCGGCTGCTTCACAAAGAAGTAAGGTTTCACGGCTTTTACGGGTGAGGCCGCCCAGCGTCCCGCCCGAAGGGACGGACGAATGAAGGCGTTTTCCTGCGTGATAAGGTAAACATACGAGTTTTATCACCCAAAATACTGCCACCCGTTACGGTACTGGACGGATCGACCGCCAAAACGGCTACTTTATGACCTTCTTGGCAAAGTTTGGTACCGAGCACTCGATAAAGGTGGATTTACCGGCGCCCGGTACCCCGGTGATGCCGATACGCGTTGCTTTACCGGTGTATGGCAAAACCTTTTGAATGACTTGCTGGGCCATTTCAAAATGAGCGGCCGCGTTACTTTCGATGAGGGTAATGGCACGGGACAGCATCATGCGATTGCCGCTTAAAATGCCTTCCACGTAATCATCGACGGTAAGCTTGGCCGGTCGTTTGCCGGTTTGTTGAGGCGGTGTACTTGAGGTATTACGCAAAGGACTGTCATTGACGCCGCGCATAACGCGGCAGGCGAATTTATCATCATCGGCTTCGGGAACCCAGGACGGTTTATATCGTTCCGTCATAGTATCACTCCTCTAGACGTTCATTTAACAATTCGAGTACTTTCTTCGCGCATACAGGATAATGTACCGGGGCCAAAGATGGCAGCGGCACCGTGTTCATATAAGAAATCATAATCTTGAGCCGGAATTACGCCGCCGATGATAACCATGATATCTTCACGGCCGCGTTTTTTGAGCTCTTCAATAAGTTGTGGCATAAGAGTTTTATGGCCGGCCGCCAAGGAGCTGATGCCGACGATGTGAACGTCATTATCCACGGCGTCTTGGGCAGCTTCTTCCGGAGTTTGGAATAAAGGTCCAATATCTACGTCATAGCCCATATCGGCGAAGGCGGTAGCAATAACTTTCGCACCGCGGTCATGGCCGTCCTGACCCATCTTAGCGATGAAGATACGAGGGCGACGACCTTCGCGTTCTTCGAAGTCATCGGTCATCTGACGTACTTCGGAGATAACGTCATCATCACTGAATTCGCTGCTGTATACGCCGGAAATGGAACGGATAATGGCTTTGTGACGACCGCACACTTTTTCAACGGCATCGGAGATTTCACCTTTGGACGCACGGGCACGAGCGGCTTCTACGGCCAATTCCAATAAGTTACCTTCGCCGGTTTCCATGGAATGCGTGATGGCGTCGAGGCATTGACGAACTTTGTCGTTGTCGCGGTTAGCGCGTAATTTTTCAAGACGTTCAATCTGAGCCAAGCGTACGGTAGTATTATCTACTTCGAGAATATCGAGCGGATCTTCTTTGTCTAAGCGCAGATAGTTAACGCCGACGATTTTTTCACTACCGGAGTCAATATGGGCTTGGCGACGAGCGGCCGCTTCTTCGATACGCATCTTAGGAAGGCCGGTGTCGATAGCTTTACTCATGCCGCCCAATTCTTCGATTTCCTGAATATGAGCCCAGGCTTTGCGAATCAATTGGTTAGTCAAGAATTCTACATAGTAGGAACCGCCCCATGGTCGATAACTTTACATACCTTGGTTTCATCCTGGATATAAAGCTGCGTATTACGGGCAATACGGGCCGAGAAGTCTGTCGGCAAGGCAATAGCTTCGTCAAGCGCATTGGTATGAAGCGACTGGGTATGGCCGAGAGCCGCCGCCATAGCTTCGATACAAGTACGAGTAATGTTGTTGAACGGATCCTGTTCGGTGAGGCTCCAACCGGATGTCTGTGAGTGCGTACGAAGCGCCATGGATTTAGGATTTTCCGGATTGAAGCTGTTAACGATTTTAGCCCATAACATACGGCCGGCACGCATTTTGGCGATTTCCATGAAGTAGTTTTTACCCATAGCCCAGAAGAAGGACAGACGAGGGGCGAACTGGTCAATGGTTAAGCCGTGTTGGGTACCGGTACGGAGATATTCAAGACCGTCCGCCAAGGTGTAACCTAACTCAATATCGGCGGTAGCGCCTGCTTCTTGCATATGGTAGCCGGAAATAGAGATACTGTTAAATTTAGGCATATATTTGGACGTATACGCGAAAATATCGCGATAATACGCATGGAAGCGGCCGGAGGATAGATATAGGTGTTACGTACCATGAACTCTTTCAAAATGTCATTTTGAATCGTACCGGCCATAACTTTTTTATCAACGCCTTGTTCTTCACCGGCTAAGATGTAGAACGCCATGATTGGCAAAACGGCGCCGTTCATTGTCATGGATACGGACATCTGATCGAGTGGAATCCCGGAGAAGAGGATTTCCATGTCGAGAATGGAGTCAACGGCTACGCCGGCTTTACCAACGTCGCCTACTACGCGCGGATGGTCGGAGTCATAACCGCGGTGCGTAGCAAGGTCGAAGGCGATGGATAAGCCTTTTTGACCGGCCGCGAGGTTACGACGATAGAAGGCGTTCGATTCTTCGGCGGTGGAGAAACCGGCGTACTGACGAACGGTCCAAGGGCGGGTTACATACATGGTAGCGTATGGTCCGCGTAAATATGGCGGTAAACCTGCCATATAGGATAAGTGATTACAATCGGCGTAAGCACCCTGATCATAAAGCGGCGCTACATCGATTTGTTCCATCGTACGATAGAAGTTTTCATCAAAGGATTTGCCTGTTTCAGCTTTTAACTGTGTAAGCCATTCTTGAGCCGCTTGCTCATTGGCTTCGGCCCCGGCAAATGGGATATTTGCGAAATTAGGTATTTTAGCCATTATTTAATCATCCCCTTTTCTTGTTGCATCCGTAACAGCGTTTCGTAGCAGTTGGAGCGTACACTGATGTAGTCATCCATGCCGGCAGCATCACACATTTCTTTTAATTCAGGTGATGGCGCCCCGGCGAGGAATACTTTCATTTCAGGGCGCTGGGCTTTGATGCCTTTGGTAACGGCCGGAGCCAGTTCCGGATAGGTATCGTCGGTGGAGCACACAATGGCTACGTCCGCCTTGGATTCAAGGGCGGCGGCTACGGCGTCTTCCACTGTTTTGAAACCGTTGTTCAAGGCTACGTCAAAAGCGGCAACCTGCATGAAGGATGTAACAAAGTCGGCACGGGCTTTATGTTGCGGGATAGGACCCATGTTAGCCAGGAAGATATGAACATTGTCGCCGGTTTCGGCTACAAATTCTTCCGTCGTGCGGCGTAATTTTTCATAACGTTCGGTCCAGCGATGCGCTTCGATTGGTGAAACGGTCTCACCTTGGCTGTCGGTAGCGAGGGCGTTTGTGATTTCGCCGAAAGTAGCACCCGCGTTCAGGGCTGTTTTCACAGCGCCGATAAGCGACATCGGTTCGCTGAAGTCGGAGTCTTTAAGAACTTGTAAAGCTTCGTCGATGGCTGTTTGATCGGCTGCCTTACGTTGTTCGGCAAGTTCGTCTAAGCGTTGCTTTAAGAGGTCTGCCTTATTGATTTCAGGTACTTCCAGCAATTCTTCGGTCATGTTAGGGTACATGTTATTACCAACGGCACGGTCTTGGCGAGTTGCCAATTTCTTGAAGCGGTCTTCCAAAATGCTGTGAACGGCTTCTTGAACTTTACCGGCTTTGATGGCTTCAATAATGCCCCCCATGTTTTCCAATTCTTGGAATTTAGCCCAGGATTTTTCAGTGAACTCTTCCGTTAACGGTTCGAGATACCAGCTGCCGCCGGCAGGATCGACCGGTTGAATGAAGTTGAATTCATGCTGTTCCATAATTTGGATATTGCGGGCAATACGACGAGAGAATTCATCACTCGGACGGATACAATGGTCGAACGGATACACATTCATACCGTCAATGCCGCCTACTACAGCCGAGAAGGATTGGGATGCTGCACGCAATAAGTTTACATATGGGTCATATACAGTTTGGCAAAAAGCGGATGTACTTACATACAAATTAATGCGCTGTGCATCTTCGTCGCCGCCGCAATGGCGTACTAATTGGGACCAGAGCATTTTAATGCTGCGAAGTTTGGCGATTTCCATGAAGAAGGTAGCGCCTACGCTGAAGTGGAAACGAATGTGACGGCAGAAGGTATCAACATCAATACCGCGACGTTCCATAGCGCGCATATAAGTCAAAGCGGTATGAAGGGCATAGGCTGCTTCTTGAATACCGTTGGCCCCGCCGTTGTGATATACATCGGCATCAACGAGGACTGTTTTTAAATTAGGTGCATGTGCTTTAGCCCAGTGAATCGTATGAGCCATATCATCATAGAGTTCGTCGAGCGGACGATTTACTTTGCCAAAACGGAGTAAAGAACCGATAGGGTCGGCAGCAATAGCACCGTGCAATTCGGCGGATTTTAACCCGGCTGCTTTGCAGGCGATGGATACAGCACTGATGAGATTAACGGCAGATGGTCCGCCGAATAATTCGATTTCATGCTTGTTAACATCAATATCTTTTAATAAAGCTTTTACATCTTCGGCTGTGCTCAAGGAAACGCCGGTATCGATGAATGTTTCGTCAGTACCATCGGTAGGATCGATGCCTTGTTGTGTTAAGCTGTCGGTAGTAATGCTTACAACCGTGCTGCCTTTATCGAGCTCGAAAGCTGCCATGGCATTGGCATCGCTGATGGTTTTGGCATCACAGCGCTGAGCGATTGACCAAGGTGTGTGGATATAGCCGCTGGCATGCGCGCCGCGGAGCTTATCCGCTAATCCCGGATAGGTGTAAGGGTGGGTTAATTCTTTTTGATCCTCTAAACGATAAATTGGGTGAAATAAAATACCTTCGTAAGTTTTCGTGAACATACTCTTATCGAAAGGCTTACCTTTTAACAGTTTTTCAACGGCGGCCTGCCATTCGTCATAACTGGGAATTTCAAACTCGTCAAAGGTGACAGCGGGCAATTCCTCGTGCCCATTTTGCCTTGAAACGGCTAGAGTCTGCTGCTTATGTTCCATAGTACGAATCCTTTCTACATAGCAAATAGAATATGAAATGCAAGAAAATTGATGCATTCGCTATATACAACACTATGTGGCTTCGTTGCGTCTATGATTAGGTAAAACCGTTTTGTCGCTTAGCCTCGCGCTGTGAGATGGCGAGCGGCAGTTGGACTTACTTACTGTGTCTCATAAATAACGCGGTGGGATATATTGTTTCCTCCTATAACAATAATAAAACTTCCTACCGAAGAGCCATATAAGTGGATGTACCGGGCAGTCTCCAATAGGAAGTAGTTTCGAAAAAATACCGTTTCACAGCAAGACTGCAAAACGGTAAGATTGTATGCGAAAAGAATCACACCATATCTTCCCGTCTATCGCGGTATAACGACATGCTTCCTTAGGCAGTTCTTCTGACTCAGCTTCATCATTCCTTTTGCCTTCCCAAACATAATGTTCAGTGACATAATAAAAAGGAACTCCACTTCACAGCGGCGGGACCGTGTCGGATTTGCACCGACTTCTCTATTAAGCTTAAAAAGCGCCTATAGGGGACTGTATTTGTTTTATAATTTTATTATATGGTTATAACATAGGAGTGTCAATTTAAATGCATAGTTTAAGCATGTGTAACGTATAAAGGTTAGTTATAACTCATGCTAAGGGGGTGTATGCATAATCGGTAAGGTATGGGGTGGGACAAAATTGTAAGTAGTGGGTTTAAAGTGTATTTATACAACAAGAGGTACAATTAATATATATATACTACTATATGCAGTTAAAGGTGATACATGAGGTAAAAGCATGTGTTGTCCACGCTTGAAGGAATAATGTGTTTAATTAAAAATCTTAAAAATATTTAGTAAAAAGGGGTTGACGAACCATAGGCAAAAAGGGTATGATAGTTCATGTCCTCAATCACGGGACATCAAGTGACCGCCTTCAAGCAATTGGAAGCGGGTTATTTTGAAAAAGTGATGTATATTCTTTCTGTTTTCGCAGCAAAACTTTTTAAAAGAAATTTTAAAAAAGTGCTTGACACGATAAACTGATTGCGATATACTGATTAAGCTGTCGCAAGCCCCTAAGGTAAAGCGATAAAGCAGATCTTTGAAAACTGAACAATGTAAGGTAATCATTTTTAACGAAATGAACATAGCCAGAGTGCGGGTTTCGACAACGTCGAAACCAAGCAAATAAACTCTAGTCACTAACTTCGGTTAGAGACAAACAACGAAAACGAGCTAGCAAATAGCTCCAAGATATCTTGGAGAGTTTGATCCTGGCTCAGGACGAACGCTGGCGGCGTGCTTAACACATGCAAGTCGAACGGAGAGAGATGGAAGCTTGCTTCTATCGATCTTAGTGGCGAACGGGTGAGTAACGCGTAACCAACCTGCCCTTCAGAGGGGGATAACAACGGGAAACCGTTGCTAATACCGCGTGCGAATGAACTTCGGCATCGAAGCTCATTGAAAGGTGGCCTCTATTTATAAGCTATCGCTGAAGGAGGGGGTTGCGTCTGATTAGCTAGTTGGAGGGGTAACGGCCCACCAAGGCAATGATCAGTAGCCGGTCTGAGAGGATGAACGGCCACATTGGGACTGAGACACGGCCCAAACTCCTACGGGAGGCAGCAGTGGGGAATCTTCCGCAATGGACGAAAGTCTGACGGAGCAACGCCGCGTGAGTGATGACGGCCTCGGGTTGTAAAGCTCTGTTAATCGGGACGAATGGTCCTTGTGTGAATAATGCAAGGATTTGACGGTACCGGAATAGAAAGCCACGGCTAACTACGTGCCAGCAGCCGCGGTAATACGTAGGTGGCAAGCGTTGTCCGGAATTATTGGGCGTAAAGCGCGCGCAGGCGGTTTCATAAGTCTGTCTTAAAAGTGCGGGGCTTAACCCCGTGAGGGGATGGAAACTATGGAACTGGAGTATCGGAGAGGAAAGCGGAATTCCTAGTGTAGCGGTGAAATGCGTAGATATTAGGAAGAACACCAGTGGCGAAGGCGGCTTTCTGGACGACAACTGACGCTGAGGCGCGAAAGCCAGGGGAGCGAACGGGATTAGATACCCCGGTAGTCCTGGCCGTAAACGATGGGTACTAGGTGTAGGAGGTATCGACCCTTCTGTGCCGGAGTTAACGCAATAAGTACCCCGCCTGGGGAGTACGGTCGCAAGGCTGAAACTCAAAGGAATTGACGGGGGCCCGCACAAGCGGTGGAGTATGTGGTTTAATTCGACGCAACGCGAAGAACCTTACCAGGTCTTGACATTGATGGACGAAACAAGAGATTGTTTTTCTCCTTCGGGAGCCAGAAAACAGGTGGTGCACGGCTGTCGTCAGCTCGTGTCGTGAGATGTTGGGTTAAGTCCCGCAACGAGCGCAACCCCTATCTTATGTTGCCAGCACTTCGGGTGGGAACTCATGAGAGACTGCCGCAGACAATGCGGAGGAAGGCGGGGATGACGTCAAGTCATCATGCCCCTTATGACCTGGGCTACACACGTACTACAATGGGCTTTAATAGAGGGAAGCGAAACCGCGAGGTGGAGCAAACCCCAGAAACAAGCTCTCAGTCGGATCGTAGGCTGCAACTCGCCTACGTGAAGTCGGAATCGCTAGTAATCGCAGGTCAGCATACTGCGGTGAATACGTTCCGGGCCTTGTACACACCGCCCGTCACACCACGAAAGTCGGAAGTACCCAAAGCCGGTGGGGTAACCTTCGGGAGCCAGCCGTCTAAGGTAAAGT
>ENA-OQBT01000175-OQBT01000175.1-human-gut-metagenome-genome-assembly--contig:-NODE-175-length-44858-cov-5.111735_pt1:0-10000 | contig 44858 bp, 45 predicted proteins | sample MGYA00242749_ERZ504557 | MGnify/ENA primary metagenome ERZ504557 (study PRJEB26092, sample SAMD00036243) | human gut metagenome | host: Homo sapiens | study: EMG produced TPA metagenomics... | reverse complement strand
CTTTCTGATGGGACAATAGCTTTGCCATGGTTTAAACAAAAGATGGGCGGAGCAAAAGATTTTGGACAATTCACTTCAGTTTATATGCCGGATTATAATAATCTGATTTTAATTTGGGCTTATACTGTCAAAGGAGATCTATAATAGGCCTCAACCTAACTCCTTTTCTTTCACCTCAATAAAATCCACCACCGCTTTTTCAAAATCCACGCCCATTCTATCGGCCAAGGCAGCGAGCCACCAAACGCACTCACCTAATTTATGTGGTAGCAAAATCTCTAAATCTTTATCCGGATTTTCGGTAGGCCATGTCTTTTCATAGGCCATGGCCATTCTACCTATAAGTGCAGCGTCAGTTAAAAAACCTAATGCATCTTCTTCTATGGTCCAGCGTTTGCCGTTAATGGAATCTTCCAACTTATGATAGGAATCTCTGATTGCCAAATTACGGCTAATTGTTTCCTTTAGCGTTATTGAATGTCCGGAATTAACTTTATCTGTTGTATTTTTCATAATGACCTCCCTCTAAATGAATTGGAATAATCGTTTTTTCTATAAATTGAGTATAGCACCATGGAAGAAAAGAATCTTTAATAGATATCATCGAAAAGGCTATTTTATTATCTGAGTTGTTAATTCACAATATCATGAGAAATAATGACATTCGTTTATTGACAATGTATAAAAATCATGTTACTATACGTGTATAGAAAGTATCAAATAAATAAAATACATAGTTGGGAATAGGTGCAGAAATGCATAATAGAGAAGTCGGTGTAAGTCCGACACGATCCCGTCACTGTAAGGCTGAGCGAATCTCATTTAAGTCACTGGGTAACACTGGGAAGGCGAGAGGAGCGGTGAAGCTAAGTCAGGAGAACTGCCTATTCATCATTCACCATTTGACCTACGAGCGATAGGGAGGAGAATCATATATCCTTTTTCGCATGCGTCGGAAAAGGCTTTTTTATTGCCTAAATCGATGATGCATGTGACACCCGTACCGGTCATGGCTATGGATATTTGGTATTATCACGCAAGTGTTAATATATTGTCATGATAATGTATGGGCGTACATTTTCATCATCTCCTAATCAAAGGCTCTACAAAATACTGTGATGGGTATTTTGTAGAGCCTTTGACCTTTTTAAACACTATAATTCAAATTTTAGGCAATAAAAAAAGCCTTAAGGCTTAAAGTTCTTAACTGGTGCGGGAGAAGGGACTTGAACCCCCACGCCCGAAGGCGCCAGATCCTAAGTCTGGTGCGTCTGCCAATTCCGCCACTCCCGCAACAAAGATATATTATCATATCGGGCGCCATATCGTCAATAGATAATTAAAAAATAGCAAAGACAAAAGGGGAATGCATTGGACAATATTAATATTTTTACTGATGTGACGGGCCTAATAACCACCTTTTCGTATTGATGTTGCATGACTCCTATGGTACACTAAACATATACTTTGTAATTACAAGGGGCTTTGGCGTAGCTAAAGCCCGTTTTGTCGTTGCTATATGAGCGTAAAAAGAAGAAGGTAATAGAAAATCCAATGGAAACATTACAGGAATTATTATATAAATACCCTGCCTATAAAGAGGCGGAAGGACTTTTCGGTAAAAAGGGAAAGCATGTAATATCAGGCTTGGAGGCTCTCAAAAGCCGTTCATTTACAGCACGGCTATGAAGGCTATAGAGCAGCGGCCTACTATTGTATTGGTGCATGATAAGAACCATAAAGAACAATGGGAACGCGATTTGGCATTCTTTTTGCCGGATGTGGACGTAATGCCATTTCCTATTACGGAAAAAGTCACATTCATTACGGCGGCGCGCAGCTGGAAAATCAGGGGCTGCAGATGCGAGCATTAGGTGCCTTATTACACGATGAACCGGTTGTAGTTATCGCTACAATTGATGAGGCAACCCAGCGTATTTTAACGCCGGAAGAATTAAAAGAAAGTGTTATACATTTAGCCACCGGTGACATTGTTGAGCGTGAAATTATGCTCGAGAAATTGGTAACCTTAGGCTATGAACGAACAGACCAGGTGGAACAACGTGGTCATTTTAGCGTGCGCGGCGACATTATCGACGTATTCCCGGTAAACAGCGATAATCCGTATCGTGTTGAATTCTTTGACGATGAAATCGATACCATTCGCACCTTTGCTATCGACACGCAGCGCTCAATCGAGTCCGTTAAACATATGACAGTTATGCCGTTCCACTTGAACGATACGTCGGAAGAAGGCTCTTTATTGAGCTATGGCAAAAACGCCCTGCTTTTGTACGATGAACCGAATCGTTTGCAAGATGCCTTAAAAGGCTTTTTGAAAGAAGACGCCGTGCACCGTCAGCAGCATTTTACCTGGTCCGAGTTTATGGGGACTAATGCGGCTAAAAGTGAAATTGCATTTAACTTCCTGCAGCAGCGCGTGTCCGGTTTAGCCGGTTTTGACAGCATTGGGCTTCAGAGTAAGTCTATGATGTCCTTTGAGCGTCAAATGCCGCTTTTAATTGATGAAATAGACGTGTGGCTAACCCAGGGGCGTCAAGTTGTGCTCGTTATGAACAATTTGCAACGCCGCGAAGGTTTAGAACGAGCCCTCAGCGAAGCGAATATTGCCTATGAAGTGAGCGCCGAATTGAAAGCAACTAAAGAGGCGGTTCTCATTGTAAGCGGCTTTTATCGGAAGGTTTTGAATTACCACTTTGTAACCTGGTGGTAGTTACGGAAGGCAATATTTTTGGTCAACAGAAGCGAAAGCTTCGTAAAAAAGTGCCAAAAGGTCAGGAGATTACTTACTTTACCGATTTAACGCCGGGCGATTATGTAGTCCATGCTTTGCACGGTATCGGGAAGTACGTGGGCCTCAAAACGATTGAAACAGAAGGCATTCACAAGGACTACATTGAAATTGCCTATGCGGGCACAGACAAGTTGTTTTTGCCGGCTGACAATTTAGACCAATTACAGAAATATATCGGCAATGAAGGTGATGTGCCTAAAATTCATAAGATGGGCGGCCGTGAGTGGGGCAAAGTTCGTCAAAAAGCACAAAAATCCATTGACGATTTGGCAGAAAAGCTGGTAGAACTCTATGCACAACGTGAGGTTGTGGATGGCTTTGCCTTTGACCCGGATGATACCTTCCAGATGGAATTTGAAGAAGCCTTTCCGTATGAAGAAACGGAAGACCAATTGCAGGCATCTCAAGAAATTAAGGCCTCTATGGAACAGCCGCATCCGATGGACCGGCTGCTTTGCGGTGACGTTGGTTTTGGTAAAACGGAAGTGGCTATGCGCGCTATTTTTAAAGCGGTAAAAAGCGGTAAACAAGTAGCCGTCTTAGTACCGACAACTGTATTGGCACAACAACATTTTCAGACCTTTACCGATCGTTTGGGTGCCTTTGGAGTACGCGTTGAAGTGTTGAACCGTTTCCGCTCCGCCGGTGAAAAGCGCGATATTATTAAACGGGTTGCCGATAAATCGGTGGATGTCTTAATCGGAACCCATGCGCTTTTAAATAAAAAAGTAGCTTTCAAAGATTTGGGACTCCTCGTTGTGGATGAAGAACAACGTTTCGGTGTAGCGCAGAAGGAAAAGTGGAAGAGTTGGGCCAATAATATTGACGTCTTGACGTTGAGTGCCACGCCGATTCCGCGAACCCTCCACATGTCGCTTGTAGGGGTGCGTGAAATGAGTGTTATCAACACGCCGCCGGAAGACCGTTTACCGGTGCAGACCTATGTGGTGGAATATGACATGAAGCTCATTGCCGAAGCCATTCGTCGCGAAATTCAGCGCGGTGGGCAGGTCTATTTCGTGTATAACCGTGTAGCTTCCATTGAGCACATGGGCGAACTTTTGGAAGCGGCTATGCCGGATTTGCGCTTTGCCATTGCCCACGGTCAGATGGCAGGCAGTGAAATGGAAGCCATCATGGTTGATTTTTATGAAGGTCATTATGATTTATTGCTATGTACCAGCATCATTGAAACGGGGCTCGATATTCCAAACGCCAATACGATTATCGTGTACGATGCGGATCGTTTGGGTCTGTCGCAGTTATATCAGATGCGGGGGCGTGTAGGTCGTTCCCGTCGTCGTGCCTATGCGTACTTCTTGTATCGTCCCGATAAAATGCTCAGTGAAACGGCGGAAAAACGTTTGAAAGCGATTGAAGAATTCACCGAACTGGGCGCCGGCTTTAAATTGGCTATGCGTGACCTTGAAATTCGCGGCGCCGGTAATTTACTGGGCTCACAGCAGCACGGCAATATCGCATCAGTCGGTTTTGCTTTGTATTGTTCTATGCTTGAAGAAGCGATTGCCAAAGCCCAGCATAAAACGGTTACCAAAACGGTGGAAGTGGATCCGGTTATCGATCTTGGCATCGATGCTTCATTGATGAGGCCTATATCAATGATACGGCCCGGAAGATTACCATTTACCAGCGTCTGTTGCAGATTCGCAAGCTGGAAGATTTTGACGAATTTACCGATGAATTGATTGACCGATTCGGTTCGCCGACGCCGCCGGTGGAACGACTTTTGAAATTGGCGCGCATTAAAGAACGAGCCAGAGCCATCGGCATTAAGAGCATGGTTATTCGTGAAGGTGTTTTAATCATTCACTGGGCGGACTTAGAGAAGATGGCCGGCTGGGATCCCGGCTTAGTAGCGACAAAGGTTTGGCAACATGTTAAAATAGATAAAAATAATGTGTTACGTTACAGCCCGATTGAAGAGGGTGCTTCCGTATTGACCACAGTTGAGGTGTTAATGGGGGAATTGGAAAAACGTGACCCTGCTTTACAATCTCAGTAAGCTTCAGGAGGAACCGTATGAATCGATTTTTAAAAGGGGCTATGATTCTTACTTTAGCGGGCATAATTGTGAAAATTATCGGTGCTTTCAGCAAGGTGCTGTTGGCACGCATTTTAGGCGGTGAAGGGATTGGGCTGTATCAGATGGCCTATCCCATTTACCAGATTATTGTCAGCCTGGCTACAGCAGGTTTACCGGTAGCCATATCGATTATGATTGCCGATAAACTGGCCTATAAAGACGTACGCGGTGCGTCAAAAATCTTTAGAGTATCCGCTACGGTTTTATTTGCCTTAGGTGCTTTTTTCAGCGTGGCACTGTTTCTGGCGGTACCGTGGCTGGTTGAGTCGGAATGGCTTACAGATCCACGCAGCAGCTTTGCGCTCATGGCCTTGGCGCCGGCAATTGTGGTAGTGACGATTTTGAGCTGCTTGCGCGGCTATTTCCAAGGGTTTCAGGACATGCTGCCAACCGGGGCATCGCAGGTTGTGGAACAATCTTTACGCGTTGCCTGTATGGTAGGTTTTGCTCTATTCCTCTTGCCTTATGGACTGCCAATGGCGGCGGCAGGGGCTACGTTAGCTACCTTTCCGGGCGTTGTAGGGGGCATATTGGTACTCCTTTATTTTTACCGACGTCAACGTCATTTGCGGGCTAAACTATTAGCTGAGCAAGCGACGGACATCATTCCGGAAAGCTCATGGCAAATCATGAAGCGTTTGTTTGTTTTGGCCATTCCCGTTTCCATGGCCAACATTATGATGCCCATCGTGTCGGGCATTGATCTGGGCGTTGTACCGCAACGCCTCATTGATGCGGGCTATTCCGTTCGCGAAGCAACCACCTTATTCGGTTATTTGACGGGCATGGCTACCTCGCTGGTGAACTTGCCGATTATTTTGACTACGTCCTTGGCGGCCAGTCTTGTGCCGGCCATTTCTGAGGCGTTTTCCAAAAAAGACATGGGGGAAATTCAGAATCGCAGCCATGTGGCGCTCAAAATAACCACCTTGATTACGGTGCCTGCGTTTGTGGGGCTTTATGTGTTGGCTACGCCGATTTCAGAACTTCTCTATGCCACACCGAATGCGGGAGGCCCCATTGCGGTTATGAGTCTCAGCATCTTCCTCTTAGGTGTACAGCAAGTGAGTACGGGGATTTTACAAGGCCTCGGCCATACGGCGATTCCTATGGTGAATCTGTTCATCAGTACACTCATTAAAATTCCGCTTAGCTGGTATTTGACGGCCTTGCCGGAATGGGGGATTAACGGGGCGGCTTGGTCCACGAATATTGACTTTGGTTTGGCCGCATTATTAAATATGATTTTTGTGCGCCGCTACATCAAGTATCAGGTGCCTTGGCTCGAATTGAGTAAAATCTCCTTAGCCGCCTTTGCCATGGGCGGTGCGACCGTAATGACCTATTCCTTCTTTGAACCGCTTCTGGGCGGTAATTTTGCGGTTTTTGGCGCTATTGTAGTGGCTATCGTCATTTATGGAGCAGGCCTTCTGATTACAAAAGCTGTTAAAGACGATGAATGGCAGGCCATGCCGGTCATCGGGAAGCGTTTGAAAAAACGTTCTCATAAGGACTGATAGAAGAGCGGCTATGGCACATAGAAACGGAGAAGCAGAAAAGGAGATTGTATGAATACAGCAAATATCGGCCCTTTATTGGTTAAATTGAATATAGATGTGGCTCAGGGACTGTTTATTGTGGGTGCCGATCAAATTGAGGAAACACCCTTTGACTTAACAGGCACTTTGTTAGTCACTGATTTAATAAATGATGAAACAGCGTTGACGAATCTTACTGATGTTTTGAAAAAACGTTTCGGTACCAATAGTCAAGTTGATTTATATGGCGTTGCGCTTAGTGAAAATAATGCGCTCGGCAAAGGGTTGCCGGTGAGTGATTTAAGCACGTTAGACGCCTCCTATATGACTAAACTGGAAGCAGACATGGGTGAATCCCTGACTTGGGTATTGCTTCATCGCTCGGCTGAAAATACTGTTAGGACTTCAGAAAATGCCTCTAAAATCGATTTAACGGGCCTGGAAGGGGCGGAAACTGAAGAAGGGTATGAATTTACCTTACAACCTCTCATTGACGTGGTAGCGGCTTTAAGAGCGCCGGACGGGTGCCCTTGGGATCGTTTGCAAACGCATAGTACCTTGCGCCGTTATCTTTTGGAAGAAGTATATGAAGTCCTTGAAGCCATCGACAATCAAGATATGGCCAATCTTCGCGAAGAGTTGGGCGACGTTTTATTGCAAATTGTATTCCATGCAAGACTAGCGGAAGAGCAGGGACTTTTTACCGTCCAAGATATTATTGACGATATAACGGCTAAAATGATTCGCCGTCATCCCCATGTTTTTGCCAAAGCTACATCGAAAGAATTAGCTTCAACCCAGCTAAACTGGGAGGCTTTGAAGGCGCAAAGAACCGGGTCATGACAAAAAAACTTTGCTTGGCGGCATCTCCAAGGGCTTACCGGCTTTATTGGGGGCTCAAAAACTGCAAGAAAAGGCCGCGAAGGTAGGTTTTGACTGGGATACTGAGCCTCCGGTGTGGGCCAAATTTGAAGAAGAAATTGCCGAATTTAAGGAGCCATCGCCGAAAAAGACTATGAAAATGCAGAATTAGAGGGCGGGGACGTGCTTTTTTCCTTGATTAATCTTCTAAGATGGTATAAAATAGGCGGTGAAAATGCACTAAACCGCACCAACAATAAGTTCCGCCAACGTTTTGCCCATGTAGAACGCTGTGTTAAAGACAGTGGAAAATCGTGGAAGGACTTTTCATTAGAAGAATTGGACTTATTTTGGGAATCGGCTAAAGTGTCTGAACAAAAACATTCATTGAAATGATTCGTAAGGCGTGATATACTCTTACAAGTTACAATGAATGGATACATTCTATTTTTTAAGGAGGTTCTGTCATGAATAAAACAGAATTAATCGCAAGTGTTGCTCAGAAAGCCGAATTAACTAAAAAGGATGCTGAAAAAGCAGTTAAAGTTGTGTTCGACACAGTAGCTGAAGAATTAGCAAAAGGCGAAAAAGTTCAGGTTATCGGTTTCGGTACTTTTGAAGTTCGCGAACGTTCCGCTCGTGAAGGCCGCAACCCACAGACTGGTAAAGCTATTACAATTGCAGCTTCCAAATCCCCTGCATTCAAAGCCGGTAAACAGTTAAAAGAATTAGTAAACGTACAAACTAAAGTTAAACCTCGCAAAAAATAATTTGCCCGGTTTTAGAAGAGACCGCCCATGATGACAGCGTCGTTAAGACGGCTGTTACGATTGCCAATCGGCAATAAGGGGGTCTCTTTTTTTATGCAAAAAACAAGTTCTTTCCCGTTTCTAATTCGAAAAATATGTTATAATTGAAGAACAGGGAAGGAGACATTTATGAGCAAGCCAGACAGAATACTCATAGTATCAGCTTCAATCGGTACAGGGCATACGCAAGCAGCCCGAGCCATTGAAGAGTATTGGGCACAGAAAAATCCTGATGCCATTATTACCCATGTAGATTTTTTAAATACGAACAGTTTTTTCTTTTGACAACTTGATTAAAGAAACTTATATTAAGATGATTGACGTATTCCCTATGCTGTACGATGTTATTTATCGCATGTCGCAAGGGGATAAAAAAGGCAGCACCGCGCAGACGGCGTTGTCATGGATGTTGAAGCGTCGTATGTTAAAACTGATTAATCGGGAAAAGCCGGATATTATTATCTTCACTCATCCTTTTCCCTGTGGGGCGGCTTGTATTTTAAAACGCCAGCATTTAATTGATGTTCCTTTGGTAGCGGTAATTACTGATTTTCAAGTACATCAATTCTGGGTGTACAAACAAATTGATGCCTATTTTGTAGGCACCACTTCGATGGTGGATGAATTATGTAAAGCCGGTATTCCGGTCGATAAAATTACGATCACGGGTATTCCCGTACGCCGTACATTTTATGAGCATCGTTTAACCGAGTATAAGCATGCCTATCCGGTAAAGGTCCTCATTATGGGCGGTGGTCTCGGACTCGGTTGCGTGGAATCGGCATTGCAGCATTTAGATGAAGTATCCGGTATTGATGAGCTCATTGTTATTACCGGACGTAATGCGGAGCTTTACGAAGGGCTTATGAGCATGCGCAAGAATTTGCGCACTCCTACGACGATATACGCTATACTTTGGAAGTTGCCAAATTGATGCGGGAAGCGGCCATGTTGGTTACCAAACCGGGTGGTTTGACCTGTATGGAAGCCGTTACGGTTGGTGTACCGATGGTTTTCTTCAGCGCCATTCCGGGGCAAGAAGAAGGCAATGCTGCTTTTTTGAACAACAGGGTTTTGCCCGTTGGGTGCGCGATATTCATAATTTACACGCTGTAGTGACCGGTTTATTGGCTAATCCGGAACGATTACATGAGATGTCGAGGGAAGAATTGCATTGGAAGCTGGATGGGGCAGCCAATATTGTCAGAGCAGTTCAGTGTTTGTTAGATGAACGTAAAAAGCCTGTCGGTAATGTGAATACGTCTGTTGGGGATGTAAAAAACTCTCTTGCGAAGCTTTAGAATTTTTTGTACAATGGACTAAACATCCCGAAGGGGAATGGGGTTTTGTATTAAAGGAGGATTCGTATGGACGGCGACGCGCTGGAATCGTTTTATGAGAATTTAGGTTTTGAATTAGTTGAAATTGACGATCGGGAAACATTGTTTTATCAAATTGATGATGATGGTGATTATGCCACGATTACCGATGAAGATGGCGGTGTGCCGACTTCGTTGAATGAACCGATTATTTTTAACCTATATGATGATATGGATTCGTTTCAGTGGAGTGTGACAGTAGAAGATTCTGAATACTTTGGTGAATTATTTGCTCGCGTAGAAGATACGGACGAATTGCTTGCAGTATTAAAAGATATTCGACAAGAAAATATGGCTCGTTATGACGATAGCTTTAATTAAAAGTTTGACTTAATCGATGCCGGCCGGTAAAGGCTGCAGATTGAGGCTATAGGACATTTTGAGTTGGTTTTTAGACCGATGAGACTAGTATTTATCTAGTCTCATCGGTCTTTTAAATTTTTTATTAGATTTTAAAGGGTGGACAAAATGAGTTGGTAAAAAGTCTGAAACCC
>ENA-OQBT01000173-OQBT01000173.1-human-gut-metagenome-genome-assembly--contig:-NODE-173-length-44989-cov-6.738754_pt1 | contig 44989 bp, 56 predicted proteins | sample MGYA00242749_ERZ504557 | MGnify/ENA primary metagenome ERZ504557 (study PRJEB26092, sample SAMD00036243) | human gut metagenome | host: Homo sapiens | study: EMG produced TPA metagenomics assembly of... | reverse complement strand
CTTTATTTTAAACGGAAATCTCAATATTTTTAGAGAGGAAAGAACTAAATTATTGCCAAGTTCTATATTGATCTTTTTGATACACTTACCATTCCTGAAGTTTATCTCTATGAGCGAGTGGAATATAATATATTAATAGGTACATATTGGATACTTATAGGTAAAATAGAAGTCGGCAAGAAGAAAATTGAACTAGCTTTGGAATCCCTCAAAAATTTAGGTGCTGAGAATTTACTGCTAATGAGAGAAAATGAATATGAAGAATTATTGAATTCTATTATATGACACTTTTTACTAAAAATAAAATACTGCTGTTACACTAGTTATATAGTTATACAGCAGTATTTTATTTTTAATAGGAGATTTATCATGGAAGAACTAATTACACCAAGTGAAAAGAGAATCATTAATAGAAAAAAAGGGGAAATATATGATTATATTTCATATTCAAATGCTTTTGTTCCTTATCAAGGTTGGAAAATTCATATATCTGCTAATTTAATAGATTATCAGTCTATTTTAGATAATGTTTACCATGTTTGTTCTATTTTTCAAACGCCATTTAAGTATATCAATAAAATATCTGAGTTATTCCGTATTTTATCAAAACACGTTTCGCAATTAGAGATTGGAAAATTTATAACTATATATCCTAAAAACAAAGAAACTTTTTTATTATTATTGGAAGAACTATATGATAAGATACCCAAATATACTGGAGTTCAAATTTTGACAGATAGAAGTTATAAAGACTCAGAAATAATTTTTTATAGATATGGAGTAATGAATGCACGTTTAATTAATAATGAGCGACCAAAACTTAAATTTAATGGAACCTTTTATGAAGATATAACGGAACCATACTATACATGTCCCCCATTTGTTGAAGATATCATATTTAATAAAGTTGTAGATGACTATAATATTGAATCTTTATTCCATGATAGATATCAAATGGAATCTATTATTCATAAATCAGGAGCAGGTAATGTATATATTGCGATTGATACTATTAATGAAGAAAAGGTTATTATAAAAGAAGCTAGAAAAAAAGTATATATTACAGAAAAGATTTTAGCAATAGATCTCCTTTTAAATGAAAAATGTATTCTAAAAAAATTGAAAGGTAAAGTCGATATTCCAAATTACATTGAGTGCTTTACAATTGAGGGAAATTTATATCTTGTTGAGGAATTCATTGATGGACAAAGATTGGATATTTTAAAGCCTGAATATAATTTGTTGATAAAACGAAATTCTAGCGAGTTAGGAAGATATAATAAAAAAGTAAAAAAAATAATTTCTAATCTATTTTTAAGTTTATATAAAATCCATCAGGAGGGAATAATATTAGAGGATATATCTTCAAGTAATATTCTTTTAACAAATGATGATAGAGTATTTTTTATTGATCTCGAAACCGCATATAATAAGAATGATGGAATTATTGTTGAGACGACAAATGAATGCTATCCCAAAAACATTTCTCAAAAAAATGAACAGCGAGATATTGTTAAAATGTGGTATTGTATAATTGATTTATTAACTAATTCTACTAGTCTTTTAAAATATGATAATACAGGAGTGAGTACCTTAAATTTATTTTATAAAATGAGTTTAGAGAATAATTTACCTAAATCTTTAAGAAAAAAATTTATTAATGATTTTAGTATAGTGGACTTTAAGAATACATTTATAATAAAATTTATTGAAATGGGTTTAAATATAGAAAAAATAGTTAGAATGCAACAAGATTTAACAGAAACTATACTTTCCCATAATACTTTTGAAATTTATGGAAAAACAATATTAGAGTCAATTGATAATTATAAACATATTAGTAATATGGATTTAAAATTTTCTAGCGATCCCAGTTTCTCTTCTCTTTATGATAATTGTAATAAAAGTATAGATGACTTAATCGGAATCGCTATACTTGATAATAATTTTGAACTTTTTTTAAATTGTAATTTAGATGAACTACTACATAATATGAGCTACTATCAAAAATATTATCTACTCAGACTTTTCAATGACACTAAAATATGTGATAGAGTCTACTTTATAAAGGTCCTAAATTCAATCATCAAAAATGATATTAAGTGTATTGATGGAGTGAAATATATAAAATCCAATGAGTATTTTAGCCCATATTTAATAACTGGTAACTCTGGGTTAATCATTGAACTTATTAAGTTCAGTAAAAATAACAATACAATGAAGTTCGATGAATGGATTAGAAGTTTATCAGAAGGAATTAGTTATACATATGCTAAGGGAACCTCATTGTATTATGGATTAGCAGGATTGGGTTTGGCAAATGCTTGGCTTTATTATTATTTTAAAGAAACTTCATTTCTTAAAACGAGTATTAAGATTTGCGAACATATTTTTGATTTTTCTATTAAACAAAATACAAAAACTATATTGATAGACCCGATGTCCGAAGAAATTGATTATACATATTCAAAAGGAATGTTGGGGCAGTTGTACTTTATTAATGAGTTGCTAAATATAATTAAGGAATAACATAATGAAAAAATATATACTAAAATATAAACTGCTAAATCTTATACATATAATATTAATAGGATTTAGTTCTGCATTTTTAGTTGGAGCATCAGTCACACTCTCAATCATGTTAAATAAATTGGTTGAAAGTGATTTTAAAGGCTTCCTCATATGGTTAGGCATTGAATTTGGAGTTTATTTGTTATTTTTGGCAGATACATACTTAATTAGAGTAAATCAGACTAAATTAATTCAAAAAATGACTCTTTCTCTCAGAGATGATTATATTAACAGTCTAACTAGAAAATCGTTTAGTGAATTTAAAAATAAGACTGTTGGAGAACACTTGTCAATTTTAAATAACGATATAAAAATTATCGAAGAAAGCGGATTTGAAAGTTTTTATTCATTAGTTTCAACAGTTTTCACAACTTTTTTTTCAATTATTGCTCTGTTTAGTTATGATTATAGAATAGTGCTTTTATCTATACTACTTACTTTGATCCTAACTTACCTTCCACGAAGTTTTGCCCATAAGATGGAAAAAGCTATGAAAAGATTTTCTATAGGTAATGAAACATTTATTTCATCACTAACAGATCAATTACTGGGATATGATACGCTATATTATTCAAATAAAAAAGAGATGTTATCAATTAAATGTGGAGAGGTAATAAAAAAATTTATTTTTGAAAAAATAGTATTTATTAAAACTAGTAGCTTAATTGAAATAATAATGAGTTTATTTTCAATTATTTCTCAAATGTTAGTACTACTTTTAACAGGTTATCTTATCATTTTAAAACAAGTTTCAATTGGTTCAATATCATCAGTCGGACAAATTTCCGGAAATATATTTAACTCATTAACTACGTTTAATCAATTACAGGTATCAATATCATCAGTAAATATTATATTTGAAAAATTTGGAGCTTTTGAGAAGAGTTCCCATTATAGATATATTGATAAAGATATTGAAGAAATCAAGTTAACTAATGTCGGGTATTCCTTCAAAGATAAGGAAATTTTCAAAAATATAAATTGTAGTTTTGAAAAAGGAAAAAATTATGCCATAGTTGGAGAGTCAGGTAGTGGAAAATCAACTTTAATAAATATAATTTTAGGAAATAATAAGCAATATAGTGGAAGTGTAAAATACAATGATGTAGAGATATCTGATATTGAAGAATCTCAATTGTTTAAAAGCGTTTCATATATAGGAAATATTACTCATATTTATCATGATTCTCTTAGAAATAATTTAACACTTTGGGATAATAAAATAAATGAATCAGAAATTATCAATATCCTTAAACAAGTTAATTTAATAGATTTAATTCCACGATTAGATGATGAAGTAAGTATGTCTTTTTTATCAGAAGGGCAAAAGCAAAGATTAGGTATTGCACGTGCCTATCTTACTAAAACTAACGTAATAATAATGGATGAATCTATGGCAAATTTAGATAGAGATAACGCTTTTCTAATTGAGAACCAGCTATTAAACGATCCTACAAGGATGTACATTACTGTCTCTCATCACTTACAGGAAAAACTACTAGATAGATTTCATAGTATTATTACACTTTAAATTGAGAATTCAATGTTACTATACACAACAAAAATTAATTTATACAAAAATAATATTTATCAAAAGTTTGGAAATTATTTCGGGGACAAATGATGGGACATTTCCTCTTTAGACAAGTAAGAAAGCCTTTATTTAAAGGCTTTTTTATGTATAGTATGATGCCCCCTACATGAATTTGTATGAATTTTTCATATTGAAAATAATCAAAAATGTTGAAATATAAGTTATTTTTAGAAGATACTTGGAGCATTTTTAAATATAATTATTTCAAAATGGGGCAAAAGTGGGGCAAAAACGAATGACTCATAAAGTTTCCAACTTGCTTTGAAAACCAGGCTTGAAAAAGGCTCGTAAAGCATCGAAATTTAGTAAACGTTAAAACTGATTTACACTTATTGAAAGCATTTCGTATCCAAAATACGGGATTCTTTTTCCATAAAATCAAGAGAGGTTGGGCAAAAACTACAAGTTTACCCTTCTGATTAAAATTTTAATAACCAAAAATAGCTTGGAATCAACGTTTATAATGACGCAATTCTAAGCTATTTTTTATTTTTAAGGTTTCTTGCCTAATCTCTTTATCATTTGGCTAACCTACTCCGATAACGATAATACCTTCAAGTATTACAAACAACAAACTAAACAATGCTTTTTTATTCATGGTAAATACCTCTTTTCGTTTTCTTATATGATATAATATTTTTAATATTTGTGAAGAAATTTCCCTTATAAGCAATTTAGGAGGTGACTAGAATGAAATATGGAAAAATTTTTAAAAAATTTAGAGAATCTCGAGGTTTATCTTTAAAAAATGTTGCAAAATCAGGTCTTTCAAGTTCCCATCTCTCAAGATTTGAAAATGATGAGGCTGATTTAACCATCAGCAATTTTTTTAGCGTTAGATGCAATACATATGCCTATCGAAGAATTTGTTTACGCTGTACGTGATTTCCGCAGAGATGACTTTAATGAACTTTTAGAAAAGATTCGGTATTTAGTATCAAATCGTGATATAGACGGAATGAAAAAGCTATTAATTAGCCAAATGGAAAAGAAGGATAAAAAGGAACCTTTCGCTTCATTTAACACAATTTTGATTAAAATAAGATTACAGGATTTATCAGGAGAAACTTATGTAACAGACCAAGAGATTGTTACTATCAGTGATTACTTGTTTTCTGCGGAATACTGGGGTTATTATGAATTGCTACTGTTTATGAATACAATAGACGCTTTAAATCATAACACAATGATGATTTTAGCCAAAGAAATGTGTCATCGTTTGGATTTTTATAGAGATATTCCAAATAATAGACGTTTATTGGCAACTATGTCGCTCAATGCTTATATCACCTGTATTGAACGCAATGAATGGATGGACGCTCTTTATTTTGAAAAACAGCTAAAATATTGTAACTTTTCAGAGACTGAAATGTATGAAAAACTAGTGCTCCATTATGCTAATAATTTATATGATCTAAAGAAAAATAATAATCGACATGCTGTTTTGGAAATGAGAAAATGTATTGCTGCCACGAAATTGGTAGATAGCAATCAAATATCTATAAAATTTGAAAATTATTTACAAAAAGTATTAGATGACATGAGGTGAATTGCGTATAAGGGAAAATATTATCCTCTTCTGATAAGGTTATATAATGAAACTATCAAATAAAGGAGGTGAAAACCATGGAAAAACTTCAGGTGATTGACCTTGAAGAACTTTTAGAGTTTGATCAAGGGTATGTAATTAATGCTAGCTGTGGTCCAAGTCATTCTTGTGGCGGTGGTCGATAGCTTCTTCCGAGATGAGGAGTGATTCCTCATCTCAGTTTTTAGTCTGGAGGATAATTATGATAAAGACAATAGAAACAGATATAGGAACATATTATTTTGATTCTGTTAATTTTACTTTATCTTTGTCACCTATTTCAAAACAAAGTTCACCAACTCTAGATTCTGTTGAAGATGGTGTATTAAAAAAGTAGTTATAAATATTTCTAATAGTTGTAATTTATCTTGTTCGTATTGTTATGCAGATGGTGGTAACTATGGTATGGATAATCGTATTATGGATTTAACTACTGCTGATAATATTATCCAAGAGATAGCAAGTAAAGGAGTTACACAAATCAACCGTCTCATACTTTTCGGGGGAGAACCTTTTTTAAATATAGAATTATTTATATATTTTATAGAAAAATTATCTACATTATTAAATGTAGTGAAAATTGAAACAGTTACTAATGGTACTGTTTTAAATAAGCGTGTTAAAGAAATGCTTGTTAAATTTCATCCTTATTTAACCATAAGTTTAGATGGACCAGAAATTGTTCATGATAGACTCAGAGGAAGAGGGAGCCATCGAAAAACATTACGTTTTATTAATTATTTAAAGAATATTGATTATGAAAATTTTGAAATAGCCTCGACATATACTAGACTTCATCAAAAAAATGGTCTAAGTAGAGAAGATATCTTTCAATATTTTACTGATATGGATGTGCATTTTAATATAAATGATGTTTTTACTAAAAATAAAGTGCTAATTGTGAAAGAAATGGAAAAAAGTTTGGCTGAAAGAAAACAGTTCATAGATAAATCCATTCAACATGTAATCAACAACAATGAGAAGGCATTTATCAGTCCTATTTTATATGATGTATTAATATCAATGATATACAAGAGTACGAATCGTACATTTTGTGATGATATTGACCCTTCGAATACATTAACTTATGATGTAGATGGTAGTAAGAAACTATGTTTCAGATTTTGGGGAACTCACAACAGTCCTAAAGCGGAATCATTTAACAACAAAGATAACTTTGAAAAGTGTAAAAACTGCTGGTGTAGAGGTATGTGCTTGGAATGTGTTGCCAATGTTATTGATGGATATTCTTCTGTAATTAGTGAAGATGGGGAATTTCTTGAATGCTCTAAACCAGAACTGATGGAATACTGTATTAAACAGATTATATATTTATCCAAGGACAGAGAAAAATTATCTAGGTTGGTAAATAATTTTAGGGGGTTTATACGCTATGCTTAGGAGTTATGTAACGAAAAAACATCTCACCTTCTATTTTCTAGCCATCGTCATCACTTGGTTAGAGGCCATTATCACCCCTGCCCTTATCCAGTATATCGTCGCTAGTTTTACCAACCGCCAGTTGCATCTCCTCTGGCAGATTTTGCTCTGGGGGATTGGGGGCAATCTGGTGCTTGTCCTGGGCTTGGCTGGGAAGCGCTATTACTATGCTCGTTTGATGACTGACTTTAAGGTTGGGATAAAACGCGCTATTTTTCGGACTTTTTTTATACAGCCGTCAGATTCCTGATGAGGAGGTGCTGTCTGATCTGGAAAATGATGTCCAACAGTTGGAAAATAGCTATATAGAGCCGACCGTCATTATCGTATCCTCGCTAGGTTTTACAGTCGTTTCCATCGCATATGCCCTCTGGACCAATTTCTATCTGGGGTTATTGTTTATCATCTTTTACTCGGTACCAGTTTTGTGTAGCGGACTGGGTTCGAAGCGTTTGGATAGGATTGCGGAGCAAAAATCCCTGGCAAATCAGAATTATATCGCCCGTGTCAACAATATGATTGCAGGTATTGCTCCTATTCGTCATTATCAGGGCCAGAATTTGTTTTTCAAGAGATTTTCTAAAGACCTAGAACAGGCGTTGCAAGAAGAAGTGTCCTACGAAAAGCAACGGTCACTAAACAGTTTATTTATCAACAGTATAGATGCATTTTGCTCTGTGGCGCCCATTGTGATTGGCGGATTCATGACCTACCAGAACTACCTTTCTGCGGCTAGTTTTGTCGGCATTTATCTGGTCTCCCACAACATCGGCTACCAGTTTCAAGAACTGTCCTACTTTATCAATACCCGCAAGTCTGCCAAGTCCCTCTGCGATAAGTATCAAGACTTGTTTGGAAATAAGTTGGCTACTGACAGCATATTTGACCAATCTGTCTTTCCTATCCAGTTGGAGCAGGTCAGTGTGGAGAAGGATGGGGAGACCATTCTAGCTCCTTGTGATCTGACTATCCACGCTGGGGAAAAGATTGCTATCATCGGAGAAAGCGGAGCGGGCAAAACCACCCTGCTCAACATCCTATACGGGGAAATCCATCCTAGTCAGGGGCAAATTCGTTATCAAGGACGGGAACTAACCAGCTGTCAACTCTATCAGGCTGGTGCCTATATCTTGCAATCTAGTCATGTTTTTGACGATTTATCTGTGGAGGAAAACATCGCTCTGGGACAGGAAATTGACCAGCAAAGAATGGATAACATCTTGCAAGAAACAGGGCTCCTCAGCCTAAAAGGCAAGGTACCCAGCAACCAAACTTTATCAGGCGGTGAAAAACAGCGCCTTGAAATCGCCCGTGCTCTCTATCACAAGCGACAGTTTATCCTAGCAGATGAGTCAAGCTAACCTGGACGCCAAAAATCAAGAAAAAATCAACCAGCTGCTCTTTTCACTTCCTCAAGCTGTGGTGGAGGTCATTCACCACTACACCAAGGAAGACTTGAAGCGCTATGATAAAGTGATTCATTTGAAAAAGTAGTTATGCCAATAGTGTCTATAGACAAATTGTATATCTGAAAGGCTCTTTGTCAACTGTCTTGAGTTGATGAAAAGCTAACATCGAGAGAGGACACAATTCGTTCTCTCTTTTCTTATCTTCAAAGTGATAAGAATGCGTTTTTTAAAGTTTTCAAAGTTCCTAAAATCTCATTTAGAACTATTTGGAATTGTGGATACAAAGCAACCATTGACTAAATAATTAATGAATTGAATGAGTATTTAGAGTATTTATTTTTAACTCAAAATTGATTAAAATCTTGCGTAAGCCCAAAGAACTGGTAAGAAGCGACCGTGACGGATATTTGGAGAGAGGATTTATCTAAAAAACTAGAAAATAAGTTATTTCTTTCATAACAGAAAAAGCGAGTTCAAACTCGCTTTTTCTATTTATCAAATAATTCCTTATTTTCAATCAAGAGTTCTAGTGGAGATTTGTCTCTTGCTACAATAAAACCAGGTTCATATTGGTTATGAAATGTTCTTTTCTGAGAAGTTGGATCAGTATACAACTCGTCTCCATCTTCTGTGTATAGTTGTTTGCCTCTTGTTAGGTAAAGTAAATCCTCTAAGTACTGTCCATCAGTTTCTAGAAAATTTTCGATGTATTTGACAGCCTTTAAGATCTCACTTACTTTATCAGAGTATTCATTCGATTCAAGAACACTCTTTTCTAATTCAATCTCTTTACTAGTTCCAAATAGTTGGGTTGGAGTTGCATTAAAATATTCTGCTATCTTATCCAAATTTGCAAAGGTAGGATAGCTTTTTTGTTTTTCGTAGTCAGAGATGGATTGTTTACCGATTCCTAAATCTTCCGCAAGTTGAGTTTGACTTACTCCTTTTTCTATGCGTAGTCGTGCCAAATTGGGTCCAAAATTCTGAATAATAAAGGTCATGATAAACTCCTATGTTGTATTTTAAACTTATTCTATCACCTATAAACTTACAAATCAAGTTTTTAGTTGACTGCTCAAAATATTTTTTAAATGATACAAATAGCTCATATGTTTAGGAATAGTGAGTGAGGAGGAATTTGAGGACGAGACTATGACTATGACTGATGACTATTCGAAGCCTTGGAGCTAGAAATTGTGTGGACAAGGGCAAGGGACGAGCCTGACGTGAAGTCAGGCGAAGTCCTGCAGGCTGCCGTCCAGACAATTTCTAGCCAAGCAAAAGCTGGCTATTCTAACAGCCAGCAAAAAGGTACACTTAGGACAACGTCCAAAGAACGACGGAACGAGCAAACGTTGATTTGACGGTGTTTCTGAGGCCTAAAAAATCTAAAAGAAGGGGGGACAATTTTGTTGATTTCTATACAAGATTTAAGAAGCATTCAAGAACGATGTGAAATAGGAGAATTAGTACAGAGGTTAGATGTCAGTATTGATAGATTAACGGTTATCTGGGATACAGACACTGGTCCCCTAAGACGAATTTTCAAAAATCTGAAACAGGCAATAAGTACAAGAGTTGACTCATTTGAAATACACGATAACGTGCGAGATGATGTCTTTACTTTAGCTAAGGATTTTAATGAGTATGATTCAATCAATATTATATTTTTCCAATTATCCACTTATGGAGGTGAACAATTGATTCGGATTGATTTCAATCCTAACACTTTAAAAGAATTTGATGGAATGAAAGTATGGAGGTAATTAATGTACTTTGCCAGATTGAATTCATTGACGGTACGTTTGTCTCGTTTTGATTTGGCATTTGACATTTTCAACAGGCCTGAAATCGTTAATTTGCAACATATTAAAGGTGGTGTTACCCATAAGGTCTTCTATGGTAGAGGGGGCGAATTAGAGACGAAATATTGGGGTTCTAGCGGTAGTAATGTACAAGTTAGGTTATATGATAAGAATAAAGAAATCATGCTCATAAGCACGAAGAGAAGCTAGATTTGGGTGTAAATCCGTTTTGGTGGAGACTAGAGTTCCAACTCAGAACTAAAGCGATTGGGGAGGATATGGTGCAAGATATTATGAATCGACTTGATAATTTCGGATTTTATAAGCTAGAACATATTCTAGTGGATCAAAGAGCCTTTACAATTATCTTTCTAAGCAATCCTGAACTGTTATCATTAGCTTTTCCAAATTTAAAATCAGACAGCATCAAAAAGAAAAAAACAAGAGTCCGCAAACTATTGAGAGAAGAAACGAATCAATTTGCGGAAGAATTAAAAGAAGTATTAATACAGAATCTCCCTAAATTAAATACAGAATTACAACTACTTGTAGGTGAGTTTCTGACTTTAGAAAATCAATAAGGAGGATAACTATGGATAATAATTTAATTAGCAACAAAGAATTAATTGAAATGGGCTATCGCCCTCACACTGCAAATGATATCATCCATCAGGCAAGAGAATTACTTGTATCACGAGGCTATACATTTTATAATCGCAAACGTTTGATGGTTGTTCCAAAAAGTGTTGTAAATGAGATTCTAGGAACAGAGGTGGCGTAATATGGCAAGTGTTCTTTACCGAAAGCGAGGAGATAGTAATTTATGGACCTATGAAATTCGTAACGAAGGAAAAACTGTTGCTCATAATAGCGGTTTTAAAACAAAAAAACTTGCAGAGTCAGAAGCTGAACCGATTCTGCAAGAACTTCGTTTAGGAAAAAGAATTTCTAGAGATATTTCTCTTGCCGATCTATATCAAGAATGGCTTGAACTAAAAATTTTACCAAGTAGTAGGTCGGAAGAAACAAAGAAAAAATATCTTCTCCGTAAAAACACAATTGAAAGATTATTTGGAAATAAAAAAGTCACTCAAATTCGTGCGAGTGAATACCAAAGAATTATGAATAAGTATGGGCAAACAGTTGGTAGAAATTTTCTTGGTAGATTGAATACGGGGATTCATCAGAGCATCCAAATGGCAATTGCTGACAAAGTTCTAATAGATGATTTTACACAACATGTCGAGTTGTTTTCATCCAAAGAACAACAGATGACAGAAGAGAAATATTTACATACAGAAAAGGACTATCTGGATTTACTTTTAGCAGTAAAGAGAAAATTCGATTACCAACGTTCAATTGTTCCTTATATCGTCTATTTTCTATTAAAAACAGGCATGAGGTTTGGAGAGTTAGTAGCGTTAACTTGGAATAAGGTTGATTTTGACAGAGGATTGTTAAAAACATACAGGAGGTATAATACTCTCTCTCATAAGTTTGTTCCACCAAAAAATAAAACGTCTATTCGGATGGTTCCAATAGACGAAGAGTGTATCAAAATTTTGCGCCTTTTACAAACGGAGCAAGAAAGAGCAAACATGGAGTTAGGAATCAAAAATCGATATCGAATGATCTTTCAACATTTTGGATATATTCATTCAGTTCCAGATATTGCAAGCGTCAATAAAGCTTTGAGTGTTCTCTTAAATGAGTTGGACATTTATCCAATTATCACGACAAAAGGAGCACGTCACACCTATGGAAGCTACCTCTGGCACAAAGGGTTTGACCTTGGAGTTATTGCAAAAATTCTAGGGCATAGAGATATTTCAATGTTGGTAGAAGTATATGGACACACTTTAGAAGAGAAAATTTTTGAGGAATTTAATCAAATCAGAGATATCTGGAAAGATTGCTCATAAAAAAATGTGGGGCAAACGATGGGGCAAATGCTCTTAAGACAAGCAAAAAAGCTTGGTTATCAAGCTTTTACTGTTGAAGTTTGATGCCCCCTACAGGGCTCGAACCTGTGACCCATGGATTAAGAGTCCACTGCTCTACCAACTGAGCTAAGGAGGCTGGATGCTGTATTGGTACCGATGATCCACAGTTTGTATTGAACCCGCGACGTAAAAAAGCAGGTGGGCGACTCGCTACTAACTTCAGTTGCTTCTGGGTGAGCCAGCCTGCACACTGTTAATAGACCTCTGTCTCCCGATAATACAAAATTAGTCGGTCAACACTTATATGTGGATTCGTATACCACAGCAATTTCTATGTTTTTATAATACCACTTTTGAAAATTATTGCAAGAGGAAAAATCATTTTTTTTGCAATCGTTTTCGTTGATTCTTCTCGTATTATCTAGATAACTTATCGATTCGTTCTTTATTAGCTCCAAGAGCTCTTTCGTATTTCCCAGTTTCATTAGGTTGGAAATAATTGACTCCTCTTAATTTATCTGGAAGGTATTGTTGCTTAACCCACTTTTCAGGATAGGCATGTGGATACTTATAATCTTGTGCATTACCCAGTGCCTTACTTCCAGCATAGTGTCCATCTCTCAGATGACGCGGAATAGGTAAATTCCCAGACTTTCTAAGATCCGCCAGGGCAGCATCCATTGCCTTATAAGCCGAATTCGACTTAGGTGATAATGCTAAGTCAATAACTACGTTGGCAATCAAAATACGTGCCTCCGGAAAACCTATTTTCTGTGCAGCTTCCAAGGCTGTGACCGTGTGAACTTGTGCATCTGGATTAGCTAAACCAATATCCTCATAGGCAATCACAGTCAAGCGACGTGCTAGACTAGGCAAATCCCCTGCCTCAACCAAACGTGCCGCATAGTGAAGACTGGCATTAACATCAGATCCTCGAATAGATTTTTGCAAGGCAGAAAGGACATCATAGTGCCCATCACCGTCTTTATCCATAGTAATATAACTGCGTTGTAAGCTATTTTCCACTATGTCTAGGGTAATATGATGCTGACCATTTCCTGAAGCTGGTGTCGACATGACAGCCAGATCCAAAGAATTATATGCCGATCGTAAATCACCATTAGTAGCTGTCGCAATAAAATCTAGAGCATCATCATCTAAGTGAACCTCAAAGGCGAAGCCACGCTCCTTGTCCCCTAGAACATTCAAAATAGCTTCCTTGATATCTTCATTAGAGAGTGGTTCCAACTCAAATATTTGTACACGGCTACGGATGGCTGGTGTTACAGAAAAAAACGGATTCTCGGTTGTGGCACCAATCATGATAATATTTCCGTTCTCTAATAATGGTAACAAAAAATCTTGTTTCGCTTTATCCAAACGATGGATCTCATCTAGAAGTAGAACTAAACCACCTGAAAATTTAGCCTCTTCTGCAATTTCCTGTAGACGTTTTTTGCTATCGACAGTGGCATTAAAAGTTCTAAAAGCAAATTTTGTTGTTCCTGCAATAGCACTGGCTATCGAGGTTTTCCCGATTCCTGGAGGTCCGTAGAGAATCATTGACGACAGCATATTCGCCTCTACCATACGGCGAATAATTTTACCTTCACCAACTAAATGTTTCTGACCAATCACCTCTGAAATTGAACGTGGACGCATGCGTAAGGCAAGATTATCTGGCATCTTCTCTCCTTTTTTTAACTATTTATTCTTCTTATAATAAGAATATACTATTTTTCTGTAAAAAGAAATTATAAATAGTTCTTGTCAAACCTAAATTCTTATGATAGAATATTTTGGTATGTGGTGCTAGCACATCCGTAATAAATTCTACCTAGGAGGAAAACACGAAATGGCTAAAGTATGTTACTTTACAGGACGTAAAACTGTTTCTGGAAACAACCGTTCACACGCTATGAACAAAACTAAACGTGTCGTTAAGCCTAACCTTCAAAAAGTTACTGTTCTTATCGACGGTAAACCTAAAAAAGTTTGGGCTTCAGCTCGTGCACTTAAATCTGGTAAAGTTGAACGCGTTTAATCTTATTAGACATTAAGAGAGATGACATCAGTCATCTCTTTTAATGTTCATCGTCTTTCACTTTTGGGTATACTTATGTTATAATAAGGAACTAATAGATAATCCTTATAGAAAGAAGGTGTCAGTATGGGATTTACAGATGAAACTGTTCGTTTCAACCTAAACGACGGTGATAAAAATGAAATCAGTAATACTTTGACAAATGTCTACCGTTCGTTGGCTGAGAAAGGTTATAATCCTATCAACCAAATCGTTGGTTATGTTCTGAGCGGTGACCCTGCTTATGTTCCGCGTTACAATGATGCCCGTAACCAAATTCGCAAATACGAACGTGATGAAATCGTTGAAGAACTCGTTCGCTATTATCTTAAAGGAAATGGAACTGACCTCTAATGCGAGTAATGGGACTTGATGTTGCTCAAAAACAGTGGGTGTTGCTATTAGTGACCCACTTGGTTTTACGGCCCAAGGCGTTGAAATTATCAAAATTAACGAGGAAGCTAAAGAGTTTGGCTTCGACCGTCTAGGTGAACTCGTTAAAGAATATCAGGTAGATAAATTTGTCGTTGGTCTCCCTAAAAATATGAATAACACTGAAGGACCACGTGTTGAGGCTAGCAAAGCTTATGGTGATAAAATTAAGGAAATCTTTAACCTTCCTGTAGATTATCAAGACGAGCGATTGACAACTGTTCAGGCAGAACGTATGTTAGTTGAACAAGCAGATGTCAGCCGTGATAAGCGTAAAAAAGTTATTGATAAATTGGCTGCTCAACTTATTCTGCAAAACTACCTCGATCGAATGTTTTAATAAACTGTAAATAGAGACCGATTAGTCGAGCGACAATCTAGTGAACTACCAGTCAGAACTTCTAGATTCACCTCACTATTGAGTACTCTCTTCAAAAAGGAGAACAATATGTCACACAATCACGATCACAACCATGACCATGAAGTCATCACTTTAGTAGACGAACAAGGGAATGAAACACTTTTTGAAATCTTATTAACGATTGATGGACGTGAAGAATTCGGTAAGAACTACGTTCTTTTGGTTCCAGCTGGTGCTGAAGAAGATGCAGATGGAGAAATCGAAATCCAGGCATACTCATTCACTGAAAATGAGGATGGCACTGAAGGCGACCTTCAACCAATTCCTGAAGATTCAGATGCTGAATGGGATATGATCGAAGAAGTTTTCAATAGCTTTATCGATGAAAACTAAAAAATAATATTGGGCGTAACTAAGCTAATCATTTACTTCTAAAAAAGAGACTGAAATAGTTTATTTCAGTCTCTTTTTTAGACGGTTTTTTCTTAAATGTAAGAAATAAGAGAGAAATTGACTAAATGGTATTATCTGATATACTTTAAATAAGAAATTTTGGATTTTTCCCTTATTTGTAACTTTCAAAATGACAGCAAAGGAGTTTAATTTGAGTCCATATAACAAAGACAATATGCCAGGATCAGGTAGCTATCAAGGTTATCATCGAAGCCCCCATCAATCTCATACACATGATAAGCAATCTGAAAAGGGTGAAGTAACAATTCAAGGGCGTACAAAAGAATCAACTTCTTATCAGATAGAGAAAAAAACTAAGATTTCACTTCCTTGTAAGCATAAAACACATATCCTTATCCTCAGTCTGATTTTGAGTGCATGTAGTATATCAGTCCCTTGCTTTACAGACTTTTCCAATAATATACAATCCCAAAACCTTTACATTGCAAAAATGTTTGCCAACGGTAGTTTACCCTATTCTGACTTTTTTGCGACAGGTGGGTTCTTCTATTATTTCCTAATTTCTCTGGCTTTTCGTCTGGGGTCTACTCTTTGGTTAATTCCAATACAGTTTCTAACCTACTATCTTTCTGGCAGCTACCTTTACAAGGTTGTCATGCATATGACAAATAAGAAGGAAATTGCAACTCTAATTAGTATTATTTTCTTTTTAATTAATGGAACACTTGGTTTTGGTGGGCTCTATCCTATCCAATTTGCCATGCCTTTTGTCCTCGGTGCTATTTTCTTCTTAACCCGGTACTTTGCTGGTCACAGTCGTGATGAAGCCTTTATTCTTTACGGTTTTGCTGGTGCTACTGGAGCACTCTTTGAAGCTCGAACTCTTATTTTCTGGGTATTGTCACTTGTGACAATATTCGTTTACAATCTTGTCAACAAGCACTTTGCTCGTGGTTTTTATCAAGTCCTTTGTATTATTTTTGGTAATATTTTAGTACTGTACCTATGCCTTTATTTCATCCTAAACTTGCAAATCACTTCGGACTATATTAATCAAGTTCTAGTTTACAACTTTACACAACTCGCTGTAGAAAAAAATAACTTCCTACTGACATTGGCTTACCAAAGTTTTGCTGTTATAGGTTCTGGACTCCTTATTGGTGTAGTTACTACAGGTAACAACCTCCTTGGTGATGCTAAAGATAAAAGCATTAAATGGGTATTAATCCTTAGCTTTATCTTTACACTAGTTTACAGTCTATTCTCTCAAAGTTTTGGACTTTACAGCATTCTTACCATCGTCCCATATGGTTTAGTCTTGACTGCACTTTCTCTGGATGATGCTATTAAAAAGAGAGCGGAGCGAACCTCTCACCGAGGTCGTAATGATAACCAAATCTGCACGCTAAAAGTTTTTGGTATCTTCCTTAGCCGTAATTATTTCTTACCTATAGTCGTTTTTGCATTTGCCTTTGCTATACCAATCATCATGTTCCTATTTGATTTAGGAAATAATGCTGAACGTAGCAGTGTCGCAAATTACCTCGCTAAAAATACCAAGAAAGATGAAACTATTTACGTTTATGATTCATCAGCAAAAATTTATTTGAAAAGTAATCGTAAATCAGCTTCACCATTTGTTCTTCCTGATCTTAACACAGCTAAATCAAGTCATCAAAAGGCTCTTTTAGACACTCTTGTTCAAGATTCAGCACAATATCTTGTTGTCCAACAAGATACGCAATTGCCTTCTGAGTTTAAATCGACACTTTCAAAAAACTATAAAAAAGCACCTGTAAAAGGCGTTGAACGATATACTATCTATGTCCTAAAATAGATCGAAAATCAATATATAGTGGTTGAGATAAAAATATACCACAATATATTGATTTTTTTTTGCCTAGTGCTATAATTAGTGCTATAATTAGCAGCGAGGTGATTTTTAGATGATTACATTAGAAAAAGAAAAGGTTACAGTCAACCCCGATATCAAAGTTATCAAACGCGATGGGCGTATGGTTACTTTTGATTCAAGTAAAATATATGAAGCTATTCTCAAAGCAAGCGAAACTATTACACCTATCACACCATTAATTGAGACTAAATTGGAGGAAATTGCCAACCGTGTTGTGGCCGAAATCAATGATCGCTTCTCTCACAATATCAAAATATACGAAATTCAAAGTATCGTAGAGCATGAGTTACTCGAAGCTAACGAATACGCTATCGCTCAAGAATACATTAACTACCGTACCAAACGTGATTTTGAGCGTTCTCAGGCTACTGATATCAATTTCACCATTAACAAACTGGTTAATAAAGATCAGGCTATTGTTCATGAGAATGCCAATAAGGATAGTGATTTATACAATACACAACGTGATTTAACCGCAGGTATTGTTGGAAAATCCGTTGGACTTAAGATGCTTCCTCCACATGTAGCAAATGCTCATCAAAAGGGAGATATCCATTTCCACGATTTAGACTATAGCCCTTACACGCCTATGACAAACTGTTGTTTGATTGACTTCAAAGGCATGTTGGCAAATGGTTTTAAAATCGGTAACGCTGAAGTAGAAAGTCCCAAATCCATTCAAACTGCAACAGCACAAATTTCACAAATCATCGCAAATGTTGCCTCTAGTCAGTATGGTGGCTGTACAGCAGATCGCATCGATGAATTCTTGGCGCCTTATGCAGAACTCAACTACAAGAAACATTTAGCAGATGCTAAAGAATGGGTGACTGAGGAAAAACAGGAAGACTATGCTCGTGCTAAAACGCGTAAAGATATCTATGATGCTATGCAATCTCTTGAATATGAGATAAATACGCTTTTCACCTCAAATGGTCAAACACCATTTACCTCTCTCGGTTTTGGTTTGGGAACAAACTGGTTTGAACGTGAAATCCAAAAAGCTATCCTACAAGTTCGTATTTTAGGCCTTGGATCAGAGCACCGCACAGCCATTTTCCCAAAACTCATCTTCACCCTAAAACGCGGACTTAACTTGGAACCTAACTCACCTAACTACGACATTAAACAGCTAGCACTTGAATGTGCAACTAAGCGTATGTATCCAGATGTCCTATCATATGACAAAATCATTGAATTGACAGGCTCCTTCAAAGCCCCTATGGGATGTCGTTCCTTCCTTCAGGGTTGGAAAGATGAAAATGGCGTTGAAGTTAATTCTGGACGAATGAATCTTGGCGTAGTCACCCTTAATCTCCCTAGAATTGCGCTAGAGTCTAAAGGAGACCAAGATAAATTTTGGGAAATTTTTGAAGAAAGAATGGGAATTGCCAAAGATGCTCTCGTTTACCGAGTTGAGCGGGTAAAAGAAGCTACACCTGCCAATGCACCTATTCTTTATCAGTATGGCGCTTTTGGTCAGCGTCTGCGTAAATGCGACAGCGTCGACCAACTCTTCAAACATCGTCGTGCAACCGTATCACTTGGTTACATTGGACTTTATGAAGTAGCATCTGTTTTTTATGGTAGCGATTGGGAAACTAATCTAGAAGCCAAGACATTTACTTTAAATATCGTTAAAGCGATGAAAAATGCTTGTGAAAGTTGGTCTGACGAATATGACTATCATTTCTCTGTTTATTCAACACCATCAGAAAGTTTAACAGATCGCTTCTGTCGATTGGATACTGAAAAATTCGGTGTCGTAACTGATATCACAGATAAAGAATATTACACCAACTCCTTCCACTACGATGTCCGTAAAAATCCAACACCATTTGAAAAGTTGGAATTTGAGAAAGATTACCCAGAGGCTGGTGCAACTGGTGGATTCATCCATTATTGTGAATATCCAGTCCTACAACAAAATCCTAAGGCACTTGAAGCTGTTTGGGATTTTGCCTATGACCGTGTCGGCTATCTTGGCACTAATACTCCAATTGATAAATGCTACAAGTGTGACTTTGAAGGGGATTTCACTCCAACAGAACGTGGGTTCATGTGCCCTAATTGTGGTAACACAGATCCTAAAACAGTTGATGTCGTCAAACGTACTTGCGGTTATTTAGGGAATCCACAGGCCCGCCCTATGGTTAAAGGACGCCACAAAGAAATCTCAGCCCGAGTCAAACATATGAATGGTTCAACTATCAAATATGGTGGCAAACATCTCTAATAAGACCTATAATGCATTATAATAAACTAGAAGCAGCTGGATAATACCCTCCAATTCCCTCCAACTGCTTTGCTTATTTAGTTTTTAGAAAGGGATACAATGGGTAAATATCAATTAGATTATAAAGGTATGCAACAGGTGGAACGTTACCACGAAAAAAATGCAACCGTCAAAAATGACAAAAAAGCACGTGTCCAAGCCCTTTTAAAAAAAGCTGGAAAGAAGAAATAAGATGATTTTACGCCGACCAAGTCAAGCAGATAAAGAAGCTATCTTAGACATGATGGGTGAATTTGAAAGGGAGAAATCTGTCCATGATGGTGGATTTTGGAACACGGACAATTTTATTTATGAAGAATGGCTAGAAGAAAATCTTCAGTCAGAAGCAGGACTTAATATCCCTGAAAACTGGGTTCCTGCTATACAGCTGGTCAGTTTCAACGAATCAGGTCATGCTCTTGGTTTTCTACATCTTCGTCTTCGTTTAAATGGGCGCTTACTAGAAAAAGGTGGTCATATTGGCTACTCCATCCGTCCATCTGAACGTGGCAAGGGGTATGCAAAAGAATCTCTCCGTCAAGGCCTGCAAGTAGCCAAGGAGAAGAATATTCAGCGTGCTCTGGTCACTTGTAGCACAGAAAATCCAGCCAGCCGAGCTGTTATATTAGCCAACGGTGGTCAACTAGAGGACATTTGTAACGAAACTGAGCGCTATTGGATAGATTTGGAGTAAAATCATGACATGGAATACACCAAAACCACAAGAATGGAAGTCCGAAGAGCTTAGCCAAGGACGCATTATTGACTATAAGGCCTTTAATTTTGTTGATGGTGAAGGGGTCCGTAACTCACTTTATGTCTCTGGTTGCATGTTTCACTGTGAGGGATGCTATAACGCTGCTACCTGGTCCTTCAAGGCAGGGATTCCCTATACCAAAGAACTAGAGGAACAAATCATACAAGATTTAGCACAACCCTATGTGCAAGGTCTCACACTACTGGGTGGAGAACCTTTTCTAAATACTGGTATTCTAACTCCCTTAGTCAAGCGTATCCGTAAGGAACTACCCGAAAAAGACATTTGGTCTTGGACTGGTTATACTTGGGAAGAGCTAATGCTTGAAACTCCTGATAAGATAGAACTTCTTCATCTCGTTGACATTCTCGTAGATGGACGTTTTGATATTACTAAAAAGAACCTTATGCTCCAGTTTCGAGGATCATCTAATCAACGTATTATTGATGTCAAAAAATCTCTTGATCAAGGAAAGGTTGTTATCTGGGACAAGTTGAATGACGGTCAAAAAAACTATGAGCAAGTCGATCGTAAAGACATGATATAAGAAAAAGTCTGAGTTTGTAACTCAGGCTTTTTTAACTTTTCTTACAAAAAACAATTCACTATCAGAAGATAAATCCTTACGATAGTAAAAGTCATCAAAGGATAAGTCTCGTAAGGCATCTATGGTTTGACAACTTTCCTCCATTACAGCTGTCAAAAAAGCTCCTCTAGCCTTTTTAGAAATCGTTGAATGTGTCTTAAGAATACCATTACGGTCTTCCATAAAACTAACTGTGAATAACTGCTTACGAAGACTTGGACTAAAGACATCTTCAAATTCACTTGAAAGCAAGGAAACAACTGGAACTTGACTATCTTCTAGGAATTGGTCATATTCAGCACGCCAATAATTTTTTAAGGACTGACCATTAACCTTAACCTTTGTATGAAAGTCATGACGATGTTCTTGAATCGGATAGAAAGCGGGAATAATCCCATAAAAAGAAGATGTGATAAATACTTGGTGACTGAGGAAATCTTTTTCACATGTGGATAAGTCCTTGCGTTTAATGTAACGATACATCAGTCCGTTAAAAAGCTCGACAGCTGGGTAATTCTTCGCTTCACCTGCTAAAATTGCATCCCAACGCCGCTTTTCTTTCTCAGCCTGCTCAGGCTTTATTTTATAAGCTATGGACAAATCGTCTGTGGATAACTTAGCCATTTCTGTTAGAATAGCTTCACTCTTTTCAGATAGTTTTTGGGAGGGGACTTCCTTACTGGGCTTCATTTCTTTTGCAGTTGGAATTAAAAATTTAATCATATTGTTATTGTAAAGCCATGCTGGCATTTCGTCAAGAATTCTCTCTAGTAAAAAAGGAAGCAAACAGTCGTCAACTCCCTTCTTTATTAATCATCTAAATCAACAAAACGACCTAGAATATGTACATTTTCTGCGATTGAAACAAAAGCTTTAGGGTCTGCTTTTCTCATATAATACTTGAAGTCCGTATACTCTTCACGGGTAATAATAGCTAGCAATACTACTTTCTTTTCGTGATTATAAGTTCCTTCCGCATCGTTAATCATCGTTACACCACGGTGAAGTTTCTTATGGATCATCCTTATAACTGGATCAGGATTACTTGTGACAATCATGCTTGCATTTTCTTCTGTTTAGTGAAAATTGCATCCGTTACTCGACTAGAAATAAAAATTGTAACCATAGAATAGAGAGCGTATTTCCAGCCAAAAAGAATACCTGCAAAAATCATGATAATCCCGTTGACAATCAAGGAGATATTCCCAACATCACGACCCGTTTTCTTACGAATAGTGAGACTGACGATATCTGTTCCTCCGCTAGAAATACGTGATTTTAAACCGAAACCAATCCCTGCTCCCATGACCAGACCACCAAAAATAGCATTTATCAATGGGTCCTCCGTTAAGGTCACATGAGGCATCACCTGAATAAAAAGGGAACTCATTGTTACCGTAATGAAGGTGAAGATGGTAAATTTGTGGCCAATCTTATACCAAGCTAAAATCAAGAGTGGAATATTAATCGCATAGAAAGTCAATGATACTGGAATCTCAAAGCCTAGAGTCCTGAGACTCAATGCTGATAATATCTGCGCCAACCCTGTAGATCCACTGGAGTAGACATGCCCAGGTTGAAAGAAGAAATTCACAGCAATTGATGACAAGAGCCCATAGAGTACTGACGCTGAAAATTTTTCAGTATATTTTTCACGAGAGATACTACGTGCCGCTTGTAAAACGCCCATTTTCTTTGCAGATTTTTTCTCTATATACTTAACATATTTATGAAGAGGTGCTTTATTCATTTTCTAATTCTACATGAAGGGCAAGTTCTTCCAACTGTTTATCAGCCACAAGACTTGGAGCCTGAGTCATAGGATCGGATGCCTTATTATTTTTAGGGAAGGCAATCACTTCACGAATATTATCTTTACCTGCAAGAAGCATAACAAAACGGTCAAGCCCGAGAGCCAAGCCACCATGTGGTGGGAATCCATAGTCCATAGCTTCGAGAAGGAAACCAAATTGCTCATAGGCAGATTCTTCAGAGAAACCAAGGGCTTTCAACATACGTTCTTGTAAGTCTTTCTGATTGATACGTAGACTACCACCACCAAGCTCATAACCATTCAAGACAATATCATAGGCTACAGCACGTACCTTAGAAAGATCTCCTTCGAGTTCTGCTGCAGAATCTTCTGTTGGTAAAGTGAATGGGTGGTGGGCGGACATATAACGGCCCTCTTCTTCAGACCACTCAAACATTGGCCAATCGACAACCCAAAGAAAGTTAAATTTAGTGTTGTCAATCATGTCAAGTTCTTTAGCAATTTGATTACGCAAAGCACCAAGTGTGTTATTAGCGATTTCAAGTGTGTCTGCTACAAAAAGAACCAAATCATTTTCTTCAATCTGTAAAGCATCTGTCAACTTTTCTTCAATACTTGTCAAGAATTTAGCAACTGGACCTGCTAGAACTCCATCAGTCATCTTAACCCAAGCAAGACCTTTAGCACCAAATTGTTTGGCAAAGTCTGTCAACTTGTCAATGCTTTTACGTGAATACTTATCTGCATTTCCTTTAACAACAATCGCCTTAACAGCTGGTGCCTCAGCAAATACTTTGAAGTCTACATCCTTGACAAGTTCTGTCAAGTCTTGTAAAAGCATGTCAAAGCGTGTATCTGGCTTGTCAGATCCATAGTTATTCATAGCATCATCATAAGACATGCGTGGGAATGGTAGTGTCACCTCAACCCCTTTAGTTTCTTTCATAACCTTAGCAATCAATCCTTCTGTAATATCTTGGATTTCTTGCTCATTAAGGAAAGAAGTCTCCAAGTCAACTTGTGTAAACTCAGGTTGACGATCACCACGCAAATCTTCGTCACGGAAACACTTTACAATTTGATAATAACGGTCAAAACCAGCATTCATCAATAATTGTTTAGTAATCTGAGGACTTTGTGGAAGAGCGTAAAAGTGGCCTTGGCTAACACGGCTTGGAACCAAGTAATCACGTGCACCTTCTGGTGTAGATTTTGTCAACATTGGTGTTTCAACATCGATAAATTCCAAGTCATCAAGATAATTACGAATGGTATGAGTTACCTTGGCACGAAGCTTAAAGTTTTCCAACATCTCTGGACGACGAAGATCCAAGTAACGGTAACGCATACGTGTATCATCACTAGCCTCAACACCATCTTTGATTTCAAACGGTGTTGTTTTGGCAGTATTAAGGACTTTAAGATCTTCAACTTTAAGCTCGACAGCACCTGTAGGCAAGTTATCATTAGCTTGTTCACGCGCTTCAACTGTTCCTGTTACTTCAATAACAAATTCGCTACGCAAGCTCTCAGCTGTTTCAACAACAGCTGCATCAGCATTTTCAGGGTTAACAACCAACTGCATCAAACCTTCACGGTCACGAAGATCGATAAAAATTAAACCTCCGAGGTTACGACGACGAGATACCCAACCTTTCAAAGTAATAGTAGTTCCGATATGTTCACTACGAACACGACCGGCATACATAGAACGTTCCATAAATACACTTCTTTCGTTAATTTTTTAGTCTTAACTATTATAGCAAAAAGCCCATCAAAACCCCACCCATTTCAGGCTCGAATTTTAATAGACTTTCTTTTTTATAAAACTATTTACCAAATTGTTTAAACAATTCACTAGTATCCACATAATCTTCAGCAAATTCTTCAAAATCTTCAAAACGGTAGTCAGCTGTTTCTAAATCAAGCAAACTATTCCAACGGAAACCATAAACATCTTCAATGATAACACTAAGTTCATCAGTTTCCTCATCTACTTGCCAGCCCAAATAGCGTTCCTGGGTTTCAAAATTCAAAACTACATCTTGACAATCTTGGCGCCAAACTTGACCAAGCAATTGTTGACACATAGCATGATCACTCGCAGGTTCATCATTAAACCACGTAATCTCATGTTTATCGAGAAATGCAATCAACTGCCAAAACTGTTGTTGGAAACGAATGGGCATACTACGATCAAAAGCCAAACTGAATTTTTCACTCCGTTTGAGCATATCAACTATACTAACCATATACCCCCTACTTTTCTAACTGTTTGAGGACTGTTGCGAAGTTTGTAGTTAGCTCTTCAAAACTTACAGTAACTTCCTCACGAGTAGCATTATTCTTGACCTTAACCACACCTGACTCCACTTCACTCTCACCTAATGTGATAACAGTCTTGGCTTTGAAGGTATCTGCTGACTTAAACTGTGCCTTAATCTTACGTCCAAGGTAATCACGTTCAGCTTTAAATCCTTGGTAGCGGATGGATTGAACTAACTCAAGAGCTTTGCCATTAGCACCCGAACCAAGTACTGCAATGTAGACATCAAGACTTTCTTCTACCGGAAGTTTAATGCCTTGCTTATCAAGAACCAAAAGCAAGCGTTCTAAACCAAGTCCAAAACCAAATCCAGCTGTTTCTGGACCACCGAAATATTCAACCAAACTATCATAACGACCACCCGCACAGATTGTTAACTCAGACTTGTCAATAGTGGTAATAAATTCAAAAATCGTGTGGTTATAGTAATCCAGACCACGTACATATTAGTATCAATCACATATGGAATGTTAAGACTATCGAGCATGGCACGCACTTCATCAAAGTGAGTTTGACTTTCTTCATCTAAATAATCAAGGATAGATGGAGCATTTTCAACTGCAACCTTATCTTCTTTTTCTTTTGAATCAAGTACTCGCAAAGGATTTTCTTCCAAACGGCGTTGGCTATCTTTTGACAAACTCTCGCGCATTGGTGTCAAATAGTCAATCAAGGCCTGACGATAAGCCAGACGACTGTCAGTATTTCCAAGACTATTCAAATGAAGAGTAACATCCTTAATGCCAAGCGTATTAAAGAGTTGGTAGGCCATGGCAATTGTTTCAACATCTGTTGCTGGATTTTTTGAGCCAAAGCACTCTACACCTAGTTGATGGAACTCGCGCAAGCGTCCTGCTTGAGGACGTTCATAACGGAACATTGATCCAATATAATAAACTTTAACAGGTTTTTGGACCTCTGGCGCAAAGAGTTTGTTTTCTACATAAGAGCGTACAACCGGTGCTGTTCCTTCTGGGCGGAGTGTAATATGACGGTCTCCCTTATCATGAAAATCATACATTTCCTTAGTAACGATATCAGTTGTATCACCTACTGAACGTGAAATGACCTCGTAATGTTCAAACATAGGCGTACGAATTTCACCATAATTGTATTTTTTAAATGTTTCACGTGCAACATTCTCCACGTACTGCCATTTGGCACTATCCCCAGGTAAAATATCCTGCGTTCCCTTAGGTTTTTGAAGTTTCATAATGATGATACAGGCCTCAAATAGACCTGCCCTCCTTTTCCGTTATTACAGATATAATCACTCTATTCTATCATAATTTACATAGCTTTTGGGAAATGGTGCAGGTTTTTTTCAACGTAAGAAAGAAATAGACCTCTGGGTATATATAATGGTCAAGCTTACTCATCAACAAACAAGTAGTGAAATTATTAGAAGCTCTCCTTTTCCCAAAAAACTGTAGAATTCTTTGTTTTGTCTCTTTATCTTCCACGAAACTTTTTCTTGCTATTAAAAATAGGACAGGCTTACCCCATCCTATACACTCTTTCTATTATGACCAAACCTTATCAGTAATAGTTTTAATCAATTGCAATTTATTCCACTCGTCTTGCTCAGTCAAGATATTACCTTCTTCAATTGAGGCAAAACCACATTGAGTTGAGATTCCAAGATTCTTAAGTGGTACAAGTTCAGCCGCTTCATGGATACGAGCAATGACAGCATCTACATCTTCCAAAACTGGATCCTTAGAAGTAATCACACCAAGTACCAATTCAACATGATCACGGTTATTCCAAATCGTTGGAAGTGGTGCGAAGCTACCCGAACGCGCATCATCATATTCCAAGAAGAAGATATCATAGTTCAATTGACCAAGATATTTAGCTACTGAATCATAGCCACCTTCAAAAAGATAAGTTTATTTAAAGTTCCCACGACAAATATGAGTAGCCAAAGTCAAATCTTCTGGAAGACCTTCCAAAGCTTTATTAATAGTGTATACATCATCCTCAGCAATTTTTGCCAACTCAGCTGTTTTCTCAGGATTATTTTTTTCATTCTCAAACTGTTGAATCAAATACCCCCAAGTTGTATCATCCAATCGCACATAACGTGCACCCAAATCGTAGAAATGTTGGATGGTATCATGGTAAGCTTTAGCCAAAGCATCAAGAAAATCAGTCAAAGCATCAAGAAAATCAGTCCATGAATCATAGTAATCTGCATAAAGATCACTACGGTGGTCACGTTTAATGATGAGTGATGGACTTGGAATAGTTACTTTTGGAGTGATTCCTTCAGGAGTCACTGATTTAAGATATTCAAAGTCGCGATAGAAAGGATGGTTGGGATTTTCGGCAATTTTACCGTTGATACGGACGTTGGTTGTACGTGTCTTAGCACTATGGAATTTATATGAATCTTCTTGTTGGTAAGCTTCAAAACCAGTTAGGTTCTATAGGAAATCAAGGTGCCACCAAGAACGACCAAATTCACCATCAGAAACGACTTGAAGACCATTTTCTACCTCATGGTGAACCAATTCCTTAACCAATTCATCTTGTACTTTCAGTAATTCTTCTTGCGAAATCTCACCATTGGCAAATTTTTCACGTGCTTCTTTTAGAGCTTGTGGACGAAGGTAAGAACCAACATGATCAAAATGATAATGTACTTTACTCATAGTTATTTACTCCTTTTTATTCTTTCACTTAATGTTACAATAAGCCTATTCTAGAACTTTCCGTTATAGCTGTGAAATATGTATTTACCATCATTCTATATAACTTTTAACTATATATATTGATAAAAAGTTTTTGTCAAGTAACTTTACTTTACAATAAAGATATGTTATTCTGTTATAGTTGATTTAAAATCAAGAACATAACTATTAATTCGGAGGAAATAAAGAAATGGCAGTACCTGCACGTCACACTTCAAAAGCGAAGAAAAACAAAACGTCGTACACACTACAAATTGACTGCTCCATCAGTACAATTTGACGAAACAACTGGAGATTACTCACGTTCACACCGTGTATCACTTAAAGGATACTACAAAGGACGTAAAATCGCTAAAGCTGCATCAGCTGAATAATAGAAGGGAGATACCATGCGCGTAAATATTACACTTGAACACAAAGAATCTGGTGAACGCTTGTACCTTACTTCAAAAAACAAACGTAACACTCCAGACCGTCTTCAATTAAAAAAATACTCACCAAAATTGCGTAAACATGTAATCTTTACTGAGGTGAAATAAAGATTCAATACGAATCAATAGAAAAGAAAAACGCTGATTTCAAGCGTTTTTTCTTTTTGTCAAATTCTATATATTGAACTGTATTTCAATTCAATCTCTACCTTTTTCTCCACCTTTTTCTTAATTGATTTCTGTTCATACTGAGCCAAGTCAACTTAATCATGATTAAATAATAGCAATATATCTTGTCTAATACTTTTCTTATAATTAATATACTCGGTTAATGTCATAATTGACAAATTTCCAGATTTATCTTCAACAATATACAAATCATTTAGACCTTCATTGCTATTGTTATCGAGAATACATTTTGCTTCGATATTCCTGACTATGGACTCCTGTAGTCCATAGTCAGGAATATCGCATGGCACTTCTAGATATATTGTTCCTTTATCGGTATTAGATTTAATGGTCAGTTTAGCAGGTTTTTCATTTTGTTTAGCATCAAGTATCACTACGTTCTTTTTTTTTATTTTAGAAATAATCTTAATAATAATATCTTTCAAAATATCTACACATAGAGCTATTTCAAGTTCATTTAAAAAGTCATTATTAACCAATATCTCAATAAAAGAATAGAACGAAGCTTGAATCTGATCATCCCTAAGGAAAGCAACTTCAATATCATTACTTTTTAATCGTTCTTGAATTTCTAACTGTTCGTCAACTGTAAAAAGATCTGGAGCTTTAATTAGTATTCCCTTTGTCATAAATACCCTTCCTTGGATTAATTAATAGAACTAATGTCTAATTATCAATATTAACACTCTATTCTTTCATTCCTGAGAACACTTCGATATGATTTCCTAGTATTTTTATATCTACTGGCAGTTTATCTGACTTATCTCCATCAACATCTGATTCTAACTCAACATCTGAAGAAATCTTAATATTGCATACTTTGATATATTCGATATTATTATTTTCTACTATATCCCCTTTTAACAAATCTGGAATAATAGATGATTTAGAAATGATGGAGGCATCTTTTAAAATTAAAATATTTCCATATCCATCTCTATTTTCGTCGAATAGTTTTTTGTTTGAATAGTAATTTGATAAGAGAACTAATACCTGACTAGCTCCTCATTCATAATTGCCATTTTCGGTTTCAATATGAATATTAAATACACTGTCTGTCATAACGGACTTCATCGTTTTGATTGCATATGCAAAGATACCATACTTTGTTTTATCTTCAGTATCAACATTATGAATAGTTTCTGGTAAAGATCCAACACTAAAGATATAGCCAAAATAATTGTGATTAGCCTTTCCAACATCAATAGTACTCGTAAACTTGAAACCAAGTTCCTTAATGGCTTGAGCAATATCTTAGTTGATTTCTAAAAGCTTTGTAATTAGATTTCCAGTTCCACCAGGAATAATCCCTAGTTTTGGAATGTGATTCTTTTCAGAAATCCCTGAAATAACCTCGTTTACAGTACCGTCTCCACCAAAAACAATCACTGCATCATATTTTTATTCAGAGGCATTTTGGGCAAAATGAGTCGCATCTTTGGCTTTTTGAGTAATCTTAGTCTCAACATAGTCAAAGTACTCTTTTACCTTACTCTCCAAGCTCTCTTTATAATCTAATGCTGTTTCTCCTCCAGAAGTTGGATTAATAATAATTATTACTTTTTTCATCGATATTTTCTCCTAAGGACAACTAGTCACTTTACTTTTTCAGCGCTTGCTTGTGATTATCGAATTAGTATTTCACATTACTTGTTTTTAATTGGGGATTCCTTTTCCTTATCTATTTGTTGAAGATCATCATAGTTTTTTATATTGAATGATGTAGTCGAACAATTTTTTGTCGTGTTTCGTCTGGATAGTGTTTCATGTTATGTCTCCTATTCTAATGAATATTTTAACTTATTAGGTAGGAGTGTTACAAATTTACTATACCAGAACAGAGACTAGAATTAAAATTTTTCGAATTTTAGAGGCTTATCGATTATGTTTAACATATGGATTCTTCACCATTATCACATTAGTGCCAATATATGAGTAATCATAATAAAACTGCAGTTAATGGAGAACAAGTAGGACGCCACTACCATATACTCTAGATTTCCTGTGGCAATAGAATAACCTACAGTACAAACGGGTGGCATAAGAGCTGTTGCAATAGCAACACCAGGAACAATGTTATTAGCTTCTTTCTTTCGTGCTCCAATTATTCCTGCTAAACCACCGACAAATGCTATTACAACGTCCCAAATTGTTGGTGAGGTTCTAGTAATAATTTCCGTACTTGCATAAGAAATTGGTGAAAGTAAAAAATAAAGTGTAGAGGCTAAAAGGCTTACTGCAACTTGAATAAAAAGAATTTTAAAAGACTTTTTGAGAAGTTTTGTATCTAAAATTGCTAACGCAAAGCCGACTCCAAGGATAGGTGTCATTAATGGAGAAATTAACATTGCCCCTATGATTGCTGGAATAGAATTCATATTCAAACCAATAGATGCAATCAACATCGCACACAATAAAGTGGTTAAGTCACTTTTTGATAAATCTAAATCCTCATAGATTCTATCCCTAAATTCAATTAGAGAATAAAGTTTACCATCCTTCAAAACTTTTTCCATAACAGTACTCCCTCTTTGTTAGTATGGTCAACTTTTGAAGAAGTTAATCGATATTGTTTGATCTCTTTTCTAATGAAAGGATTTCTTGAAGAAATAACTTTTTAGCTTCGTCCTCTGATGACGTTTCTAAATCGTCAATCATTATTTTTGCAACTTCTTTACGAGAGCTAGTTCCATATTCTTCTTTCAATTCATAATCAATTCTCTCCTCAAAATTGGTATAAGGATATTGACCAAGTAGCACATTGATACGTTGATCAAATTCATAATCAACCCACCACTCCTCAAACAATTCTTTGAAAGATTGCAAATCTGGTTCAGAATTCAATAGGGTTAGTGCATCCATAAAACCTGTTTTATATCCATTAATTTCTGAGCATAAACCAACGACCTCATCCTTATTAATTTTGGCCAATTCCTAACGCATTTCAAGCAAATCCATGTCTCTAAATAGTCGTTCAAAGCCCTCAGCTGTTTACTAAATTTGTCTAATTTAGTGTAATCCTGACAATTCAATGTTTCTCTAAAATCCATAATTATCTCCTTTTTTGAATTTTAAACTCCTACTGAAAATAACACAGTATCCTGTGTATCATTTAGACTTCTTTAATTGGCTAAAAATCTTATGGTCATACCACCATAATCAAAGGTTTTATTGATGAATTATTCAATTGTCAGAATGGTCTGATAATAATAACCATAATGAAGAGTATTTACAAAACTGTTCAAAAAATAACAAGAATCATATCAGAAATATACTTGCAAATATATGCAATCGATTGCAAAACGATTAACAGATTTCATCCTATTTTTTTATAAGCGAGATCATTTTCTTTGACTTATCATTTTTATTAACCTATACTATTCGCAAAGGTATATACTATATATTAATCTTATAATTGTTAAGATTAATATAAAAATATTTTAGCTAAAATATAACTCTTTAGATTGTTTGATTTTCCAAACAATCTAACTTGCCACAATTTAGAAAGGGGAAGACATTATGATTTGGGCTATTATCGTAGGAGGGCTTATCGGTCTTATTGCAGGTGGAATCACTAAAAAGGGAGATTCCATGGGAATAATCGCTAATATCATTGCAGGTTTAGTCGGTTCATCTGTTGGACAATCACTTTTCGGTGCATGGGGACCTAGTCTAGCTGGAATGGCATTAATTCCATCAATCTTAGGAGCGGTTATTGTTGTTTCAGTAGTATCATTTTTCCTAGGGAAAATGATTGAACTTGAACCTTTCTTGACAGGAATAGATTAAAATTCAAATTCTATTGATGAAAGGATTCAATATGTCAAAAAACAAAAAATATTTTACCTTATTTTATGTATTTTAATCTTGACAATTTTGATTCCTATTTTGCTAGATTATCTTAAATTCAGTGGCTTAGGACTTCATTTAGTTGATTGGAATCAAAATTCCTTTTTAGAATTTTATCTTTCAAGATATATTTTCTGGGGTGCTCTAGTACTTTCAGCTGTAGTGTGGTTTCTAATGCTTGTTACACTCTTTTATCCTAAACAATATTTAGAGATTCAGTTACCTGATGTCGATGGGAACCTAAAATTAAAAAATTCAGCTATTGAAGGATTTGTACGTTGTGTGGTTGCTAATCACAATTTTATAAAGGATCCTACTATTAAGGTAAACTGTCGTAAGAATAAATGTTTAGTTCACGTAGAAGGACAAATGCTTCCATCAGACAACATTATTAAACGAACTCAAATAATTAAAGATGAGATAGCTGATGGATTGAAACAGTTTTTTGGAATGAATCATCGTGTAAAACTGTATATTTCTGTAAAAGAATACAAGCCAAAACCACCACGTAAAAAAACTGTTAGTCGTGTAAAGTAAGGAAGTAAAAAAATGGAATGGTTTAAAAAATACCAATATCTACTTCTTTCCGGATTGGCGGGTGCTATCTTAGCGTGCTTCATCCTATCCTATGGTTTTTTTAAGACTTTATTTGTCTTGATTTGCGCCACTCTAGGAGTTGGAATTGGATATTATATTCAACAAAAACAATTATTTAAATAGTAAAGGAGATTTATATGTCAAATGTAGAAAAAAAAGTAGAAGAAGTAAAAGGCGAATTGACCTATGAAGATAAAGTCATTCAAAAAATTATTGGTCTTTCTTTAGAAAATGTTCCAGGTTTGCTGGCTATTGATGGAGGCTTTTTCTCAAACCTAACTGGAAAACTTATCAATACTGATAACGTTGCAAGCGGAGTCAATGTTGAAGTTGGTAAAAAGCAAGTTGCTGTGGATTTGAAAGTAGTTGTCGAATATCAAAGGGATATTCCTGAATTATACAAGAAAATCAAAGAAATTGTTGTTTCAGAAATTTCTAATATGACTAATTTGGAAGTGGTTGAAGTTAATGTAGATGTTGTTGATATCAAGACTAAAGAGCAACATGAAGCAGACTCAGTAAGCCTGCAAGATCGAGCAACTGGAGTTGTTGAATCAACAAGTAAATTTACTTCCGATAAGTTTGAAAGCGCAAAAGATAAAGTTAAAGAAGTTGCCGAAGATACCAAAGATAAAGTTAAAGAAGTTGCCGAAGATACCAAAGATAAAGTTAAAGGAGTTGCCGAAGATACCAAAGAGACTGCTAAAGCAAAACCAAGAGTTCACTAAATTCTTTTATGCCTAAAAAAGTTTAAAAACGTTCATTATCAATAATCTAATTTCCCAATGGAGGGTAACACTATGTCAGTAGAAGAAAAACTTAATCAAGCAAATGGTGCTATTAAAGAAGGTGTCGGAAAAGTAACTGATGATAAAAAAACCGAAAAAGAAGGAGCTGCTGAAAAAGGAGTTTCAAAAGTTAAAGAAGTTGCCGAAGATGCCAAAGATGCTGTTAAAGGAGCAATTGAAGGTGTTAAAAATATTGTTAAAAAGGACGATAAATAATTCTAAAATCGGTTGATTTTTTACTTAAAACATGGGATTACTCTACAAGAAATTTAAGGTTGTTGTACTCCTAATTACCCACTTTTAAAACAACACCAAAAACTATGACAAATCCTTAACATTACAATATTAATCAGGTGAAAAATCAGCTTTCTTTAGATTACTTTGAGATTCTTTCTAACCTCATAAGTATATTCCTTCTGATAGCATTAGCGCTCTAAAATCTGTAGTTTTGTTTAAACTATAGAAGCTAGAGTGCTTTTTATATTATTTTTAAAAAAACAAAAGCACAGATTTTACTGTACCTCAGAATGAGGTTAAATAATTGAATTAAAAAGCCATGAAAATATTATTTTTATGGTTTTTTTATTACCAAAGATAACAATTATTCGTTCTAGTAAAAAGATTACAAACACATAATAGCCTCTATTAATATCTTACTCCTACCTTCCTGTCGCAAAGAGGATACAATAAATCGAAAAAGTCATTGTTCAATATAAAGTTTTCTACCTAGATAAAAAACTGGATATTAATTTTGAAAATCATTTTAGTAATAACCTAAACTCCTACATCAGCAACGGATTTTACTCTATTAATACCAAATTAACAACTTAACTAATATCAAAAAGATCACTATATTATCGTTGATCTTTAATTTTGACTCTAAATCTTTCAAGATATTTGTAAACCTATGTGTAAATATAGCCGTCATCCCCCATATATTTTCTGTCAAGTTTCTGTAAAAAGGAATATGACGTTCACTGTACCCAAAATTATATTTTTCCCTGTTTTTTACTAGGAAAAAAAGGAAAATCTTTTGCTTCGCTTAAGGTAGAAGTCACCGTATAATAAATCGGTTCTTTTGTCAACAATGTGTCAACTTCAACTGTAAACAGCCGGTCTACCTCTTCATTCGGATGGATATACTCCCAATTTTCTATCTTTATCTTTCCAACAAAGCAATGGATGGTTCTACCCTGATGGATCAGATAATCAATCTCTCCCCAAATGTCAATTTGATCAGGAACTAGGTTTAACTCCTCACAAGTTTCTCTTATATCAGCCTCTTGAAAAGTCTCGTCGTCTTCCACACGTCCACCAGGAAAAGAAATCTCACCCGGTTGAGAAATATGTTCGCTTCGCACTTGGTAAAGGAACTTGATACTTACCAGTTTTTACATCATATATTAAGGGCAAGAGAACTGCATAGCGTCCTTTCTCTCCCAATGGCTTCGGCTCGTAATGAGCTAATTTATCTTTAATAGTCATAAGTACTCCTTGACTTCATATTATCATAAAAAATAAGATAGCCCTATTATATAAAAATTTTATATATAAAATTTAGACATATCTTTCTAAAGGACATACACTCAATATATAAAATAATTATATATAATTTTTATACCTATCCTAAAATAAAAGGAGCAAACCATGTATTTTCCAACATCGTCAACCCTGATTGAGTTCTTAATATTAGTTATTATTGATAGAGAAGACTCTTATGGTTATGATATTAGCCAAAACATAAAGATTGCGGCTAATATCAAGGAATCAACACTTTATCCTATTCTAAAAAAAGCTTGAAAAAGCAGGCTATATGACCACCTACGGCCAAGATTATCAAGGGCGTAAACGTAAATATTATAGTATTACCCCATATGGAAAAGAGCAACTTCAATTTCTTAATAAGGAATGGTTAACTTACAAAGAAACTCTGGATGGTATTGTGGAAGGGAGATTAAGACATGACAAAGACTGAATATATAGCCAAATTAACAAAATATCTACGAAAATTACCACCAAAAGACCACGAAGAAGCTCTAGAATATTTCATGTAATATTTTGAGGAGGCTGGACCGAAATGAATCTCTAGTTATTGCAGAACTGGGTACACCTAAGGAAGACGCTCATGAAGTCATTAGCCGTCTACTAGATGAAAAGGTTATTGAGGATACGACTAGTTTGCGCAATAAAACAACTATTATTTGGATTGCTATTCTCGCAGTATTAGCTAGTCCAGTAGCTTTTCTAATTCTCCCTTTCTTCTTAGCTATGCTAATGACACTTCTTATGATCATTTTTGCGGTCATGGTGACTGCCTTAGCTCTTACTCTTGTCTTACTCATTAGTGGTGTTCACACTTTTTCTACAAGTTTCTCTCTCCTAAGTGTTTCACTAGCTTCAACACTATTTAGACTAGGTGTAGGACTATTGATGTTTGGGGGAGCACTTTTACTATTTTTGATTTCATTTGAAATCTGTAAACTTATTGTAAAGCTAATTACTCCATCAATTAGATGACACATCAAGAAGGTAAGAAAATCATGAAAACTTGAAAAAAGATTGTCCATGAAGTATCTCTCATATCTCTATTTTTAGGCGGGGGATTAGCAACTTGGGTTTATAGTCAAGGTGGCTTGACAGATTTACAAAATCAAAATAAAAGTGAGCTAGATTATGTCAAGAAGGAAGTTGATAACTTCAATAAGATTGATATTAAAAGTAGCAGCTACAATGTACTAATTCAAAGTTCTGAGGTTAACAAAGCTACACTTTCTTACTACCAAAAAATAAAAATACAATTGACACAACTGTAAAGGATGGTCAATTAACTATTAATGATAACAACTCTAAATTAGATTTGACTTCTAAAAAACACATTAACTTTTTCGAATTAAAAGATTTAATAAGCCTCTCTTCTGCTATCGACCAGGAAGTCAGAAAGCAAACCATTATTATTACACTTCCTAAAAAACAAACGATTGATTTCTTAAAGGTTGATTTAGCAACTGGAAATCTAGATTTAAGTCATAGCACGGTTAGACAAGTAGACATTAATCTAAATATGGGGAACCTTAATTTTAATAAAATGATAGTCAGCAACCTAAAAGCTAACCTTGATGTTGGTAGTGTTGATAGTGATAATACCCTTTTTACTAACGCAGATTTATCTATTGCAATGGGAGAATACTCTGGTAATAACTTAATTTTTAACGGTCACAATAAACTTGACGTCACAACCGGTGAAGTTGAAATAGCTCTTAAAGATTACACTATCAATGTTCAAGCAGATAGTCACTCAGGAGAGGTGGATGTTACGAATAACCTTAAGAACTCAAAAGATAATACACTTACCATCACCTCCGATCTCGGTAATATAACTGTCGAATAACATAAAAAGCCAGCTCAAATTAGCCGGCTTTTAGTTTATACATTCTCAGTTTTTGGTCTATAAATAACAATACCTACAACTACAAAAATAAGTAAGAAAATGACTAGCATACGTACTTGATCTGAGATTTGTCCTGTCATAGAAATAGTTTGACGAAGGCCTGACACAGAGTAGGACATTGGTAAGAATGGTTGTACGACCTTAAAGAACTTAGGACTAAGTTCAATTGGATAAGTCCCTGCACTAGAACCTAACTGTAAAAGCAACAGAATCATGGAAGCAAATGCACCATATCTATCATCCCAACCTACAAGGGCTGTAACGAGCGCCATTAAAGTCCATGCTGCAAGAAGAATCATACCAAATGTAGCTAGTGGATGATTTGGTTCAACTCCCATAAATCGAATAGCAATATAAAGGGCAATTGCAGCCATAGTTGCAATAATACCATTGATAAATAACTTATTTTTAGACCAGTCAAAACGACTCGTAAAGCTTCTTCCTGTCAAGCTTTTAGCAAAGATAACATTTGTTGAAAGAGCTACAACCATAAGAGAAACCGAAATCATATATGGGGCCATTCCCACACCATTAGTGTCAACCTTATCCTTATCAGTTTTCTTCACTTTTAGAGGAGCACTGACTATCTTAGCATTTTCTGAGTTTACAGAAACAAGTGATAACTGTTGATTAGCCTTGTTTAATGAGTCAGACAAGGTAAAAAGATTAGTTGACAGATTTGTCAATCCATTTGTTAAATTATTTCCTCCAATTGCCAATTGTTGGACACCTGTATTAAGAACATTTGTACCACTTTTAAGGGTAGAAAATCCATTCATTAAGGTACTACTGTTAGCATCTAGAGTTTGTGCACCACTAGCAATCGTTGACACAGCACCAGTGTAGGTTGACAAACCTGTTAAGAGATTGCTTGCACCTGTGGCTAAAGTACTTTGAGCTCTTGACACACCTGAAGCAACTTGAATTGCCCCAGGTGATAATTGATTAACAAGTACTGAGTTAACATTAGCAATATTAGCTTGCATTGATGATATAGTTGAGGAAGCTACAGGAAGAAGAGTATTTGCCGAACTTGCAATGCCTGAAATAGACGTTTGTAGAGAAACTAAGTTGCTTGATTCTCCACTACTAGTTGTTGTCGTGCCTGCCAAGCTAGACAAAGCTGTTGACATGCTTGACACATCTGATGCAATAGTTGAAGCATAGCTACTAGCTGTAGAGCCAGCATTACTAATTGCTGAAGCAATCTCTGCTTGTTGATCTGCTGTCAAGCTTTGATATGCAGCTGTTCCTTGTACCGCAGCCAAATCGTTCGCTTTGTCAGTGGCACTAGCTGTAGCTATAGAACTAGCTGTAGAAGAAATATTTGAAAGATAAGTCGCTATTGAACTTGTATCTACTGATGTTGTTGATGTTCCACTAGGGAATGATGTATTACTTACTGCCGTATTAAGATTTTGAATTGCTGTATTTAAATCAGTTAAATTAGCTGACAAGCTTGACAACTGTGTTTGCTGTTCTTCAGATAAACTTGTTGCTGTAGCCATTTGACTAAGCGCCGTTGACAAAGAATTCGCACCTGTAACTAAGGTATTCATAGCTTCTGCTCCTGATGCAAATTGACCCGCAGCAGAATTAACAGCCTCTGAGTTACTATTCAACTGTGACAAAGCACCTGACAAAGTTGACACACCTGAAGTATAGGCAGATGCGCCCGAACTCAAGGTATCAACACCTGTCGCCAATGTTTGAGTAGAACCAGCAAGAGTTCCTAGACCATTTGATAAGATCTGACCTCCAGATTGAAGTGCTCCTGCACCTGCATATAATTGACTGGCCCCATTCGCTGCAGTTCCCATCCCACCCTGCAGTTGAGACATACTCTTAAAGACAGCTCCAACATAAGTTGACGTAATATTTTTAGAAACAGTCTCCTTTAACTTAGACATGGCAGAATCGCTCATTTTCGAAGAAACGAAGCTATGCCCTGCTGTTGTCTGATAAGAAATTTCTAGTTTCTTAGGATCATTTGTCAGAAGACTTGCTGCATTACTTGAGAGGTTTTCTGGGAAAGTGATAACCATATAGTAATCACCGTCTTCTATTCCTTTTTGTGCTTCAGTTTCAGTTACAAAATGATAGTCCAAATTTTTATTTTTAGACATATTGTCCACCATATCATGACCAATATTAAGCGCCTTATCTTGAAATCTAGCACTCTTATCTTTGTTCACCACTGCCACTGGCAGATGTTTCACATTACCATAAGGATCCCATATAGAAGATAAAAATATTAAATTATACAAAGCGGGTATCAATGAAACACCAATAATGGTTATCCATAGCTTTGGACTTTTTAGAAGAGCCTTTAATTCTGCTAACATATTTCTCCTTTTTAGACATCGTGTATATTTTTATGATATAATCAATTATAAGCTCATTAATTTATAAATCAATATTTAAAAACTATTTTTTGGACACATTATATAAAACTGTGTGAAAGGAGAAATACATGACAAAAGATCAAAGGCGTTCACTGACTAAAAAAGCTCTTTTAGATGCTTTGGTAATATGCCTTAAAGACCAAGATTTCAATGAGATTACAACTATTCGTCTAGTTCAAACAGCTGGGATTAGCCGTTCAAGTTTTTATACTCACTACAAGGATAAATTTGAAATGATAGATAGCTATCAGAAAGAATTGTTTCATAAACTAGAGTATATCTTTGATAAATACGAAGGAAAGAAAGAAGGGGCCTTTCTCGAAATCTTTGAAATTCTTACTCGTGAAAAACTTCTTTCAGCTCTATTATCTACAAATGGAGCAAAAGAAATTCAAGATTTTCTGATAAACAAACTTCAGCGTATGATAGCTAAAGACTTTATTGACCCTACTGCTGAAAAAAGAGCTCTCAAAGGATTCGAGAAGGACTATGCCAGCATTTATCTTGCTCATGCTATTTTTGGAGCTTGTCAAGCATGGATAAAAAATGGCAAAAAGGAATCACCTCAAGAAATGACAGACTTCCTTCTACGATTTATTCCACAATAAAATAACACCAGAAGCACAAAAAAAGCTACAAAGTATCTCGGTAGATAAAGTAGCTTTTTTCTCTTATAATTAAATTCCTAGAACAATGAGATAATAAGTGAAAACAAGGTCAATATTGCGGGTTCACCTTGCGTAAAAATAATCTTCTTATTAGCAGTTACAGCACCATAAACAGCAGCAAAGAAAACATTAAGAACAAAAACAGTTACAAGTAGCTGACTATTTGTAAAAATACCATACAAGAGGAATACAGCGATTAAACCATTGTAAATACCTTTATTTTTAAATAAGTTTGTAACAGAATCGCGTTGAAGCTCTTCTTTTCTCATATTAAAAACTCTACTAGTTGTGTCTGAATGTGTTGCAAAAGTTTCCAAATACATGATATAAAGATGCTCCAATGCAACAATCCCAGCTAAAATTAGTGTAATAATAGACATAGTTTCTCCCTTCTTAAACAACTTTGACAGTATATCAAAAGTAAAGCATTAAAACAACACACATGTTTTATACAATTTAAAATATGATAAAACAAAGACTGAAAGAAAGGTCCTTATGACAAAAACAGAAGTAATACAACGTCTACAAAAAGACTTGAAAATCTCTAGATTTCAAGCTTATATAGAGGATAAAGAATACTCTGAAGAAAGAGTACAAACGACTAAAAAAGATTTTGAAGCCTACTTCACCAACTACGTTTCAAATGTTTCAGCAGACTTTGAAGGTGGACTGGAAAATAAATGAACTATACCTCAAAATCACATATCATAAGATAATGGAACAAGCTCCTAGTCTAATACAAATGACTAGGAGCTTATTATGTTAGAAAACAAAAAAGCCGTCTCATTCTGTGATATAGCTCTAAAATCTATATAGAAGTAAGCAAAAAGGTAAGCAAATTTCTGAAACAGTCTTTTAAAATAAGCAAAAAGCCCATAATAACGGGCTTTTCGATACAATAATATTAAAATTAAAGCATTTTGTTGTAGAATTTTAACGGTTTACAATTAGTGTAAATTTACAGTGTCTAAGCACTGATAATACTGGTTTTTTATGTTTACAGTATAAAAATAGATATACTTAATTTTACCCCCGAACTTCACTAAAATCGGAACTAAAATAATGAGTTCAGCAGGCAAGGAAAAAGCACCCCTACAAAGGTGCTTTTCTTAAGTAATGTTAAATATACCTATTGTTTTTTACCAAATAATAAATCTTTTAAAAATATCACAATATACAGTACAAAACAGGACACAGATAAAAATATTAATATTTCTCCAACATAAGTCATTATAATGTAAATGAAAGGTGTCAATTCATTTGCAAAAAACCAAGATGAAATAACGTTTAGGATGAAACCTATAATTCCTGTAAATATTCCTAATTTCAATAAAATATGTAATTGTCTAACCCACTCACCAAAAGTCATTTTCTTTTTATTAAAAAAAATAAAAAGCTACAATTCCTGCTACTAAAATAATACCCATCTAGATGCTCCTATAAACTCATTATTATGTTGAAAATCTTTCAACAAAATAACATTTATTAGTAATATAACCGTAAAAACTAAATAAGTCAATAATATTTGAATTTTTTATATGTAAAATAAACTTTGAATTTATTAAATCTATTATGTGATTTTTAGTTATTTAGCTTAGCCATTGCTTGCTATGTACTTTAAAATTTTTTCTCCTAGACAGTCCAATCTCTTGGCTTACCTCATCCCAAGTCATACCCTCGCTATATCTAAGTACCATAACCTTAATTTGCTCATTATCCTTTAGATATATATCTTGTCAATGGTTGCGTTCTTTTCAGCTATAAGCTCATTAGTTATCTTAGCCATGTCCTCTGTGGCAATTAGCTCTATTAGTAGTTTAACTGATTTTAAGTTTTTTCAATTCCTGTTTAATATCCATGATATAATACCTTTCATGTAGTTTGGCAATGACTGCGACCGTTCGGTGGTATACTAACATTTTCCGATCTTTCAAAAACCTGAGAAATGAAAAGATTATCCCTCTTTACTGCTGACATTGCCATTCTAAGCACCTTTTAAAATACAATACCTATGATTAACCATAATAAATGCAAGCATTGAATGCCTTTATTTTATTAAAATAGTAGTTACAATTAGACAATAAAATAGTATACTTAGCTTAATACGTTATTAAGAGAAATCTATAGTTTAAAAATATCTGCTATGAACAGATGGTAGTAAATGAGTTTAATGACTTAGTTAACTAAAAATACGTGCACGCCCACAGCACGAAAAACGGGCAGGAGATTATATGGAAAATAACGTCACGGTAAATGTATACACACAAAACGAGAGTTATTTTGACGGCGGATTATTAAGTTACATTGGACACAGTTTACTATCTGCACTTATTACTATCTGCACCTTTGGTATATGCGCTCCTTGGGGAATTTGCATCATGGTTAATTGGAAAACTAAGCATACAGTAATCGATGGCAGAAGACTCTACTTTGACGGAACTGCAATGCAGTTATTCGGAAACTGGATAAAATGGCTATTGTTAACTATCGTTACATTAGGTATCTACTCATTCTGGTTAAATATCAAACTTGACCAATGGATTACTAAACATACGCATCATATTGGTTAAGACGAAAAGTGCACTTCCACCCGACCATTTACTATCATCGTAAAGTCGTGGAGGTGTATCAGGAGAAATAAAACCGTGTCCATGAAGAGTTAATAAGTTGGTTCGGTAAATAAAAAAGCCCTACGCTTGCAACCGACCAAAGCGAAAGTGTGAGGCAAAAATTGGAAAGAAAGGATAAGTTTGTGGTGTTGACATTGCTATTCTAAGGAAAGGTAAAGTTTTTAAGTGAGTAAATACCTTTGAAACGTTGGTATAATTGAGTTTATAGCAATTTAAAAGCGGGATAAAATTAGCAAAACTTAGCCTAAGTGCAATATAATATAGCTAGAAATTGTTATAAATGGCGTTATTATGTATGGCGCTTCTTGTTGTCTTGGTCACTGTTAATCAGTGGCTTTTTTGCTGTCTAAAACGGGTACGTTTTTCACTCATATTTTTTAAAGAAAGCTGTCATATCAATGATTATAAAGACCATGCCCCCTAGTAAAAATCTGAGAAAATTGGATATTTTTGTAAGAGGACACCTCGTTGTGGCTCTCCTACGGCTCATACACGGGGCGGGGTGTAATTTTAAACGGTAAGTAGTATAAAGTTATGGTTAGCATGTAAAGGCTCTAAAATCGCTTTATATGAACGCTTATAGTTATGTCCTTTGGGGGTAGTATATTGGTTAAAAAATGTATATAAACCCCGTTAATATAGGCTTTTCATTTCTTTGAAAATTTCAAAAAGGGAATTTTTCGCACGAAAGAGGGGAGCGTTGTTTTGTTTAATGTTAACCATAGCCCGTTGAAAACAAGTGGGGTGCTCTGGTATTATACTATGAATAAAAGCTATGTATCTATACCAAAACAATAATATAACAATACTATTCTATGATTTAGATAATATAAAATATTTCCGATAATCAAACTATAGAAAAGAATTGTTTTATTACACTGTGAGAAGCTCTAGTTTTCGTTCTAAGCAACTTCAATAGTAAATGTGATAAACTTTATACAACTGATAACAAACGTTCCTTATATCGCTTTATATAGACAATAAAAGGAAGCAACCAAAGGTCACTCCCTGTAAAAAATCAATTGCAAGTGTTAGATAGCTTTCTCTTCTCGTCCATCATGTCCACCCCCGATAATCTGCAAAGATTTCCATAATACGTTCAAGCTTTTTCTGGGTATTCTTAACAGTGCTGTTAGTCAGTTCAGCAATTTCTTCGGGTGTATAACCGTCTATCCAACGTAGCTCAAATATTCGCTTCATTGTGTCGTCTAATATCTCTATCGTGGCTTCTACGGCTCTTTGTTGACACTCTAACCCTTTCAGCTTCACATCACTATCAAAGCGCTCTACAAGCCATTCTGTGCGTTTGGTTACTTGGTTGGTTTTGCCACCACCTATGTTCACATCTGTTGCGTGAAATGTTTCTATTTCTAGCTTTCTTCTTGCTATTCTGCTTGGTAAGTGTCTATACTTGGATAACACAATATCAAGATACCTGTATTCAATATTCGTCAAGCTATCCATGTAAGCCCCTTTCATTCGTCTATTTTTTCAAGCATCAATTCTACAAAACGCTCATCATGGACTTCTATACCACTGACAAAGTGAACACCTTGATAACCCCATTCCTGTTCGTTCTCTATACACCTTTGTTTATAAAGCGTGTAATAAGTAAACCAGTCTTGTTTGTCACGGGCTTTTTCCATATCAATGTTAATTTGTGGCTCAACATGATTTTTCATCATTCTGCTGAATTTTTAACCCCATATTTGTTAGGGAGCTGAACAACTCGACTTTGTTTTTCATCTCTGATTGCCTTGCGTTTTCTTCGCATTAAATCCCGTTGATGCTCTCTAGCTCCTTGCTCTCGACAAGCATCACTACAGTATTTAGCACTATTTTAGGAAGCCGAAAACCAACTTCCACATATAGCGCATTCTTTCTTAAATGTTTTCATAAAATTTTTATATCCTAACGTGTGCAAAAATGTACAGTACAGCGGGAAGTACGAAATTAAAATTTCTTGACCCTCCCATGCCGCCTATTTGTCGTCAAACCTCAAACCTGTATAGATA